>ERZ1034952.3217-NODE-3217-length-11212-cov-5.065878_pt1 | contig 11212 bp, 12 predicted proteins | sample MGYA00520625_ERZ1034952 | MGnify/ENA primary metagenome ERZ1034952 (study PRJEB33766, sample SAMN09781773) | gut metagenome | biome: gut microbiome | host: Homo sapiens | place: Madagascar | study: EMG produced TPA metagenomics assembly of the PRJNA485056 data... | reverse complement strand
CCATAGGAACGGCCGATGAAGCGCTTCACGGAAGCAACGGTGTTCTCGGGGTTGGTGACTGCTTTGTTCTTCGCAGCTTTACCGACCGTACGTTCACCGTCTTTGCCAAAACCTACTACCGAAGGGGTAGTGCGATCGCCTTCAGCATTAACCAAAATTTCCGGCTCTGATCCTTCCATGACCGCCATAGCGGAGTTGGTCGTACCTAAGTCGATTCCAATAATCTTTGGCATGTTCTTATCCTTTCAATAGAGACTCGTAAAACGAACCTTGTATTACCTTATAGTTAAATGGAGCCTTGTTAAGAAAGCTCCAACGCTTGACATAATATAATCTAAGTGCACCATTGTAAAGTTTTATGCATCACAAACTTTGATATTTCTGTTTGTCTTGCATCTCCGCAGGTCAAGACGGTTTTGGGAATAAAAAATGGAGACGAACCAGCGTTCGTCTCCATAATTCATACACAAGCGACCTTTGAATCACTTGAAATCTTGGCTTCCCACGATCTCGACTCGATCTTCGATGTGCACGCCGCTTTACGCTTCGTTCACCCGATCTCTTATGTCAAACGAACTGCTTGACATACTAGAACCGAATCGTTTCGCCTGCGCATTTTGTTGCGCGCCTGAAAGGTTGCGTACCAAAAGGTTACTTTAGTCTTCAACAACCTCAGGGATAGCGCCCATCGGGCAGCTTTCAACACAGTCGCCACAAGCGATGCAGGACTCTTCGTTAACAACGGTAACAACACCATCGACAACTTCAAGTACTTCTTGGGGGCAATCGTCAACACAAATGCCGCAGCCAATACATTCTTCTTCTAGAATAACTGGATGTGCCATTTCGTACCTCTTTCCTCATTCTCAGCTAGTAAGCTTGTGCGGGTTTGAAAAACCCTCTGTAGGAAAATACCACGTATAGGCACATATTCAAACTGCTTAGCTATTTCTTCTGTAAACGGTTGATGAAGCCCTAGGATACCGCATCTTCAGGAACGGAAGACTCGCTCGAATGAGGCAGCGTGACTTGGTCTGCGCCACCGATCTCCAAGCGCACTTCCCAACCTTTATCGTTCTCGACCACGTTGATATCGATCGAGCTATCCGACTTGTTCGAATACGCCACAAGGTCTTCAAGGGTATCTTTGCTGTCGGTAGTGACTACGATCTCTCTATTTCCAACGCCCGCTTCAGCTTCGATTCGTGCGATGAGCTCTTCGCTGGGCATACCAAATGCATCAATGCGTACCATGGTTCGTCCTTTCTTGTTCGTGTCCCTTACTATTATATCTTTCGCGCGCGACTTAAAGACATCGTCCAAGATGGTAAACGAGTTGTTACATGGCTGCTCAGGCTCGAAGCACTAGTGGCACTAACAAATGCGCGGGAGCTGCTCGCCCACGAGCATGTCCATGATGCGCAACGAACCGAATCCTGTTCGCAGAGAAACGCGCGAGTCACGTCCTTCAGGTTTTTCAACCACCTCGCCGATGATCGCAGCATCAACGCCATACTTGTTCGCCTTCATGGCCGCAAGTGCCACTTCAGCTTCATCGGCAGCTACTACGCACACCATCTTGCCTTCGTTGGCAACCTGGAAGATGTCGTAGCCGAGCATCTCACATGCTCCACGCACGGCATCTTTCACGGGGATCGCGTCTTCTTCGATCACGAAATCAACCTGCGACTGTTCAGCAAGTTCGTTGAGCGTTGAAGCCAGACCACCGCGCGTAGGGTCGCGGAAGCAACGCGTGTTCGGCGCGGCTGCGATCACCTCTTGGATAAGGTGATTGAGCGGAGCCGCATCCGTTTGCAGGTCGGCAGAGAAGCCAAGCTCTTCGCGGCAGCTCATGATCGTGATGCCGTGATCGCCCAGCGTGCCAGTTACCAGAATCTTGTCGCCCGGTTTGCAGTACGCACCAGAAAGATCGACGCCCTTAGGAATGAAACCAATTCCTGAAGTGTTGATGAACACGCCATCGCCATGCCCGCGGTTGACCACCTTCGTGTCGCCCGTCACGATGCGCACGCCCGCTTCTTTGGCCATTTCGGCCATGCTCGCGCAAATACGCTTGAGCTTATCCATCGGATAGCCCTCTTCAAGGATGAACCCGCAGCTCAAGAACTGCGGAACGGCACCGCTGGTTGCAACATCGTTCACCGTACCGCACACGGCCAAGCGCCCGATATCGCCGCCCGGAAAGAACTGCGGGGTGACCACGAAGCTGTCGGTCGAAAACGCGACGCGCTCACCTTCAGGCGCTTCAAGGCGCGCGGCATCATCGCCAACGCGAAGCTCTTCACCGGCATACGCCTCGAAGAACACCTCGTCGATGATGCGCTTCATCATCGAACCGCCGCTTCCGTGCCCTAACAGTACTGTTTCGTCCATATTCAGTTCCTTAGATTTAGATGAATTCGCCGGTGGTGGTCATGACCAACCGCCCGGTCTTAACTCCCTTGGTGCCCAGGATAAGGTTCGCCACATCCTGAACCTCGCCAGTCTCTCCTTTCAGGATGATGACTTCAAGGCAGTTGTCTTCGTCGATATGCACATGGACCGACGTGATGATGCGATCGAGGTAACGATGCTGAATGAAGTGCAGCTTTTCCTGCAGATCGCTCGCATGGTGGCCATAGACGATGGTGAGCGTGCCCATGACGATACGCCCAGGCGTTGCGCACTCCCCTTCCACGAGCGCATCGCGCACAAGATCGCGAATGACTTCGCTGCGGTTCTTCGCGAGACCGCGACGCGCAACAAGATGATCGAAGTTGATAAGAAGGTCTTCCGGCATTGCTACCGAGAAGCGCACAAGATCACTACTCATACCAATTGCCTTTGCTTTGAACTAAACGAGATTGACGGTAACGCCTGGTGCAGAGCTGGCATCTTTATCGAGGGCGTCCTGCGCATCGGTAAGGAGCGCGCGAGCTTCGTCCATGAGCCCTTGGATCTCCTTGAGCACCGCAGCAGTGTTCTCATAACCGTTGTCATCTGCTTTATGGAACAACTTGTGCGTCCAGCGACGATTCAGCGCAACTTGGTCGTCCATTTGCTCGAGCATCATCTTGAATTGATCGACATTCACACCATTGGTACACATGGCACGTTCCTATCTCTTACACGATCTTTGCCTTTTGCGAAGATCGAACAGTGCGATTTTGCATGGATAACGCGGTCTCCTGCCGAGGACTCTCGCGCCGAAGCGCGGTGTTCGACAAGCACGTTTCCTGTCTGTATTATCGGGCTGCAAATGAGAGAAGAGAAGTCTCATTTTTACTAGCGGTGTGAATTATTCCGTAATTAGTGTTATTCAACACAAGAACTCCCTTTTGGGGGAGCTCTTGATCGTTCATATGGGCTTCGTCATCACGGAAGCCGCACATGAATGATGATTCGGATGGAGGTTTATGCGTTATAGCCGTTTGGATTCTGGCTCTGCCAATTCCAGGCATCGGCGCACATGCGCGCAAGGTCGTATTCTGCAACCCAACCCAGTTCGGTCGCTGCTTTATCGCATGCTGCATAGTTCTCCGCGATATCGCCCGGTCTGCGTTCGACGATCCGATACGGCAGCTCCTTGCCACACGCCTGCTCGAAGGACTTGATAACCTCAAGCACGCTCGAGCCCGTGCCCGTGCCCAGGTTGAAGATCGCAACACCACTGCGCGTGCCGTCTTCTGCCACAGGGCCTTCGATGCTGCCCAGCCCGATCGCTTTACCCGTACCAACTTTGCCGCCCATGAAATCGAGCGCTTTCACGTGCCCACGCGCAAGATCGACTACGTGGATGTAGTCGCGCACGCCCGTACCATCAGGAGTAGGGTAGTCGTCGCCGAAGACCTGGATACATTCGAGCTTGCCCGTGGCAACTTGCGCCACATAGGGAAGCAGGTTGTTCGGGATGCCCTTCGGGTCTTCGCCGATCCTGCCACTTTCATGCGCTCCGATCGGGTTGAAGTAACGCAGCAACACCACATTCCACTCAGGATCCGCACGGTGCAGATCGGTAAGGATGCGCTCGAGCATGGACTTGGTCTCGCCATAAGGATTGGTGGCCTCATGCTTGGGACAATCTTCGGTGATAGGAATCATCTCGGGATCACCGTAGACAGTTGCGCTGCTCGAGAAGATGATGTTCTTCACGCCATGGTTGCGGGCTACGTCGAACAATACAAGCGAACCGGTAACGTTGTTCCAATAGTATTCGAGCGGCTTCTGCGTGGATTCGCCCACCGCCTTGAAGCCCGCGAAGTGGATGATCGCATCGATGTCGTGTGTAGCGAATACGTTGTCGAGCGCTTCACGATCGAGGATATCCACCTGATAGAACGTGAGCTTTTCAGGCTTACCCGTGATCTCGCCAATACGACGAATGGCCTCTTCGCTCGAGTTGGAAAGATCGTCGACCACGACCACGTTGTAGCCCCGATCGAGCAATTCAACACAGGTGTGACTTCCGATGAAACCCGCGCCGCCGGTTACGAGGATCGTCTGATCTGCGGGTGCAGTTGCTAAGCTTTTGTTCGCCATAAGATACCTTTCGTTCTTCTCTTTATTATAGGTGCTTGCGTTGGTGAGGTAATCTGGCGTGCAAGTTTTATCATTTAATGCGCATTTACCCGTGTGAGCATTTCTTTAAGAAGCGCCCAGGCGCGTTGCTTGCGTTCGTCGGTCTGGAGCATACGTTCGAAATCAACGAACGCGCAACAAGGCCTTCCAAGAACACCATCGCAGCAGTCCAGTTTGATCGGCTGATTATAGGCAAGCGAAAGGATGCGCGCTGAAGCTTGCTCGGTTACCACAATACACAGCGGGTCGATCGCTTCGATAAGATGAAGGAGCGAAGGCGCATCGAGCTCTTCTTCGGGCTGTGGAACGCCGCCAAGCGCGATCCAAAAGATATCGGAAGCAGCGATTCCAGCACGCGCAGCTGTTGCTTCGATAGCTTTGCGAGTCTGTTCAGAAGGAGCTTCTTGTGAAACGACGCAAAAGAGCGCATTCACGTTCCCTTGGAAATAAGGTGCAAAAGCAGAGCATTCTGCCTCGCGCTGACGCTCGTACACCGACTGATTATCAGGCTGCACTGGCATGCGGTTGTCCAGAGAAGACATCATGCGCATAGCCTTATTGCTCGATGAAGCGCAGCATATCGAGCGGCTTCTCGATCACGTGATCGGGTGTAGCAGCCATCAAGCGTTCTTGTGGCTGGTATCCCCAGGTCACCGCAACCGCTTCCATTCCTGCATTGTGAGCTGCCTGCATGTCGCTCGCTGAATCCCCGAAGAAGAGGCACTCTTCAGGAGCAACACCGAGCTCGCTGGCGCAAAGCAATAACCCTGTGGGATCGGGTTTGCGCGGCACAGCGTCTGATTCACCATGCGCGACTTCGATCAGGTCGGGGAAGAATCGGTCGCGCACATCGAGCACACCCTGCTCGAACTTATTCGACAAGATCGCAAGACCCACGCCTGCATCCTTAGCTTTTTCGAGTGCCTCGGTGATCCCATCGAATTCGGCAGTGTAGATGATGCCGAATTCATGATAGAAATCTTTGAAATTCTGGAAGACGCGCTTGGCCTGTTCAGGAGTTGCCTCTGCTGGCACCGCTTGCGCGATAAGGCGCGCCGCTCCATCGCCCACATACGTAAGGATCTCTTCAGAGGTGTGGGGCGGAAATCCTTGGTCGGCAAGGGCTTTGTTCGTCACATTCACCAGATCGGGAAGCGTGTGGAGCAATGTGCCATCGAGATCGAAGATGAACGCTTTGTATGTTCGATGTTCACTCATAGCTGCCTTTTAGTCATTCGGAAGAATCTCTTTCTGCGATTATGCCACAGAATCAAGAAGGAGCACCTGCCGAGTAACAGAGGACATAGTTACCCCGCAGACGCTCCATAATCGTTTTTCCTGTTAACGTGCTTTCGCAGACTTACACGAATTCAGCAGGCTTCTTATCCTTCGAGAAGATGGTTTTGATACCCTTCACCGCCAAAATGACAGCGAACACGATCAGCAGTGCTGCGATCGCGAACTGCAACACGTTAGCCAGCGTGAACGCCCCTGCTGCGATAGCGGAAACCTTGCCCCACAACGTCATGACCAACGAGGTGAGCGTGACGATGAGCATGAACACCATGGGGATGTAGAACATCTTGTTGTTCTTGCCTGCATTGCCCAGCCATGCGCACACCGCAAGCAAGCCGAGCGCTGCGAGCAGCTGGTTCGCCGCACCGAAGAGCGGCCACACGAGCTGGTAGCCGGTAAGACCAAGACCAACGCCGAGCACCACCGTGATGATCGTTGCGACCCAAGAGTTCGTGATAGATTTGCGCCAACCCGTAAGCTCAGAGATGTCTTTGCCGTGTGGGGTGAAAAGCTCCTGGAACATATAGCGTCCGAGGCGGGTTGCCGTGTCGAGCGAGGTCAAGCAAAACACCGAAACCGCCAGAACGAGCAGCGCATAAGCAATGTCGGTTGCACCTTCAAGACCAGGGATCACTCCGAGCATCTGCGAAAGACCTGCCGCAAAGACCTGCGTGGGAGAAGCGTAGGTGCCATCCATATAGCCGGTGAACACGAACGCAACCGCGCAGAGCGAAATGATCGCAACAAGGCTTTCCAGCAGCATACCGCCATAAGCGATCGGCAGCGCTTGCCCTTCCTTGTCGAGCTGCTTTGAGGTGGTGCCTGAAGCAACTAGGCTATGGAAGCCCGAGATTGCACCGCAGGCAATGGTGATGAACAGTGCCGGGAAGAGGAAGCCACTTGCTGCAACCTTGGAATCGCCTGCTGCAGCGAACGCACCCGTGAACGCCGGAATCTGAAGATCGTTCGAAGCGCCCATGATGCCTGAGCCGATGATGCCAACGACCGCCAAGGCGATCATGCCGTAGAGCAGGTAACTTGAAAGATAGTCGCGTGGCTGAAGCAGCACCCACACCGGCGCGATCGAAGCCGCGAAGATATAGACGCCCACGATCATCATCCAAGAGAAGTTATCGAGCTGAATGACCGGGAAATTGTAGCCAATAGCAACTACGGCAATGATGATCACGATCGCTGAGATGATGTTCGCTGCGGCTGGGATCTTGCGCCCACGCGTAACGATGCCATAGACGATCGCAACCACCACGAACAGGATCGAGATCATAGCCGTGCGCGAATTCGCAACGTTCGTACCTGCTACCACCGCGGCGCGCGTTGGATCATCAACAGGAACAGGAGTAATAGCGAACGTACTTGCTACGATCGAAGCGAAAGCCGCGACCACGAGCAACAGCGTAAGGTAGGCGAACACGCAGAAGAGCTTCTTCGCAGTGTCGTCGATGTTGCGCTGAATGACCATCGCGAGCGTGCGGCCCTTATGACGGATCGAAGCGAAGAGCGCACCGAAATCGTGAACCGCACCGAAGAAGATGCCGCCGATGAGCACCCAGAGCATGACCGGCACCCAGCCGAAAATCGCTGCCTGGATAGGACCGTTGATGGGCCCTGCACCTGCGATCGACGAGAAGTGATGCCCAAGCACTACGTAAGGCGCTGCGGGAACATAGTCTTTGCCATCCTGCAATTCATGAGCCGGGGTCTCCCGATTCGGATCAACGCCCCACTGCTTTGCCAGCCATCTTCCATAGAAGAGATAACCGCACAGCAATGCTGCAATCGCAATTAAGAGGATAACTACCGCACTCATGTCTTTTTCTTCTCCTTGTGATCAAGCTTTTGGTTCGATCGCTCTTCAAAAGCAGAAATCGACATGCGTGGAACGACAAGCCTTCTGACCCGTCGGCCCATACAGATCGATTTTTAGCACACTGATTTTAGAACAAGTTTGCTTCAAGTGTGTTAATTAATTCTTTGCCTTGAGGATTGGTGGTAATAGAGGAATCTGAAAGGTCGATAAGAGCCAACCGAAGGTCGGTCCACCCCTTCAATCCGAAGCTGAAGTTCTTGCGGAACTTCGTTTTTCTTACCAGCTCTTTCGCGTTTGTGTCAGCGGTTTCAGCGATGATGACCAATGAAAGGAATGTGGTCATATGCTCACTGTTGAGCTCCACGAGTGAAAGTGCTTCGGTCTTCATGAAAGCGATCAGCCCTTCAATCGTTACCGCATCAAGATGCTCGAGCGAGCGAAACAAGATGTGCTCATGGATGTTCGCACCCCAGATCTTCGCCTTCTTCGAGAGCACATACTGCATGCTCTCTGAATGGAACTGGGCACGCCCCTGAAACGTTTGGCCGGCAAGCTCAAAGGTGTCTTCCACATCGAAGTAACCTTCATGAGCAGCGAGCAATCGTTCTAGTAGCTCTTGCCGTTGTACCATGTTGCATCATCACCTTGCGGTCGTAGCTGAGTCCTTGTTTACCTTAATCCTAACAATCGCTGTATGTTCCGTGAATATCTGGCTTCGGAACGAATCGGGGGAAGATTCTCTTAAAATTGTATGGTGAAAGATATAAGAGGTCGTAATGAAGAACGCTCAAGAACATAACGAATATAGCGAACAAGAAAATGACCAGCTGCGCACCGACGCGCTGATGATGATCAATGCGCTGCGCGCACAGCACGGCGATGCAGTTACGCGCGTGATCTCTCACTTGGCCGCGTCCGATCAGTTCTCTGCGTTGGTGGGCGACAACATCGCGCCTTATCGGAGGCTCATGACCTACTACGAATGCGCGATGATGGAGGTCGAAACGAAATTCCGCGTGCTCGATGCCGAATATGGCCTGCAGCACGATCGCAATCCCATCGAGTCGATCAAAACGCGTCTTAAGAGCACCGATAGTCTCTCGAAGAAACTTGCGCGCAAAGGGCTGCCGATCAGCGTCGATTCGATCGAGGAGAACATCAAGGACGTGGCGGGTGTTCGTGTAGTGTGCACCTTCCTCAAGGACCTCTACACCTTGGCAGACGCGATCCTCGCCCAAGACGATGTGACGCTTATCGAGCGGCGCGATTATGTGAAGAACCCGAAACCGAGCGGATATCGCAGCCTTCACCTCATCATCGAGATCCCCATCTTCCTCGAATCGGAAAAGCGCCTGATGAAAGTTGAGATTCAGCTGCGTACCATTTCGATGAACTTCTGGGCATCGCTCGAACATCAACTGCGCTACAAGAAGAACTTGAGCGAAGAAGACATAACTGCCATGAATACAGAACTGATCGAGCTCGCTGAAAACGCCGCCACACTCGACGCGCGCATGCAGGCGTTACGCAATTTCCTCGATCAAGCAGAATACATGAACTAGATTTGTGCTCGCGTTAATCCCGCACGCACATTAAACCTACGTTCTTATTACCCCTATGCCTGCATTAAGCCCGCGTCCACTCCACCTTGCGTTCGCTCTACGCAGTTGCTTTCTTCTTCGGACGCCCAGCTAAACGCGGACTATTGAAATAGTCTTTCACATCGGCCGCTGAAACCAATCGTGCGCTTCCTATCTTTTCCGTGCGCAAGATACCTTCGCGAATCAGCGCGTGGATGCGAGAACAAGTTACATCAAGCACATCGGCAGCTTCCTGTACAGTCATCGTCGAAAGCTCTTTGTTGTCTTTGTCGCATTCCACCACGATACCCAGCACTCTGCCATCTTTTGGAGGCGTATGATCCATTCGAGGTTTAGGAAGAGATCGCCCTTCACTGATCGCTTGTGAGATCCAAACTTCAAGTAGGTCTTGTGCCATAAATGCTGCGTCGAACAGGTCTTTCCCTTGGGTGTGAATTCCTAGGTCGGGAAACTCAACTTCGAACCCCTTGTCCCAAGGCGTAATGATAGCTTCATAAAGGTATTTCATAAGATTTCCTCTTTTTGCTTTAGTGCTTAAAGTAACCCAAGCTTTTGCTTAATAGATCGCTCAACGCCTGGGGAAAGATCACCTGGATGTCGCGGAATAGGAAATTCTTCTCCTGCCGCATTTGCATAGATATCATGCTGGGCGCCATGCCTTATGAAACGTCCACCCATTTTCTTAGTCAGTCTTATTGCTTGTCGTGCTGTTAGCGGCATAGGCGATTCTTTCTTTTATTGTAACTATTAGTAATAATTTTTCAACTGCATTTTCTCTTTCTATATTGCTAAAACAAACTCATATTTCTTTGAAGAAAAACTGAACTTTTAAAGAGACACATCTTAGATTTTTCTGATTTTTTTCCAATGCAATGCTGAGTTATGGCTCGATAGAACAAAAGGAGGGCGATTGCTCGCCCTCCCGTAAATCACTTAACAAGTGAAGTTATGTTGCACCTCTTATGCGTGAGAATGATGTGCGCTACCAACCGTAACCGTTGATTCGTCGGTCGTACCGATAAGATCCTTTTCCATCTTATCGATGTGCTTGGTGTTACGCGTGCGGCGAAGAACAACCACTGCACCATAGATGATGGTGAGGAGGATGCCCGCAATCATGAACCAGTGTACCCAGCATTCTTCGTGATCGAATGCAGCGAGCGGATTCTCATCGTCAGCGATCTCTTGCTCAGGAGCTGCCAGTGGGTTCTCCTCGTCAGGAATTACAACCGCAGGAGCAGCTGGGGCTGCTGCAGGTGCTGCAGGTGCAGCTGCCGGAGCTGCAGGAGCGGGAGCAGGAGTTGGCGTAGGTGCAGGTGCAGGTGCAGGAGCTGGCGCAGGTGCAGGAATAGCAGTGAAGTTCGCTGTGAACGTCATCGCACCCGAGATAGCAACCTGAGCAGTTGGGGTAGTATCCCATGCAAGCGAGGCCTGATCGAAACCGTCATTTGCAGTAGCAGTAGGAATCTGAGCCTGCTGCAGATAACCTGTACCATTCACGGCAGGATTGCCATTAGCATCCAGCAGCGTTACATAGGTATGACCAATGTTTACCGTACCGTTGTTGGCAACAAAGTCGACACGTGCCTGATACATATCAGGAATGCCGTCGCCCTGGTCCGGATTGTTCGGATCGGTACCGATCGTGTCAGCTGCATACACAACATGAATAACATGGTCAGTAGTTACTTGTGCAAAGTTATACGAACCATCTTCGTTTAACGTTGCGGCCTGTCCATCAACAGTCACCGAATCAAGAATATAGTTCTCGTTTGCCTGGAAGGACACACTAAAATCAGCGCCATTAATAACCGTTGTGTTTCCTGCAGTCGCAGTACCATTTTCAACAGTTACAGCGACGGTGTGGGTCGCAACTTCCTTTGCCTCATAGGACCAAGAACCGTTGATG
>ERZ1034952.3216-NODE-3216-length-11214-cov-35.194372_pt1 | contig 11214 bp, 13 predicted proteins | sample MGYA00520625_ERZ1034952 | MGnify/ENA primary metagenome ERZ1034952 (study PRJEB33766, sample SAMN09781773) | gut metagenome | biome: gut microbiome | host: Homo sapiens | place: Madagascar | study: EMG produced TPA metagenomics assembly of the PRJNA485056 data... | reverse complement strand
ACATGGAAAAGTATGCAAAGGCTCAGATGGAAGTCATCGAGTTTGAGGCCGAGGATGTCATCACGACATCGAGCATCAAGATCTGCACCAGTACGGACTATGATACTATTACCCCAGATCCCAGCGATAAATGTATTTGGGGCGACTGATGACACGTCAAAAAGAAGGCAGGTCGCATTGGCGGTCTGCCTTTTCTTGAAAAGCACCGTTCCAAGAAAGGACGTTTGAATATGAAACTGAAAGATACATTTGTCACACAGGAGATGGACGGCGAGCAGGTGATGGTGGAAGCAAACGGCGGCTTTGCCGGTATGGTGCGCAGCAATGCCACCGCCGCCTTTATCATCGACCAGCTCAAAGCCGAAACCACCAAGGAAGCCATTCTGGATGCCATGTGCAAAAAGTACGATGCCCCCCGCGCTGTGATGGCTGAGGATGTGGACATGGTGCTGGCCAACCTGAAAAAAATCGGTGCGCTGGATGCGTAAATCGACCTTTGAGGAGGAGATCGCGCACAATGGCTTTTTGCTTTACCGCAATGTAGGCGACAGTATGCTGCCGCTGATCCGGCAGGGCAAAGACCTGCTGCTTATCGCCCGCAAACCGCAAGGACGACTGAACAAATACGATGTGCCGCTCTACCGCCGAGACAGCGGACAATATGTGCTCCACCGTATTTTGAAAGTGCGTAAAAATGATTACGTCCTCTGCGGAGACAACCGCTGGCGGCGGGAGACCGGCATAACCGACCGGCATATCATCGGCGTGCTGACGGCAGTGATCCGGGATGGGCAAAAGCTCCCGGTCACGGATCAGCGCTACCGGCTGTATGTGCATCTGTGGTGCGATTTGTTCTACCTGCGCGCAGCGGTGCTGTGGTGCCGTGACCTGCCCGGAAGAATAAAAAGGAAGCTGTGCCAATGAAACAAAAAAATACCTTACAATGGCTCAGCATCGTAGCGGGAAAAACCAAGCTTCTGGTAGGCGTTTTGGTCGCAATACAGGCGGTGCTGAGTGTTTCCAGCATCGCCTTTGCATTCGTGCTGCGGCGCATCATCAATATGGCCGTGGACGGGGCGCAGGGCGGTTTTTGGGCATCGCTGACGCTGCTGGTGGGCATCCTGCTGGGGCAGATCGTGTTGAGCGCGGCGAGTCGCTTTTTAAGCGAGTACACCAGTTCTACGGTAGAAAACTGCTTCAAGCACCGGCTCTTCTCCGCCCTGCTTACCGGCGATTATGCGTCAGTGGCGGCGGTGCACTCCGGCGAGTGGATGAACCGCCTGACCTCGGATACCACCGTGGTGGCGGGCGGCGTGACCCAGATCGTGCCCGGGCTGATCGGAATGCTGGTGCGCTTGCTGGGTGCAGTCGCCGCTATTTTGTGGATCGAGCCGCGCTTTTTGTACATCCTTCTCCCCGGCGGCGCGGCCATGATGCTGCTGACCTATGCGTTCCGCAAGATATTGAAACGACTGCACAAAAGGATTCAAGAAACAGACGGTGCGCTCCGGGTGTTCTTGCAGGAGCGGCTGGAAAGTCTTGTCATCGTCCGCACCTTTGCCAAGGAAGAACAGATGACGCAGCAGGCAGACGCCCTGATGGATGCCCACAAAGCCGCCCGGATGAAGCGCAGCAATTTTTCCAACCTGTGCAACATCGGCTTTGCCGGTGCCATGGACGGGGCGTATCTGCTGGGGATCGGGTTCTGCGGCTACGGCATCCTGACTGGTACCATGAGCTACGGCAACCTGATGGCCATTATGCAGCTGGTGGGGCAGGTGCAAAGCCCGTTTGCCAACCTGACGGGGTATCTGCCGCGGTATTATTCCATGCTGGCCAGCGCCGAGCGCCTGATGGAAGCGGAAGCCTTTGCACCGGACAGCGAGCACCCGCTTGCAGAGGAAGAAACGCTGGAGTTTTATCGCACCAAGCTGACGGCACTCCGGCTGGAGCACGTCAGCTTCACCTACCAGCCACCTGTCCGCGCAGAGGAAGAACAGCCACCCATGCCGGTGGTGCTGAAGGACGTTGACCTGACCATCCGCAAGGGCGAGTACATCGCGTTTACCGGGCCGTCCGGCTGCGGCAAAAGCACGGTGCTGAAATTGCTGATGTGCCTTTACCCGCTGGATGCCGGCTCACGCACGCTGGAAACCACCAGCGGCACACAGCCGCTGACGGCGGCGTGGCGCAGCCTGTTTGCCTATGTGCCGCAGGGCAATCAGCTGCTTTCCGGTACGATCCGGGATATCGTTTCCTTTGGCGACCCGTGCAAAGCACAGGATGATGCCGGCATCCTCCGTGCCCTGCGCATTGCCTGCGCAGAGGATTTTGTGCAGAAGCTGGAAAAAGGGCTGGATACCGTGCTGGGTGAGCGCGGCGCAGGTCTGTCCGAAGGGCAGATGCAGCGCATCGCCATTGCCCGTGCCGTGTTCTCAGAGCATCCCATTCTGATGCTGGACGAAGCCACCAGTGCCTTGGACGAAGCAACTGCGCAGCAGTTGTTGGAAAATCTGCGCCGTATGACTGATAAAACGGTGCTAATGGTCACGCACCGGATGAATCAGGCAAATTTCTTTGATAAGGAGCTGTCTTTTTCCAAAGATGGCATCCGACAGAAAAGCAAGACAGGGTAACGTTATGAAATTTTGGAAAAGCAAGACCTTTGCGGTTAGTGTGATCATTGTTTGTTCTGCGCTCCTGATCGGACTGTCATGGATGAACCGTCAGCAGGAACGGCGGAGACTGGCACAGCTGCGTGCCTTGCAGCAGCAGGCTGCCCCTTATGAACAGGAGATCAGAGAGATCCAATCCGAATTAGACAAGCGGGAGAAGGCAATTTCCACCAACACGGATATATCTGGTGCGATCCCCTGCTTCAGGATATCTTCCGTGAAGGATATTGAGGTTGTAAAGGAATTGAGTGCAGGCCATGCCTTTACCCCGACGATCCTGCTGAATTGCTCGCTGGATAAAGAGGTTCTGCGGGATATCATCAAAGCAGCTGCTGCAGAAAATTTTGATTTTGTTCTGTTTATTCGTTCCATGCAGGATGATACGCTGGACACCGTAGCGGAAGTTCAGGAAATGATCGCAGAATACACTCCAGTATGGCAGCCTGTTGTTCTTTTGCGGAATCCAGAGGATACAGATGCAAATCGGGCGTTGTTGGCACAGCGCGGATACCAGACGTTGTTCCGATATCGTACCGATCTGGACGATGGCACGCAGGACGAGATACTTTATCTTCCGTATGGGTTTATTCTTGCCACGACCTCCAGCAGCCGTTTGACAACTGCGCTGGTTTCTGCGCACACCAGCATGGCAATTTGTTTTGACCTTGATAACCTGCACGATAATACGTTGGCAGAAAAGGACATTACAGATTATCTGAATGTGTTGGATGAATATGTATCCGAAAAGAAGCTGGAATATCGTGATGCTGATGCAGCCTTTTTGGTTCTGGCACAAAAAGAAGGACGGACGGAACGTGCCAAAGCAGAATTTGACCGCTATGAACAGCAGCAGAAAGCTCGGATAAAAGAACTGCGGGATATTGTCAGCGAGATTTACAGCCATCAAGATGAATATTGAGGAACCACAAAATGAGTACAATGACTAAAACAAGTGAGCACCTGCTTTATCTGATGGCGTGTGCGCTCCAAGGTGTTTCTGCGCGAGAAGAAGTTTTGGCTGATGCGGATCTGAAGCAGCTTCTGATCATGGCAAGAAAGCATTCGGTCGCTTCCATGGTCTGCATGGCATTGGAGAAAACAGCGATTTTTGCAAATGCCGATGAAGCCACAAAGAAGCAATGGATCGATGCCAAAAATAAGGCGATCCGCAAAAATATGCTGCTGGATGCCGAACGTAAGATCATTTCGCATGAGTTGGAAACACAAGGCATCTGGTATATGCCCCTGAAAGGCAGCATCCTGAAAGACTGGTACCCGAAGCCCGGAATGCGGGAGATGGCGGACAACGATATACTTTTTGATGCCTCCAAACGGAAAGAAGTAAAAGCGATTTTTCAGGGCCGGGGATACACTGTAAAAGGATATAACAAAAGTAACCACGATGAGTATGAAAAACCGCCAATCTATAACTTTGAAATGCACGTTGAGCTTTATCATAAGATATACGATACATTCAATGAAAAGTATGCTGCCGTAAAACAGCGATTGATCCCGGATGCAGAAGTTCCGTATCATTTCCATTTCACACCGGAAGATTTCTATGTGTTTGTCATCGCGCACGCCTATAAGCATTACAGCAGTAGCGGCACGGGCATCCGCACTCTGGCAGATATTTACATCATGAACCAAAAACTTGGCGGAACCCTGAACTGGGAGTATGTGGATTCGGAGCTGCGAGGGCTGGGCATCTTTTCTTACGAGCGCGAAAGCAGAGAACTGGCTCAAAAACTGTTTGGAATCACTGAACTGCCCACGGAAGCCAATTTGAGTGAAGCTGAACAGCAGATGCTTGCATACTATCTGGGGGCATCTACCTATGGAACGATTGAAAATCGGACCCTGAATAAAATGCGGAAATTGCAGCCGGATGGCGGGGCTATCACAGCGCACACAAAGCGGAAGTATCTTCTCTCGCGTATCTTCCCCGGCAGAGAATGGTGCGAAGCGTATGCACCCACTGTATATAAATACCCTGTCCTGCTGCCGTTTTTCTGGGTTTGGCGGCTGACTGTGAAGGGCGTGAAGCGGCGGACTATCGTAAAACAGGAGCTGGAGGCCATAAAGCGAGAAAGATAACAAAAATTACAGAGAATAAATTTTGACGGTAAGGTTTACTTTGTTCGACCTTGCCGTTTTTCTTTTTTGAAAAAATGTGAAAATTCTAAAATTCCCCCCAAATTGTATATCTGCTGGACGTTTTTCTTCACGGAACACTTTACGAAAAACAACAACTTTTAAACGGAAAGGAAATGACCGCTCTTGGAAAAGTACTCGCACACTGCAAAGAATCCACCGCCGCCTAGCATTCCTATGAAGAACTGGGTGGGTGACAAGGGAAAAATCATAGTGCCATTATTTGCGGATTACTTTTTGAGGCAGCATCCGATGCGCTGCTTTCAGGGCAGGCTATTCACCGTGGACGGCATGATCGAAGATGAGACCCCTCTGAAAAAGGAAATCTATGAATTGATTCGCTACTATGTCACTACCAGTGTAGCACGGCGCATTGAACACATCCTGCAAGCCATCAAGCTGGCCTGTGCGTCTGAACCTCCAAAAATCCAGACAGACCGCATCCATGTGAAAAATGGAACTTACTTTATAGACGGTCATTTTACATCCGAAAAAGAATATTGCATGAATCGTCTGCCTGTTGCGTATGTGCCGGATGCCGCTGCACCGACTCGTTGACTGCAATTTTTGGATGAGTTGCTTTATCTGGAATCCTTCCGTATTGCATAAAAATAGGCCGGAGGAAAATCCCCCGGCCCCAGACCGCCCACAGTATTGCGCTGCATATCAGCTCGTGGGAGAAGTCACCTTTATTCTATGCAAAATCAGAGCCTTTCTTTCCAGTCATCCCGGAAGCCGTAATAATCCATTCGCACAAACGGATATTTTTCCGTCAAAGCAATGACGGCTTCTTTCATCTCTGCAAAGTTCTCAGCAGGCAGAAGCCTTCTCATGATGAGGAAGAACCCGAAGAAATGGGCATTATCCATTGTGCCATCTTCCCGGCGGATCAGCAACGCCTGTTCTTTCTTGTTAAGGGAAGGCTTTTGCTCAAAGAGACGGTTATAAATGCGGCTTCCATGCGCGCACAGATTGCGGATGATCGTCATGCTGTGCATATACTGCCCCAGAATTTCCGGGCCGCGATTCATGGTAAGCCCGAACCGATGGGCAACCGTTTCTTTGAGCGGACGTTCGGAAATGGAATACAGGAAAGAAATGTCGGAGATCGTCAGCAAATCAACGTAGGCCCAGAGCGGAATCTCTTGGTGCAGGTCGTTGATGAAGTGCTTTAAGTAAGCTTCGTGGGCCAGCCGCTGTCGCTTCTGCTGGTTAGCTTTGTCGACGATTTCCTTATGTTTTGCTTGATTGGAGAAATTTGCAGCATCCAGATAACCCAGCGGCCCATACACTTTTGTAAATTCATAGGCATAGATGGACTTCATCTGCACCTCAATGGTTTCGATATGGTGCAGGATGATATGACGGAACTCGTGGTCGAAATTGTAAATGTCCTCGATATTTTGGAACGTGGCAGACTTCGCAAAAACATCGTTCTTGCGGAGCGTCAGAGAATAGCCGCTGACACGGTAATAATTGTTCCGCAGCAGAAAAGCCTTTGCTTCGGTTTCATCCTCGATGGTAAGGCCGCGTGAACGAAGAATCTCGATTTGTTCGTCTATCGTTTTGAAGTCCTTGTCTGCCATGAAAAATCTCCTTTATAAGCAAAACGCCCCCAAGTGTGCATACGCTATGCGCAGAGGCCTGGGGGAGTTGTTACCATTATAATAGCAAATCAAGGACGAAATGTCAATGAGCAGAGTGTGAACTTTCGATTTTTCGTAAAAATTTTCAAGAAGGGCTTTTTGCAGCTTGACTTCCTGTCACACGGAAAGTATACTGGTGCTGTGGAGGTATGAGAGCAGCTATGGCAAAGATGGGACGACCAAAATCCGAAAATGCAAAAAAGAAAACCTTGAGCATTCGGGTGGAGGATGCCCTGTATGAGCGTATCTGCAATTATGCCGAACAGCATCAACTGACTGTAACAGAAGTTGTCTTGCAGGGGCTGGACAAAGTTTTGTCCGACCTTAAATAGTATCAAGCCCTTCTTCTTTCGGGAAGGAGAATTGATATGGCAACGACACGAAAAGACCTGCGGGGGCGTACCCTGCGAAAAGGCGAGATGCAGCGCAGCTCCGATAAGCGGTATGCGTATTCTTACACGGACCCGCTGGGACGGCGCAAATACATCTACGCAAATGATCTTGTGACCCTTCGGGAGAAGGAAGCGCAGCTAACTAAAGACCAGATGGACGGTCTGGATATTTACGTTGCAGGCAAAGCAACGGTCAACTTTGTATTTGACCGTTATATGAGCCTGAAAACGAATCTACGCCAGACCCCCCGGAGCAACTATCTTTATATGTATGATCGCTTCATCCGCGATACCTTCGGCAAGAAGAAAATTGCAGAGATTCGGTATTCGGATGTGCTGCAGTTCTACAATTATCTGCTGGATAAGCAGGGCTTGCAGGCAAACACGTTGGAAAGTGTTCATACGCTGCTACATCCCACCTTTCAGCTGGCGGTTCGGGATGAGATCGTCCGCAAGAATCCCACAGATGGTGTGATGGCAGAAATCAAGAAAAGTTCCGAGCAGACCACTGGTGTGCGTCATGCCCTGACGATTCCGCAGCAGCGGGCGTTCATGGGGCATATCGCCAATCATCCGGTCTACTGCCACTGGTGGCCGTTGTTCACGGTACTGCTGGGAACAGGCTGCCGCATTGGTGAAGCGTTGGGCTTGCGCTGGGATGATCTGGACTATGAGCGGCGTACTATCAGCATCAATCACAGTCTGGTCTATTACCCGGTGGGCGAAAGCCGCAATTCGGTTCTGCACATCTCAAAGCCTAAAACGGAAGCAGGCGTTCGGACGATTCCGATGTTTGATACCGTAAAGGATGCCTTTGAAATGCTGCATGAGGAGCAGAAAGAATCCGGCTGGAACGATGTGGAGATTGATGGTATGACAGGCTTCATCTTCTGCAATCGCTTTGGCAACGTCCCGAATCCGCAATCTGTGAACCGCGCCATCAAGCGCATTATTGCAGACTACAACGCAGGCGAGGAAGTAGAAGCAAAGAAGCAGCACCGGGAGGCGGTTCTGCTGCCGGACTTTTCGGCACATCATCTGCGGCACACGTTCTGCACAAGGCTTTGCGAAAAAGAGACCAACCTGAAGGTCATCCAATCGGTCATGGGGCATAAAGACATTCAGACTACGATGGACATTTATGCCGAGGCGACCGAGGAGAAAAAACAGGAATCATTTGAGCGTTTGGCTGCTACACTGGACATTTTTTGAAGCAACAAAGAAGGGCTCTTACTGAGCGTTTTGTCTGACAGCAAAATTCTTCCAAGGACAGCAAATTGACAGCAAAACTACGAGAATGACGGCGAATCACGAAGGATTGTGAATACCGGGAACGCAAGTGAAAATGCGATTGTGAAGCATCACGAAGCACTGTAAGCCGGTTCCGGAAAGTATCCCCACGATGAAGCCGATTGACCAGTAAATTTCCAATTTAAGCGAAACAAAGCCTGAAACTTCTTGATGTACCGAGAAGTTTCAGGCTTTTTCTTTTGACGGATTTCCAGCGAAAACTACGCCATACGCCAATTTTACGCCAAACGATGCAGGATTTTGTGCAGAGCAAAAAGAGCGTTGTTCGCGTTTGCGCAGCGAAGCGGAGCAATGAAAGCCCCAGTGGGGCTTTTAAGCGACCGAACGGTCTTGCGTAAGCAAGATGGAGGGGCCCCGCCCCGACAAGTTCGCGTTTGGTGTAAGAATCGGGCGTGTGGTGGATGAGTGTAGACCTGCAAAGGGCTGCATCAAAAAGTGGATTCATGGATCTGCAAACGAACAGCCGGAACTTTCCACCGCAGAAGAAGTAAATGTGAAAAACATGGAGGCTTTCTTATGAACAAACTGCTTTCCTGCCGCTTCAACATGGACACCAACCGGGTGGAAGCCCGGTTCGAGGATGGCACCACCCTTGCCATCGACTGCATCGCTGTCGAGAACGAGTACGGCAACACCCCGGCACAACGGGCAGAGCTGGACTGGCTGCTGTACAATAAGCCGTTGGAGTATGCACAGCTTGTACTGAGTGGGGAGATTGAGCACTATCTGTCACTGGGATGTGAGCATGGCAGGCCAAAAGATTAAGTCTAATGAACCAAACATCTGCTAATCCGTATTGCTTTTGATACGGGTTAGCAGATGTTTCTGTTTTATGCATATCACAACTGCGCAAGCAAATACGTTTATTCCGTCTTTCCTTCCAGCCTGCTTTTATACCCTTCGCCCCATGCCCACATGGCATCCAGAACCGGTTTCAGGCTATATCCCAGTTCCGTCAGCGTATATTCCACCCGGGGCGGCACTTCAGCGTAGACCTTCCGGGTCAGCAGCCCGCTTTCCTCCATCTGCCGCAGCTGAGCGGTCAGAACCTTCTGGGTCACATGACCGATGGACTTTTTCAGTTCTCCAAAACGCTTTGTGCCCGACATCAGATCCCGCAGGATCAGCACCTTCCATTTATCGCTGATGAGGGTCAGGGTGGTCTCCACCGGGCAAGCCGGGAGTTCTTTGAGGATCTCCTTTTCCATAATTACCTCCAAAGGAATTTCAAATGGTCATCGTGCCGGATGCACGGATACCACAAACAGCTTTACGGCATCATTATAGCTTTCAACCGCAAAAAAAGCAAGCAGCATCGCAATAGTATCTTTCCGGTAACTACACCACAATATTGTGCGTACTTCCGTAATCGACACAGGCGTGGTATCATGCAATCACAGGGACGAAAGTTCCAAAGAAATCAACACCTCATCGCAATATCCAAAGGAGAATCCATTATGAAAAAGTTGATTGCAAGTGCCGCCTCTCTCACCCTCGCTGCCACGATTCTGGCCGGTTCGGCCAGTGCAGCCTCCCCGCTGGACTTCCTGAAGGAATTCAGCTGGAAGAATCTGTTCTGTCAGTCCCAGCAGGCCGAGCAGAGCCAGACCGAAAAGGCCCTGGCTCTCATCAACACCTTTGCAACGGGCGACACCAAGACCGCCCGCAGCCTGCTGGCAGACGGTTACATCCAGCACAATCTCGCCTATGGCACCGGCGCAGATGCCTTTGTCGGCTCGGTGGAGTATCTGGCTTCGGCTCCGGTCAAGACCACGGTGCAGAACATCCGTGCATTTGAGGATGGCGACAAGGTGTTCCTTCAGACCATCTACAACTTTGCCGGTGCCGGTGAGCAGGTGGCGTTCGACATCTTCCGCTTTGATGAAAACGGCAAGATCGCAGAGCACTGGGACAACCTCGCAGCCCTGACTGCTGTCAATCCTTCCGGTCACACCCAGACCGATGGCACCATGACCATCACCGATCTGGACAAGACCGAGGAGAACCGTGCGTTGGTGAACAACTTCCTGTACGACGTGATGCAGGGCCACAACCTCGGCAAGATGGCCGATTACTTTGACGGTGACACCTACATCCAGCACAACTCCAACATTGCGGATGGCGTGTCCGGTCTGACCGACGCGCTGGCGGCTCTGGCACAGCAGAACATCCAGATGATCTACACCACCACCCATCAGGTGCTGGCCGAGGGCAACTATGTGCTGGCTGTCAGCGAGGGTACCTACGGCGGTGTTCCCACCGCTTACTATGACCTGTGGCGTGTGGAGAACGGCAAGATCGCCGAGCATTGGGATGTGATGGAGACCATCGCAGACCAGTCCACTTGGCAAAATCAGAATGGCAAGTTCTGATGGTTACCGGCAGGTAACTATACCACAATCTTGTGCGTACTTCACAAGCCGCACAAAGCGCATTACAATAAAGCTGTCAAGAAAAAACAATGTATGGAGGTACCTCTCATGAATAAAGTCGTAGAATTTCTGAACGCAAACCCGGTGCAGTATCTGGCCACCGTAGGCCGTGACGGCAAGGCCAAGTGCCGCCCCTTCATGTTTGCCGGTGAGCTGGACGGCAAGCTGTGGTTCTGCACCAACAACCAGAAGGATGTTTACAAGGACCTGCAGGCAAACCCCAACATCGAGATCTCCGTTTCCAGCCCGGAGTACGCATGGCTCCGTCTGCATGGCAAAGCTGTGTTTGAAAACAACATGACCGCCAAGGAGATGTGCATCGCAAACCCCATCGTGAAGAGCCAGTACGGCGAGGCTGCCAACCCCATCTTTGAGGTGTTCTATCTGGAGGATGCCCACGGCATCATTGCAGACTTCTCCGGCAACCCTCCCTACGAGTTCTGATTTGAAAAAACAGCGCAGCAGTCTTCTGAACGGGTAGACTGCTGCGTTTTTGTAGAAAGGTTTTGAAAGGCAGGGGAACACCATGAACCAGAGTGAGCGGCGAATGATCCTCATTCGGGTGCTTTTGAAAGAACACCCGGAGTATCAGGAGCTGCGGATA
>ERZ1034952.3215-NODE-3215-length-11220-cov-7.670846_pt1 | contig 11220 bp, 7 predicted proteins | sample MGYA00520625_ERZ1034952 | MGnify/ENA primary metagenome ERZ1034952 (study PRJEB33766, sample SAMN09781773) | gut metagenome | biome: gut microbiome | host: Homo sapiens | place: Madagascar | study: EMG produced TPA metagenomics assembly of the PRJNA485056 data... | reverse complement strand
GGAAATGCATTTCGTGGTAGTTTAATCCTTGTGGTAGTATAATTTCACAAGGGTGATAAAATGGCATTAGATACAAAACTAATCGGTAACAATATCAGAAAAATCCGTAAAAATGCAAAAATATCTCAGGAAGCTTTTGCGGAAAAAATTGAAGCTTCGGTACGTACGATAAGCAATATTGAAAACGGAACAGTTCTTCCGAGTATCAATACTCTTTACAATATTGCTCAAAGTTTTGGTTGTTCTGTCGATTCTCTCATCACCGAACCCGATGACTGATAAATCGGCAGATCCGAACAGCATCACATGAACATTACCGAAATCCCATGTAATTACGGTTTAAGTTTTCTGAAATTGTTATGGAAAAGGAGAACGCTTCTTTCGCGTTCTCCTTTTCCATTTTTATAACAACAAGTAACTAAACAGTTACTTGTTGACAGTAGAATGAACTTATGGTAAAATTATGTCGAAAGAATTGTATGTCGCCAACAAAAACAAATTTTTGGTTTTTTGGAGGAATTTTATGAACAAACACAAATCATTTGCAGCTGTCGGTGCTGTGCTGCTCCTTTCCGCCACAGTGGCATTAGGTGCACCGCAGCTTAGTTTGCGTATGCAGGAAAACAAACTTTTCGGGAGTGCACAGGAAGCAGACTCTATTTCCGCAGCAGTGAAACCGCAAAGTGCACATAATTATGTATCGCTTGTTGCCGAGCTCTCGCCTACGGCCTCTGACCTTAGCTATCTTAAAAACCTTATGGAAAAAGGCTATGATGTAAACGCTCTTTACGAGATATACAAATTTTGGCGCGACACCGCCGAAGATATTGAAATAATAGAGGAAGTGTATAAATTCAAACCCGAAAGCCCAAATGTTATGTACTGGGTTGACGAGGCTTTTATTGAACTTGCAAATCAGGGAAAAACCAAAAATCAATACAGCAATCTCTCTGTAGAGGAAGTCGAAGCCTATAAAAATTCGGGAATGACATTTTCCGATATACTCGTTGCCGATAAGCTGAGCCGCTACGGCACGGAAAAAATAGAAACGATTTTGGACGAAAAGCAAAGCGGCGTCTCTTGGTTTGAAATTACGGATAACGTCTACTCTATTTCGTCTCCCGAAGAAAAAGCCGCAAATGCGGAAAAATACAAGAATATTTCCGACCCGTATGAAATTCTTGACAGCATTGCGCTGTCCAAAAAAAGCGGAAAATCCGCCACGGAATATCTTGACGCCGTAATTTGCGGCGAAAGCAGCTCCGAAATTCTTTTGAAAGACGAGCTCACACAAAAGACGGTATTGGCAAACGAGCTTGCCTCATCGGGAATTATATCGGAAGAAGAAAAAAATGATATAATTTCCGCAGCGGAAGGGGGCGATGCGGAATGAAAAAGTTTTTGACCTCACTTTTCTCTGCCTTATTCCTGTGTATTTTGTGCGTATGCGCGGAAGCCTCTACGGCGGGCTCCGTAAACGAAGCTGCATATAAAGAATGGCTCAATGCCAATTACGGCGATTTTATAAAATCACCCGTAAATTTAAACGAAAGCGCACTAAACATAAGCGGCACCACGCAAAGCGCGTCACTCACGGAAACCGATTTATCTTTACCCGGCAAAAACGGAATGGACGTAAATATTATAAGACGCTACGATTCCAATGTAACTTGTTTCTCATATTGGGGCGACAGGCTTGATAATAACGCAAAACTTATAAGAACATGCTATAAATCCGAAACGGGAAAAACACATTATGTTGATTTTCGCAGCGAGGAAGAATTTTTTGAAGCTGATACGGGCGACGGTATAAATATAAATATGGACATGAATCCGACGTTGTACGCGCTGATTAAAGATGATTACGGAACGCATGTCACGCGTGACACAACCTATGAACCGAACTGGACTTCGTGCGCCTACAGATCCGACGACCGCTATTTTATTGACAATATGTATAACGGCGTTGATCTGACAAAAGGCTGGCAGCTTCCCCTCCCCACGCTTGTTGCCATGTACACCGTTGCGGGAAGCTTTTCATCTCAGACTTATTTCCAGGTTCTGCGTTTTCCTGACGGAACCTGCCATACCGTGCAGCATAAATACCAATCGAAAAACAAAATATTAACAAGCTATGAAGGTAAGTTTACAGACTCTGCCGATTTTGAAATACTCTATCCGTATGACGGCGCGTATGATGGAAATATTGAAGATACGGAAAAAGGAATCCGTTTCTGCTTCAAGTTCAGATATAAAAACGGTCATATATATTATTTTGACCTCAACGGCTACCTTGTTTACGAGGAAGACCGTTTCGGCAATCACATAAAATATGTGTACAGCGCCGAAGGAATAGAAATAACCGACACCATGGGGCGAATTATCCGCTATGTTGAAGAAAACAGCGGCGAAAGGCTCGGGAAAATCACAGTGACGGCAGACGGCGTCACTCGCGACATGGTGTATTATGATCTGCACGCGGAAATCCCCGAAGACCAGGGGATATTCACGTATAACAACACATATACACTAAGCGTCACAAAGCCTGAAAACGGGGAAAGTGCGGCTGAATGCAAAAACAAAACGCTGTATGAAATGAAATACCGCACATTTGCACGTCCAACCACAAACACAAGCTACGGCTTTATATTCCCGACGGTGATAATAAATAAAATTACAAAGCCTGACGGAAGCTTTTCTGAGTATAACTTTGAGCGCACGGGCACGCTGAACAATACTGTATTCAAGGAATCAAAATACCGCGTTGAAAGTTCAAATGATTGCTCTCCGGGCGACAGCACTGTCCTTAACTCATGGACATACTCATACTCCGACGGCTTCACCAAAACACGCGCGGACGGCTTTAAGCAGATTGCATATTACGATTCGGCGAAACGCCTCGGAAGTCTGTATACGGAAGGCGACGGAATAAAAACGCACGAATGGTTTGTGTATGACAAAAACAGAATCATGGAGTCAAATCCGTCTCCGAAAGTACGCCAGACCGTAAAACAGATTTTCAACCCCGTATCCGAGAGCAATTACGACTATTACGAGATAATAACGAACCTCAATTTTGATGAGCGTGAAAATAAAATATCGGAAAATGTAATGGGGCGCGTGTCAACATATGACTACGGCACCGCGGAGACAAACCCCTATAACTTTGTGCTGTCCGAAATACGTGAAAATAACGGCGTGCAAACCAAAACCGAAAACACGCTCACACAAGACATGACCAATATTTCGGACACCAAAACATATGCTTTTGAAAATGACGGATGGGTTCTTAAAAACCACGCAAGCTATGAATATGACAGTTTCGGCAACTTAACAAAGGAAATCAAGCGTCCGGCGGAGAATAAGACAATAGAAACAAATTTTGTATACACATATTCGGGTTCCGCATACAATGTTGAGACCTACAAGCTTAATGCGGACGGCGCACGTGTGAGCACGTTCAGCTATTTTGATTCGTTCGGCACTCCCGAGCGCGATATTGACGCGCGCGGTTTTGAAACGTCATATACATATGACTATCTTTCAAGGCTGCTTTCAAAGCGCACCGCGGACGGCGGCGAATGTACATATTCATATGACACAGAAAATAACACCGTATATGCAGCAAACGAAATCGGCACGGAAGTAAAGCAGGAATTTGACCTGTACGGCAGAGAAAAAGCAACGTATGTAAAAAATGCGGAAGGTAATTATGTTCTTCTGCAAAGCAAAACATATTTTCCGCAAAGCGGTCTGCTCTCCTCCCTTAAAGAAACCGGCGCCGGCGGCACGGAGGTTTTAACGGAATACACTTATGACGGCGCTGACAGAGTTAAAACCAAAACCGTGAAAGAAAAAACCGCCTCGGGCGCATATGCCGAAAAGGAAAGAATAACAAACACATACGAATTTCTGCCCGATACCGGTGTGAGCGTTGTTCCGAAAGAATACAAAACAGTCACGGCCGAAGGACGCTACACCGCAATGCCCGGCGAAAAGTATACACGCAACCTCAGCACAAAGCACAAAGCAACAAAAACATACCTTTTCCCCGAGAATACATATATTGCTTTGGCAGATTTTCAGACGCAGTACAGCGGAGCCATAACCGTAACACTCACAAAAGGAACGGAAAACATTCCGTATGACTTTTTCAGTCATGACAGATATGATACAACCGCATATTATTACAGAGGCTGCGTCATAAATGCCGACGGCGCAAGCCAGGTCACTTTTCACACAAATTCAAACAAAAGACCCATGCGCATAGGCAACTTCCGCGTTTATACAAAAGACAGTCTAAACGCTCTCGGCACCAAGATTACAACCGTGCATAGCGGCACGGGTGCCGCAGCTGTGACAGCGGAGCAGCGCATAAATATCTGGGACGAAAAAAATTATGAGAAAAAGACGGATTCGCAGACGGGCTCCGTCCTCACCGAGGAAAGCTATACATACGATGAAGCCGGAAATGTTCTGTCATACAGAAACCCCGTTTCATATGACCTCGGCACCGATTCCGTCACAAAAACATATGACTATGCCGGAAGACTTGAAACGGAAACGTCGCACGATTCCGACTTTGGCTCTGCCGTAACAGCAACGCAGTATGACAACATAGGCAGAACTACAAAGGTGACAGACCCTAAAAATGCTTTTGACTCTTATGTTTATGATGATTTTGACAGGGTAATCCGTCATATTAAAAACGCCGCGTTTGACATCGGTGCGTGCAGAACGGATTATACATATGACAAAAACGGCAATGTAACACGTGAGACGGTTTATAAAACCGCAGCGGAAACCACCGTAACAGACTATGAATACGACTGCCGAAACCGCGTAACAAAAGCCACGTCATACGCAAGCGGCACCTCATATCCGAGTATAACGCAATATTATTATGACAAAGCCGGAAATCTTCTCCGCATGTATACGGGGCTTTCGTCCGCTTTGGATTTGAGCAATCCGCAAAGCCTTCCGAGCGGCGGATATGTTTACGAATATGATTTTATGGGGCACCTTGTCAAAATGACAGACCCTTCCGGGAAATCGGAAACATATACAAATGACCTGTTGGGCAATGTTTTAAGCAAGACGGACAGAAACGGAGATTCCGTAATCACATCGTATAACTACATGTCCCTCCCCGTCTCCGTCACAAGCTCAAAAAGCGGCACCGTAAGCTATGAATACGATTTCCGCGGCAACCGCACAAAGATGACGGACAGCACCGGCGTCACCGCCTTCAGCTACTCCCCTCTTTCCGAGCTTGTGAGTGAAACGCACGGAAACATATCAAAATCGTATTCGTATGACAAAAACTCCGCACGCACAGCCTTCACGCTTTCAAAAGGCGGCACGGCTTTGCTTTCAAACACATATGTAAATACAAACACCGGTATGCTTAAAAGTATGCAGAGCGGCACGGACACGGTGTCATATAACTATGATTTAAACAAAAATATGACTTCTGAGGTGATTAATAACGCTTTAACCCATTCTGTTACATACAACAAGCATAACAGCGTTAAAACGGCCGAAAACAAATTCGGAAACGCTGTTCATTCTTCGTATTCGTACGAGGTTTTGAAAAACGGAAATGTTTGCTCCGTTTCCGAAACGCTTGCCGGGGTGTCACGTCAGCGTGCATTTGACTATGACGGCATAGGAAGGCTCAAAAAAGAAACAGACGGCACGAATGAAATATCATACACATATGATGCTTCGGGCAACAGACTTACTTTTGACAAAACTTCTCTGTCTCAGCGCAGCTACGGCTATCTGCCCGGCAACATAAGCTGGTACAGCACATCAAACAATGCATTTGCCGAATATACACATGATAACAACGGAAATATTCTTTCCAAAACAGGTAACCGTGTCACCGATTATACCATGACTTATGACGGCTTTAACCGCCTTGTATCGGCAGCCGTTGAAGGCGGATCTTCAGCTTCTTATGAGTATAACGGAGACGGATTGAGAACCGCAAAAACCGCCAAAGGCACAAGAACCGAATTTATTTGGGACGGAGACCGCCTTGTGTGTGAAATATCCGGCGAATCCGTGACGGTGTATAAATACGGGAACCGCCTTTTCGGCTTTGAAAAAGACGGCGTGAAGAAGTATTATAACTTTAACGGCCACGGCGATGTCACCGGCATAACGGACAGCGCTTATACGCTGATAAAATCATATGAGTATGACGCTTTCGGGGTTGAGAAAAATCCCGATCCCGCCGACACAAACCCCTTCCGCTATTGCGCCGAATATTATGATGCCGAAACAGGATATATATACCTCCGCGCAAGATACTATGATGTCAAAGACGGCAGATTTATATCTGAAGACCCGGCAAAAGACGGTCTTAACTGGTATGTTTACTGTGGGAATAACCCGGTTAATTTCGTGGATCCGAGCGGACGCGCTGTAACAGATCTAGATTATCAACAATTTGGGAATGTATCATGGGCAATAAATGAATTGCAAAGACTTACAAACATGTGGATAAACGGAAATGCGAGTGAAAAAAGTCTTGCAGCATCTGAAGCTCAAAAAGTACGCCGGCGCGGACGTGCTGTTTCTTACGCTTATGCAATGTATCACACTAATAATCCTAAATATCCTGTTCGCGGAAGCGAATGTGCTAACTTTGTTTCTGCCGCACTTTATGAAGGAGGTGGCTTTGCAATGACTGAAGAATGGCATCACTATGGAACACAAAATTATATAATTAAAGATAAGATACTTGCCACTCCAGCATGGTCGCGCGGCGAAGAACTATTTAAGTATTTTGACTCATATCAATATCGCGAAGGATTATATACATCATATATTACTTCTGCCAATGACGTGCAATACATCACAGGAGTAAAACCCGGAGATATCCTAGGGATGGATGATGATAATAACGGAACAGTAACTCATGTAGCTTTAATAACCCGTGTTGACTCAACGGGAATATATTACACTGGAAGGACCAATGATAGGCTCGATCAATCAATCGCCGATATGTATTTCGGCAAGCAACGACAAATTGACGGGACATACAAAACAGTTTCTGATAGTGAACGTTTTAAGGGTAAAATGTATATTATCAGACTAAAATATTAAAGGGGTAGATTTATATTAAAACTCGAAAAGTTATCTATATTGTATTACCGCTGATACTAATCGGTTTATTACTGCTGATGTTTTTAGACAGCTTAAATCCGGATGTAAAATTCAAAGTTAAAATAACGGATTGCGAAATACTGTCTGTAATGTATAAGGACGGTGACATTTCAGAAGAAGACAAAAAAGATATATACGAAAATCCGTCAAACTACATCGTATTAAACTACACTTTTGACTATTGGGCAAGAAGAAGATTGCCGCCCCATGCAAGAGATGATTTATACATTTGCTTTGACGTCAGCTATCCAAATGAATTAAATGACAGAGTTGTCGGGCATACGGAGGCAAAAGATTTTGGATATAAATATATTCCCGGCGAAACAAGCAGTACATATGTGTATGTGACAATAAGAAAAGACGGTCTTTCGGATGAAGAAATCTATAAATTGGGACAAGCTGTAAAAATAAGCGTGGTTGGTATAGGCTGCTTTTTATACGGTTAGCCCCCAATACTTAGCTTTGTGTGCCTTTCTCTTTTATCGGGGTATTTCTCTCGGAAATGTGAAATATTTACTTTAATGCATGGTAAAAAAGTTTTCTGAATTATACAAGACAAACACAATGATGGGAGATAAAAAATATCTTAAAGTTTTGGGCATTCTAATAATATGTTTGTTAAAAGTGATGTTTCATCTGCATATACAAACTAAATTGTAGAGCACAATTGCTTAATCAATCAAAAAACAAAGATATTAAAGAGGTAAATTATTTGATGAAACAAATTAAATTTCTCATATATATAATTGCCCTCAGTTTAATTACAGGCTGCAATGAATATGAAACCGATAATTTAAAAGAATCGCCGTGCTTTACGGAAACCTCCGAAGGAAATATACACAACATTGGTTTGGTTGCTGCGGACGGTGAGTGGATTTATTATTCAAATCACAATGATAATGACACTCTTTACAAAATGAAACGAGACAGAAGTGATATTACGCCATTATCTCACGGTCACTTTGCCTACAACTTAAATTTTGTAAACGGCAGCGTTTATTATACCGCCGGTCTGCCGGGCTTGATATATAAGTACGATACTGTTAAAAAAAGAGATTTCGTTGTAGTTTTTGAAAAAGCCGAAAATCTTATTGTAACAAATAAAAATATATTTTACAGACTTTCATCTTACAATAATGATTGGGGCAAGCTTTATAAAACAGATTTAAAAGGCAGGCATAAAACTTTGCTTGCTGAAAGCGTTACGGAATTTGCGGTAAATAAAGGTCATATCTATTACTCCGACAGAAACGATAACTCATTTTTATATAAAATGGACATAAACGGCAACAACATAACCAAACTAAATGACCGTTCTTCTTCTGATATAAATGTTGAAGGCGAATATGTTTATTATACTGACTGCTTAGATAATCAAAAGCTTTATAAAATGAAAACCGATGGCACCGACAAAGCTTTGCTCTCCGATGACATGTGCTGGAATGTAAATGTTTCAGGCGGATATATTTATTACAGAAACCAGACGGATTTCGGAAAAATTTATAAAATGAAAACAGACGGAAGCGAAAACAATTGGATAATCAATATGGAAAACTGCACCCACATAAACATCATTGACGATTATTTGTTTTTCTATGTTCCGAGTTTTGAACAAGGCGGATATTACATGTCTGACGTTAACGGCAACGGCATTACCGGATATTAAATAAAGCATAAAACAAACAAATAACAGTATTTATGTAATACCACGCAAGTTTTTGTCAATAAATTTTCATTTGAGTTCGCAACCATATACTGTATCTGTTCGTCCTAAAGATGTCAGCGAAATAAACACTGTTTAACAAAAGCAAAATAGAGCGAAACACACGGAAACATATCAAAATCGTATTCGTATGACAAAAACTCCGCACGCACAGCCTTCACGCTTTCAAAAGGCGGCACGAATGAAATATCATACCGTCACCCCACCTCGGCGGATAGGCTGATTGGCACCGGGCAAGAATACGGCTATTAATCTCACATGCCCGAAGGTTGCAAGCCTGCAATATCACATTTTAAAAAAAGCAATAATTTATTATTGACAAAAAACATTTTCGGGAATATAATAATAACAGATTTCGGGGCGGGGTGCAATTCCCCACCGGCGGTAAAGGCTGTTGCCCAAGCCCGCGACCCGCGCTCTGCGCGGCTGATTTGGTGAAACTCCAAAGCCGACGGTACAGTCCGGATGTGAGAAATCTGTCAAACGCCCTTGAAATATATTTTTAAGGGGGTATTTTTTTTGAAAAACGAAAAAATCAAATTCATCACAAAAGTAGGTATGCTTTCGGCAATTGCGGTAATTCTGCAATATCTCGGAACGGTAATCGGTCTGCGCATCGGCGGTTTTTTAGACGTTGAGCTTTCGGACTATCCCGCAATCATAGCCACTCTGGCAATCGGCCCCGCGGCAGGCGTGCTGACGGAGCTTATCAAAAACCTTATTCACCTGACAATGTCTACAACGGGCTTTGTGGGCGAGCTGGCAAACTTCATTATAAACGGCGTTTTTGTATTAACGGCAGGCATTATCTATAAACGAAACAAAACAAAAAAGGGCGCATACAAAGCCCTTTCAGCCGCCACTTTAGCACTATGTGCAGCGGGCATTTTGGCGAATCTTTTTATAATGCTTCCTCTCTATATGCCCGGCGCGCCGCTTTCGGAGAGAATGAATATTGTCCTCACGCTTATAACGCCTTTTAATTTGGTGCGCGGCGCGGCAATATCCGCCCTCACTTTGCTGACATATAAGGGGCTATCGCCCATATTGCATAAATAAAAAAACGGGTACGGCAAAATGAAATTCGTTTTGCCGCACCCACATTTGTTTCCGCAACATCAAACGGACAATTCGTGAATTGTCCCTACGCCCGGACTTTAGTTTAGCAAAGGAACCGTTTTGGAATGACAATAAATTTCGGAACACTATCTTCTTACATTTTAAATTACTTCCGCGGCTCTATCCTCCAATGCTTCTGAATAAGCTTCATCAAACCACATATGCAAGTTTTTTTCAATAAATTCATCCAGCAATTCATTTATGCATCTTAAACACTTAATCTCACTTTCTTCGGCATAACTGAAAAGTGCATAAGGCTTGTCCCCATGAATAATATTGCATCTAAAATAATACGAAAACTGAGCAAGCAAATATCCGTAAGGCGAAATATTGTATGGCACATTTGAATCACCCTTCAGTAAAAAATCGCTCAACTGCTTTGCAAGCTCACTATACTTCCCGTTTTGCAATTCTGCATAAGAAATATTGTTACTGTATAAACGCTTTACCAATGCAACGGTTTTTCTTCCGATAATTTTCCCATCTTCTTTATCAATAGTTTCTTTGCCAATATCAAAAAGCTTTAATATAAATTCAATTTTCTTTTTGTCTTGTCTATATTCTTTTTGAGAAATATTTTGTACCAATACCGCAAAATGATTATACATTCCGTTAAAAGCCGTCCACAGGTAAATAAAACGCTCCGTTTCAAATTCTTTGCTTTTGCTGATAATAAAAGCATTTAATGCCGCAAGACGATTGTCGTTAGATGACTTCGTAAGCTTTAAATATCCCTCAATTTCACTTTTACTCCATTCGGAAGTAATTTTATGAAACAGTTTTTTGTTTACCATCGAATATATCGGCGGAATATGCCCCTGTTTTGTATCTATGACGGTGTCTTTATCTTTATCAATCTGTACTGACATTGTTTTTATATCAATATTTTCCGAAAATAAAATCAAATGCAGTGTCATAGCTTTTTTAAGAGCATCAGGAAAAAGATAACATTCTTTATAAAGCATTTCTGTTTTGTCATATTTTTTGCCAAGCTTAGCCGTAATGCAAATTGCATTGCGCGATAATTCAAGTGATACATCCTTTGTTTGACCAAAGTTATAAGTATACTTATATTTGTAGCTTTTGTTTTTATTGATAATAATTTTGTGCTCATGTTTATTCATTTGTCAATTCCTCATTTCTTTATACTAATTACGGAAATAATGTTTTGATAAAAATTTTTAACTAAACAAATAACAAAT
>ERZ1034952.3211-NODE-3211-length-11223-cov-20.374373_pt1 | contig 11223 bp, 9 predicted proteins | sample MGYA00520625_ERZ1034952 | MGnify/ENA primary metagenome ERZ1034952 (study PRJEB33766, sample SAMN09781773) | gut metagenome | biome: gut microbiome | host: Homo sapiens | place: Madagascar | study: EMG produced TPA metagenomics assembly of the PRJNA485056 data... | reverse complement strand
ATAGTCTAAAACCCTCTCATAATCATGGTCTACACCTGTTTTTAAGACGCTTAGCCGCCTTTACTCTTGCAGAAGTGTTAATAACTTTGGGTATAATTGGTGTTGTTGCTGCAATGACTATGCCGGCATTGATTAATAATATCAATAATAAAGCAAATATTAATAAATTAAAAAGGGAGTATTCTCTTTTTCAGCAGGCATTTCAACAAATTGCAGCAGATAATGATTTGGAATTTAAAAATGCTATAGCAGATTGTCCAAATAGTACAAAGCACGCATGTTTAAAAGATGTTTTTAAATCGAAATTAAAAACAGTTGCAGATTGTGATAGTAATGATGGTGACAATTTAGGTAAATGTTTTGTGCAAGATAAGGATGCAAAAAAATTAAACGGAGAGGCAGTTCCATTAAGTGCAGGTTATTTTAACCAAAATACAACTTCCGGTTTGGTTTTGGATGATGGAGCATCTGCCGCAATATGGTTGGATGCAATGGATTGCACAAATGCTCTTAGCAGTGTAAAACAACGTTGCGGTTGGTTTGTTATTGATGTAAATGGGCCTCAAAAAAGACCTAATACATGGGGGAAGGATTTGTTTTTGTTTTTCCTTTACGCAGATCAAATAATGCCAGCTGATGAAAATACAACGGATTATGCCAATTACAAGGATGATTGCGAAACCGGTACAAACTATGGTTTGACTTGCGCAAGTAAGTATTTATTTAAGTAATTAAGAGAAAATCGTATTTGTAAAAAATATTTATAAAATTAAACCAAAATCTTAACTTCACCAACTTTTTGGTTGTGCAAAGTTTTAATGTCCAAATCCATTGGAATATCTGCCCAATGCAAATTTTTTAATGTTTGACAAACAACTAATTCTCTTGCTTTCATATCGCAATCAGAAATTTTTACGACAAAAGATTCTTCGGATTTTGTATTAACAACGATACACAAGCCACCTGCGCCAACTTTTGCAACAATGTTTTGAGAATTTTCGATAATTTTTGTATCAGTTCTGTCTTCGCCTCCGATAATGTACGGGTGGTTTAAGAACGCATTTTTGATTTTTTCATATTTGGGATTGCAAAACAAGTTCAAATACCCATGCAACATATTAGTTAATGGCATTGAAACAATCGGAACTCCGCAACCATCAGTCGTTATGGGATATTCTTTAGGAACTTTACACAATTCGTAAATTTTTGATTTGATAGCTTTTTGTAAAGGATGTTCCGGGCTGTCATACGTTGCCAAATCCCATTCTTTCATCTTACACAAACCCAACATCATAACGTGTTTGCCTGAACAATTGTTTTGCAAAGGATGTTCAGATAAACCGTTTAATATCATTTTTGTTTGTTCGGTTTTTGATAAAGGTTTGTGTAATCCGCATTTTAAGTAGCTTTCATCTAATCCTATTTTTTTTAGAAGATGTTCGGCTGTTTTAACATGGATTTCTTCGCCAGCGTGGGATGCGCAACAAATTGCGATTTCTTCTTCAGTCATTTTATAGAATTTATCCATCCCATAATCTATTAAAAGGCTTGCTTGTAACGGTTTTGCGCAGGAACGGAGGTAAAATGGATAGTTTTTTGCATCTCCTGTAAAATCAAATGCTTTATTTTTGTTTGCAAGTACAATAAAGCCATAATGTTCTTGATCTACAAGTCCATCTCGTTCATATTCTATTAATAATTCCGGTTCTGTGTTATTGTTGACCATTTCTCTTTACCAATTCTAATAATTGAAGCATTTTGCGTTTAAGTTTAAGATTTTCGTCTTTAAGTTTTGCAATTTCCTCTTCATATTTTTGGTTTTCGTTAGAGAAAGTTGTTTCCGGTTTTGGAACAGTATTATAGTCAAGAATAAAACGTTTTTTTGCTTCTTCTTTCAATTGAAGAACTGCTTTCAAATCTCCTTCTGAAACATAACCTAATTGAACAAGAATTTCTCCAAATTTTTTCGGATCATCTGAACTTTCTTCATCTCTGTGGGCAAGAATTGCTTTTTGTAATTGGTCTACGGTTAAAGTCCCTTTTTGTTTGAAATATTCGCCAACTCTAAATTTTCCTGCAATATAACCTGCCATTGCATGGATTTCTTTAGAGTCAGGAACTTTAATAAAGTTTTGTTCAAGACAAAGTTCATAATATTTTGCAACTTCTTCCATTGACAAGAAAGTATTTACAGAAATTTCAATCATGCTATATTCATTTGCGCAACCTTGAAGGAAATTGTAAATATTGTTGTCAAGTCCGCATTTATGTTCCATAAGTTCTGTTTTACCCTTGAAGGTAAGAGTTGGGACAAATGCTGAAAAGATATCTTGTTTGTGATTTCTCAAAAAATCTTCGCAATTATAATCTTGCATTTCTTTTGCGAGTTTCAAATAAATAACTTGTTTAATCCAAAGTGGAATGTTTAAAACTTTTTCCAAAAATAATTCAAAAATGTTCTTTCTCAAATCAACCTCTCAATAAATCCTATGTGTTTTTAATTATAACATACTTATCATTTTTATTCAAGTTCTAAATACTTCTATTTTATCCCCCAAAAGACGGATTAAAAACTTCTGCTTTGTGGTATTGATTTATATTTGTAAAAATTGTATTATAAAAATACGAAATAGGAGAACTTTATATATGGAAACTGAAATGAAGAAAAAGATTTCAATTGCAGCAATTGCAGGTGTGGGCATACTTACAACAATAAAACTTGCCATTATATATTATAATGCAAACTTTAACCCTTATGCACTTTCAAGCTTTTGTTCTGTGAACGAATTTATTGATTGTGATGGGATTGCCAAAACTCCGGAAGCACAGTTTTTAGGAATTCCTCTTGCATATTGGGGAATGTTCTATTATGCTTTTGTTTTCTTGATGTTATTTGCGCCAAAACTGAAAAATATAAAATTATTAAAATTTTTGGAAGTATTCAAAAATCCGATGGACTATATTGCATCATTAGGTTTGTTTGCTTTTATAGTTTCAATGGTCTTATTGTCATTGAGTTTGTTTGATATCAAAAAACTTTGCGTTCTCTGTGCATTTACATATATTTTAAATCTGGCAATCGGTTGTATTGCAACAGATTTTAAAAATGGAGGATTTATTCATTCCATTAAACAAAGTGTACAAGATTTTCTTGATGCAATTAAAATTAAAAAATATTTAATCGCTTTTATTGCCGTTATGGCTGTGGCTGTCGGATTTTTAACTTATACAAGAGTTAGTTTTAAGTTTGCTCCACAAGTAAAAAGGCAGATGGAATTTAAGGAATTTAGACATAAGAAAAATCAATTTGCGGTAAAAGGTAATTTGTTAGGCGATGAAAATGCAAAAGTTACTGTTTATGTATATTCTGATTATCAATGTCCGATTTGTCCCGTTCACAACGTTATGATGCACAAGTTGGCTAAAGAAATGAAGAATATCAAAATCATTCACAAAAATCTGCCACTTGATACAGATTGTAATGCTTATTTACAAGCTCCTTTTCATCAAGGTTCTTGTATAGATGCGCAATATTCTGTTGCAGCGGAAAAACAGGGTAAGTTATGGGAAATGAATGAAATTTTATTTGAGAAAAAACCTCAAACTGAAGAAGAAATTCTTAAACTTGTTGCAAACAAAGGTTTTGATACTGATAAGTTGCAAGAAGATGCAAATAGCTTAGAAACATTGTCAGAAATTAAAAATGATATTGATTATGCCTATAAACACGGTATTAACGGTACTCCGTCAACAATGATTAATGGAAATGTTTATGTCGGCGTAAAAACTTATAATGAGTTTAAAGATTGGGTAAAAGAGTATGGAGCAGAAGAAAGATAAAATAGTTCTACATGCTTGTTGCTCAATTTGTTCAGGATATCCTGTGTCTTTTTTACAAGATGCAGGATATCAGGTTATAGTATATTTTTATAATCCAAATATTTATCCCGATAATGAATATCAAAAAAGATTAGAGGCAGAAAGAACTTTGTGCAAACATTTCGGGTGTGAATTAGTTGAGGCAGATTATTGCCCAAATGAATTTTATGAGGTGGCAATAGGATTAGAAAACGAGCCGGAACGTGGCAAAAGATGTGATAAGTGTTTTGAACTTCGTTTGAAAAAGGCAGCAGAGTTTGCCAAATCAAAAGGAATTGAAAAATTTACAACTTCAATTGTTATAAGCCCGCACAAAAATTTTCAAAAACTTTCTGAAATCGGAGAAAAAATTGCACAAGATGAAGGTTTAAATTTTCTTGCAATTGATTTTAAAAAGAAAGATGGTTTTTTGAAAACAAATAAAATTTCCCGTGAACTCGAGTTATATAGGCAAAATTACTGCGGTTGTAAATTTAGTTTAAGATAAATCATATATTTACACTATGATTTATCTCAAAAATGTTATATAATGAGATAAAAAGCTTGATTTGTGGAATAAAATAATTAAAGAGAGAGAAAAAAGGATAAAAGTATGAATAACAAGTTTATTTGGACATTAGCATTATTACTTGCAGCAAGCTCAATGAGTGCGTTTGCAGTTGGAGTTGATAAGTTACAACCTCTTGATGACGCATCAAGAAGTTCTAGCTATCAAAACGCAGTTAAATCCGATATTCAAAAAGCAAAAGCAAAACAAGATGCAGTTGAAACTTCTCAGTCTGGAGGAAGTGTCGATTTTAATAGTATTAATACTAAAACAGTTTATTACCCGAATGCTACAACTAAAAGTATTGCAGCTAAATACAAAATGGGTAATTATTCAGGTTGTATGCAAGAATGCTATTCTTTGTTAAAAAAACAGCCAAATAATGCAATTGCACATTATTATTTAGCAATGGTTTTCACTCATCTTAATATGAAAGATAAAGCGGTTGAAGAATATGACAAAGTTATAAGTATTCATCCAAACCAATATTTGGTTGATTATGCCACAAAAGGACGAGATTGCTTGACAGATGGACCGGCATGTCATCCGCAAGAACAAAAAGAAGTTGAACAACTTGATGATTTAGATAAATTTATTAGAGCGCCTTATGGCAACGGTTTGTCTCCGGAATTGAATAACGAGGTTCGTCAAAAACAACTTAATAATATTCAAGAAACAATTAACAAAAAAGACAACCTTGAAAATCGAGATATCCAAAGAATTAAAAAATTTGATAGTAACAAAACAGAAGCAGAAGAAACAATTAAAATTGCACAAGTGTCTGATGATGAAGTTTTGAAAGCTATTAATACATTGAAGGAAGCCGGTGTAAATGTTTCTGTGCAAACTTCAGCTACAGAAAATCCTTATGCAGCGATGGCTCAATATCAGGATCCAAGAGTCGCAGAAATGAGTATGTTGTTAGGTAATAATAATAACAACAATAGTATGATGAATATGATACCTATGTTGATGAGCCAAGCTCAAAAAGGTGAAAATATTGATCCTCGAATTATGCAAACTATGATGATGGATTCTATGATGTCAGGTTTTAATAACTTGAATAATAACAACAATAATAATTACTAATATATGGATTTAGATTACAAAAAAGCTAGAGAAAAATTGTTGACAGGTTTTGTTAAAGACTGTCAGCAATTTTTCATTAAAAATGGATGCGTGTTGGAAGATGCTTATCTTCATTTTCTTCAAGGCGATTTGGAATATGCGAAAAAACAGTTTTCTTTAATAGAAGATGTTAATATCAGAGCGCATTGGGCTTTGTTTGAAATTTCTTTAATAGAAGGCGAAATCCAAGAATATCCGTCATATTTTGAGTTGAGAAATTTCTTAGAAATTGACTTGAATATTTTAATAACTTACTGTATGGGAACTTTTGTTGAAAAAATAATCAGATATTCTGATTTTATGTACACAATTAATCCGGAAGTCCATAAATTTATTGGCAGAGTGTTATATAACAACAATTTGAAAGAACAAGGGATGTTCTTTTTAAATCGTGCAAAAAGTTATTTTTATCATGATCCAGAACTGCATTATCTGTTAGCTTATATTTATTACCAAGACAAAGATTACACAAAAGCTAAAAAATCTGTAGAGGATTGTTTGCATATTTTACCAGACTATTTCCCTGCAAGAAATATGAAGCAAAAATTAAATGAGAATAATTTGTAGATTTTAATTGTTCGTGATACACTTATTTTACAAAATACTTTAAGTAGGAGAAAATTTTTTATGATTATAATTATGGAGCGTAATGCGACCAAAGTTCAAATACAGCGTGTCATTGATTTTTTGAAGGATAACGGATTTGATATAAGATTTAATCAAGGTCAAGTTCATACCGTAATTGATGCTATTGGCGATAAAACAACTGTTACACCCGGCAGGGTTGCGGCTTTTGACGGGGTAAAAGAAATTAAAGTTATCAGAGAACCTTTTAGATTGGCATCTCGTGATAGAAAACCTGATGATACGGTTATTGAGTTTTCTAATGGAGTAAAAATCGGAGGAAACAATAAACCGGTAATGATGGTTGGACCTTGTTCAGTTGAAGAAGATTATGATGGTTTGCTGCAAACTGCACTTGCGGCGAAAGAAATGGGTTGTGAATTTTTGCGTGGCGGTGCATTCAAACCGAGAACTTCTCCTTATGATTTTCAAGGTTACGGTGAAAAGGCTTTAAAATATTTGAAAAGAGCTAGTGAAGAAACAGGCTTGTTGACAGTTTCAGAAGTTATGGATGCTTCGGATTTGGATATGATGTGCGAATACGTTGATGTTTTGCAAATCGGAGCAAGGAATGTTCAAAACTTCAAACTTTTGCATGCAGTAGGTAGATGTAGAAAACCTGTTATTTTGAAACGTGGTCTGGCAAGCACGATAAGAGAATTTTTGTTGGCAGCAGAACATATTTTGTATAATGGTAACCCTAACGTAATTCTTTGTGAAAGGGGAATTAGAAGTTTTGACAGTGCGTTTACTCGTAACGTTATGGATATTGCATCAATTCCGGTTATCAAAAAATATTCGCATTTACCTATAATTGTTGACCCTAGTCACGGGACAGGACAAAGATATTTGATTGAGCCTATGGCAAAAGCAGGGTTGGTTGTAGGTGCTGATGGTGTGATGATAGAAATTCACCACGATCCGGAAAATGCTTTGTCTGATGGAAAACAAAGTTTGCCATTGCCTATGTTTAAAGAGGTTATGGGTAGAATTAACAAGTTTAATGAAAGTTTGCACTACGAAAAAACTTGCCTGTCAGCTAACGTCGAAGCTTAGATGCAAAGTCTGTATTAGAAAAAGCAATAATGCGATATGGCTTTAGGACGAAACGTCTTGTGCAGATGGAGGATTTTTTTTATAGAAAAATATTTTCCCTTGCGGGATAGCACCCATCCCTGCCTTCCCTCGTAAGGGAAGGAGTAATTTCCCTCCCTTTTGAGGGAGGTGTAGGTGGGTGCCGATTGAGTATCGTGAAAATTGAAATTAACTTGTCATTACGAGGAGCGAAGCGACGTAGTAATCTCATTTGTATTGAAAAATAATGAGATTGCTATTTAACTCAGATCGCGCAACAAGTGCGCGATGACATGTTTTTTTGTATTTCTTCAATATTTGTCATCGCGGATTTATTCCGCAATCTTTAAATATATAAAAATTTGTTCAAAATATTCTTCCCTTCCCTATGAGAGGTGTTAGGGATTGGTGACGTAGGAATACGAGATAATAAAAAATAGCACCCACCTTTAATCCTCCCTCATTAGGGAGGAAACTTTTTCTTCCCTTACGAGGGAAGGGGTAGGGATGGGTGCTATCCCGCAAGGGAACTAACGTTGCAATAAGTAATTTATTTTAATTGTTAAAAAATGTAAAAACAAGTTTAAAATAGGCTCAAAGCCTGTCATAATGCCTCTATGCTATGCTATGCTATGCTGCGCGGCGCACTGTGTCAATTGTTTCGGCTTTTATGTTTTTATAAAAGGGTAAGGGAAATCGATTTTCAAAAAGGTTAAGAAAGAAATTATAGGAGAAAAATTATTATGGTAAATATCGCAAAAATCGGAACAAAAGCTATGTCAGGACTTAATTATAGTTCACTTTCAAAATACGCTAATAATCCAAAGCAATTTGATGCAATCTTAAAAAACTTAAAAGCATTAAAAATGCCAGAAGCACCTAAAGCAGATGTAGTTAATTTAGCGACAAAAGATAAACTTGTTTTAGATATTCCTAAAACATTTGCCAAAGAACCTCCATTATGGAAGAAAGTTATTGGAAAAGTCTTTGGTTAATAAAATATAATTAAAAAATGGATGGGTTTATCTCATCCATTTTTTTTACGCATTTCTTTGGAAAAATCCTGCTATTTCTTTATGTGGGAAGAATTTTACAACTGGGCGACCGTGTGGGCAAGTATATGGCATTTTGGTTGTGCGCCATTTTTTTACAATCTCTTGCATTTGCCAAGTTGATAATTTTTGACCGGCTTTTACAGAGGCTTTGCACGCAGTTGTAATCAAGATATGTTCTTCAAGTCTATCAATATTACCTTCAATATTCGCTAAAATATCTGCCAAAATTTCTTTTGGGTTTACTTTTGCAATCATTTGCGGAACTTTTCTGAAAATAAGTTCGTTTTCTTTCAAAAATTCTATTCCAAATCCGAATTTTTCAAACTTGTCGATATTTTCTTTTATTAATTCGGCTTCCGTGCTAGAAACCGGCACTACATCAGATACAAACAACATTTGAGATACTATATTTTTTTCTGCCATAAGTTTTTCATAAATATATCTTTCTTCTGCAATGTGCTGGTCGATAATTTCAAGTCCATCTTCTTTTTCAACCAAAATATATGTGTTTTTGTACTGTCCGATAATATTTTCTTCCGGTTCTGGCTCTTTTTCTACAGGCACAAAAAACTGACGTTGTTCTGTTTTTTCTTCTTTTTGTTGAGAAAATTTTTCTTCTTCCTCTTGCATAAGTTTGTCGGAAACATAAATTGTGTCATCTTTTTTGTCAAAATATATTTCGCCAGAACTTTCTAATTTCGGCTGAACAAAATCAACTACGTTACTTTGTTGAATCGGTTGCGGAGTAAAACTTTGAGGGTCAAAACTTCTTGCTGACTGGCGTTCTATATAATTTGTTAAACCTGCCTGAATTGATGCGAAAATAAAGTTGAAAACTTGGTTTGTATTTTTGTAGCGGACTTCTTTTTTTGTCGGGTGAACATTTACATCCACATCAGCCGGAGGAAGTTCTAAGTTTAGCACTACAAAAGGGTATTTCCCATTTGCGATTAAACTTTTGTATGCAGTGTCAATCGCTTTTTGGAATACCGGACATTTTACTGTTCTTCCGTTGATATAGATGTGATATCCTTTTTTGCTTGAACGAGTGTAGTTTGGTGTACTTACGTATCCGCTAATTTTCATTCCTGCGAGTTGGTCTGTTTTTAAAACTTCTTTTAGATTTGAAATTATGTCTGTAGAATATACTTCCTTAATTGTTTGTAAAAGATTGTTCTGTCCTGACGTTTTTAAAACAATTTTTCCATTCTTCTTCAATTCAAAAGAACATTCAGGGTGAGCCAATGCGATTGATTGAACAAGTTCTTGTATGTATGAAAATTCCGTATTTGAGCTTTTTAAAAACTTCAAACGAGCAGGGATATTGTAAAACAAATCTCTGATATCCATAATTGTTCCGATTGCGCAACCGGTTTCAACTTGCTTAACTTCGGAGTTTTCGCATTTTACTTTTGTACCTGTGTCAAAATCTGCAGTTCTTGTCGTACAAGTTAGTTTTGAAATTGAAATTATACTAGATAAAGCTTCTCCCCTAAATCCAAGAGTGTGAATATTGAACAAATCTTCATCTGTTGCGATTTTGCTTGTTGCATGTTTGGAAAAAGCAAGCATTATATCATCAGGATAAATTCCGCAACCGTTGTCTGCAACCCTGATATCTCTGCAATCATTGTTGATTTCGATACTGATTTTTGTTGCACCTGCATCAACAGAGTTTTCGGTTAATTCCTTTACTACAGATGAAGGACGTTCTATTACTTCACCTGCTGCAATTTGGTTAATTAAGTGTTTTGAAAGTTGTTTTATCCTCGTCATAATAATAAATCCCTCAATCCTTTTATCAATCTACATCAAACACAAATTCATCTAAATGTTTGATTACAAATTTGAAACATTTCTGTAAGATGATAGGGCAATAGGACGATAAGCCGGTAAGGCATTTTATAGATAGGGAGATTAAGGACTTGGCAAGAGTTAGAACAAATACAAAATTAAAACCGTCGAAGAAAGCTGATTTGCAGGTAGTTAAACCTGTCAAAACAACCAGATACAGTGATATTGATTTGAACAACTGGAAAGCTTATGATCACGTTAAAACTGATACTTTGTGGGAATTTCCTACAAGATTGAAAGAAGGCGGTCATTCTAACGAATATCACGGGAACTATATTCCTCAAATCGCCCAACAATTGTACGAAAGATTTACAAAGAAAAATGATGTGGTGCTAGATTTGTTCTTTGGTTCTGGTACATCAGGAATTGAAGCTATTAATATGGGTAGACGTTGTATTGGTGTTGAATTGAAAGATGAATTAGCTGAAAGTGTTTCTCAAAAATTCACTCCAAAACAATTGGTTACAGATGTTCGTATTATCTGTGCAGATTCTGCTTCAGAAGAAATGAGAGAAAAAGTTCAAGCAAGTTTAGATATTATGCGTGAAGAAAAAGCTCAATTCTTAATCCTTCATCCTCCTTATGATGATATTATCAAGTTTTCTGATAAAAAAGAAGATTTGTCTAACTGTGCGTCTACAGAAGATTTTTACGATTTGTTTGCTAAGGTTGCTAAAAATGGCTATGATATGCTAGAAAAAGGCCGTTTTGCAGCTCTAATCATTGGCGATAGTTATAAAAATTCAGAAGTTCAGCCTCTTGGTTTTGAATGTATGGCTCGTATGATGGCTTTAGGGTTTAAATTGAAAGGTATTATCGTAAAAGATATTCAAGGTAACGAACGAGCTAAAGGGAAAACCGCAAACTTGTGGAGATACAGAGCTTTAGCCGGCGGGTTCTTTATCTTTAAACACGAATACGTTATGATTTTTGAAAAGAAATAGATACTACGTATGTAGCCCTCTGTGACAGTGTTGGTTCATACTTCATATGTTTGTGTAATGCCCTACTACGTATGTAGCCCTCTGTGACAGTGTTGGTTCATACTTCATATGTTTGTGT
>ERZ1034952.3208-NODE-3208-length-11241-cov-12.713392_pt1 | contig 11241 bp, 10 predicted proteins | sample MGYA00520625_ERZ1034952 | MGnify/ENA primary metagenome ERZ1034952 (study PRJEB33766, sample SAMN09781773) | gut metagenome | biome: gut microbiome | host: Homo sapiens | place: Madagascar | study: EMG produced TPA metagenomics assembly of the PRJNA485056 data... | reverse complement strand
ACTTTTCAAGGATCTGTTCGTGGGTTCCCGCGGTCACTTTTCCATCCTCCATCCACAGCACCTGATCCATTTTGGGGAACAGATAGAGTCTGTGGGACAAAAGGATCACGATGCTGTCCGCTGTCAGCTTCCGTAGATTGGCAAAAACCTCTTTCTCCGTCTTACGATCCAGTGCAGAAAAAGGATCGTCCAGGATCAGCACCGGACGCTTATGGCACAGGGTTCTCGCCAATGCCAGCCGCTGTGCCTGGCCACCGGAGAGCCGGACGCCGCCATTTCCCACAATGGTGTCCATACCCTCTTCCATCTCTGCCACCTCACCGTCGAAGCAGACTGCCTTCAGATACTTCTCCGGATCGTCATCATCGCCCAGCAGTATATTGTTACGGACACTGTCATTGAACAGCTCCGGATCGTGTCCTAAATATCCCACCATGCCGTTTTGCTCTGCCTTGGTCATCCCGGATAATTCTTTGCCGTTGAAACAGATCCTTCCTTCGTAAGGGTATTCACAGAGGAAGGTCTTTGCCAATGTGGATTTACCACACGCCACTGCGCCGGTGACACCAATGATCTGTCCCGGAGTGGCTGACAGATTGAAGTCCTCATAGATCTTCTCTCCGCCGGGATAAGCAAAGCTTAAATGAGATACTTCCAGCGTTCCCGGCTCCTGTACCAAGCTGTCGTCCTCATAAGTGGTTTCCTTCATCAGTGGCTTGATGCGCTTCCAGGAGACCTGGGCTTTATGTACTGCATTGAATAGCTTCGCGGCATGAGAAGATTTCACGGCTAACTTCAAAAAACAGGATAAAAACGTGGTAAAGGCTGCCACATCCCATATTTTCCAGCCGGTTCCCAGCACATTTTGGCTGCCGAAATACAGGATAAACAATACTCCTGTCATGGAGATGATCCGGTACAGCGGGGGGAACGCAGTACTCCAGATATTGGCCTTCACAGCGGATTTCTCATAAGCGGTAAGGTTCGCTTCATAGACCTGCCTGCGCTCTTCCTCTCTGCCATAGACACGGTAAGTGATAGCATTGGCAGCTCTGTCCAGTGTTGCAGCGTTTAAATTCCCGGATTGCTCCTTATAAGCAGCTCCCGTACGCTGCACGTTACGTTTCATTTTCTCCGCCAGCATATAAGATACCGGTAAAAACAGCATGCCTAAGATTGCCAGCCGCCAGTCATAGAATAACAACATTCCCACATATGCCGCCAGTGCCACACCGGTATCGAAGATCTCTGTGGTAAATTTCCGCATCCCTTCCGCGCAGTCGTCCACATCCAGGATTGCCTTGGTCATCACATTTCCGACACCCTCTTCTTCCAGTTCGGCACGGCTTCTGTGCACCAGGCTGCGGTACAGGATCTCTTTCATGTCACGATTTACATTATTAGCAAATCGTCTGACATAAAAACGTTTGATATAACGGGAGATCTGCACGATGGCAATAGACATCACATACGCGGTCACCAGCACCAGCATATCCCGGTATCCGGCCTTCCCACCCAGAATATCCACCAGGCATCCCGTCATCCGGCCCTCGAACCACGGTCCTGCCAGCAGTCCGAGGTTATAGATCAGTCCGGAGAACGTGACTGCCAGCAGCACAGACCACTGGTTTTTGAAATAATACAGGATCTGATCCTTTTTCGCTGCCTCAGATATCTGTTTCATCCTCTCCTGCTCCTTCTTCCACACATTTTGCCACATTGACAAATCCTGCCCGACGTTCCTGCTTGGAACGCCAGTACAATGTATCCAGCGTCTTGCAGAATGCTTCCTTTTCTTCCTCCGGGAGTTCCGCCAGCAGCCATTCATAGAAGACACTCTCGATGGCAGCCTTGGAATTTTTCAGCTGCTCTGCTTTCTCCGTAGCATAGAGCAACTGACTCCTTCCGTCTTCGGGATTGGGTTTCCGATAGAGATATCCCTTATTCTCCAGGCTGGCTGCCCGTCTCGCCGTAGCTCCCTTGTCGATCTTCAGCTGTTCCCGTACCGCCGTCTGGGTAATGCCCGGATTGTGCCGTACCAAATGGATAAAATCAAATTCCGCAGTCCCAATCCCATCTTCCTTCATGGTCTGCACTGTGAATTTGCTCACTTCTCTTGCTATTTTCGTCATTTTTCGTTCTGTTGCATCCATGCTTCTACCTCTCTGTGTTGTATTCAGATAACGGAAAAAGATGTACCTACATCCAAAATGGATGATAGTACATCTTTTTTGCTCTGTCAATGATTTATTTGACGAGTTAATGTTGTGTTTCTGGTTATTTAAATCTATATATGTTAAAAAAACCGATCTACACTAGTAGAAATTCTTTCTTATTATTTAACCCGGTAACCACATAGGCTATACCCACATATCTACACTAGTAGAAATTATTTCTTATTATTTAACATAAGCCTGTATCAATCTATATGTTTGATCTACAACTAGTAGAAATTTTTTCTTATTATTTAACTATATTTGACGCACATTTTTCATTGTCGATCTACACTAGTAGAAATTCTTTCTTATTATTTAACCCTTATTTTGTGGTATTGCACAATTTGGGGTTTAATATGCTTATGTTTTATGCACTTTTTTGTTATTATTTCACTAATTTTTTTTACAATAAACCTATCTACAGATATTTGAGGCTAGGTTTGTATTTTCTGTAATTATATTATCCTTTATTCGATCACTATTGTCAATTTCAAACACAGAATATTGTATCCTATGTCCGAATCACTTTATGGGCATTTGTTCCGTTCATATGCGCTTCGGTCTGATAGGTCAGGTTGTCCTGACCTCCATATAATTTATGAAAATATATGGAGGCCGGGCAAAAAATCTTCCATCTACAAATACCTTTTTTTCTGCATAAAATCAAACCATGTTTTATTATCCTGCACAAGTTTGTTCCTTGGGAACTGTTCGTTTTCCTTCCAGTTTTCTTTAATCTGTTTTACTTCATAAAGACCTTTCAGAGCAATACAATATGCACCATTTGCATCTGCATCCTGAGGCAAAGTTTTGTCTGCTGTTGCGGTATCAAAGAACTCGCCTTTATCATTTAATACTGGAGAAATCAACCTGTCATATTCTCTGTCTTCCGACTCACTTCGGCTGTTCCGCATCTGAACTGTGAGTCGAAAAATATCAATAATTTCGGCTTCAATACCTTTTTCAACAATTTGACCTTTTAAATCTTTTCCGTCGTGGTACTCAATCCCTGCCCTCTGCAACATTTTTTCCATAGCATCGGTAAGTTCTACCTCCATCGATTGACTTGTATATTTTCCATTGACAACTATCCTCTTTAATCTCGTACCGTTAGTATACACTTTCCATTTTGTTGAAGCCAAAATTGTTCCCTTTTTTATGTAATTATTATAGTCAAATGAGAACTCAAACATTTTCTTATCCCTGTCATATCTTATTTCATCAAACTTCCCTACAAAATCCTGTCTGCTCTCTCGATTTGTCAGATTCTTAAATGAAAAAAGATTTACAAATCCTGTTGTTGGATCAATTTTAGAAGTATATCCAGCAGGAACATAAAAAATAAATCCGCACTGTTTCCCAACTTTTTTAAGGCTTTCCGGAATATAAGTTAACTGATAACCTCTTAACACTCCTCCTTCTTCACATACTTCTCTGTCTTTAAATACCAGATAATGCAATTTTTCAATTAACATCGTTTCAAACTTCTGATAAACCTGCCTCTCAACTTTAAATCTTCCTGTTTTAAATCCATAATTCAAGTCTTCCATGGCTACAACCGCATTATATTTCACAACTAATTGCGCAATATAATGAATTACCATGGATAAGTAGCCTTCTTTTAACTCTTTGATTTTTTCTATTTCTTCCCAATTTTTTCTTGCTGCATCCCTGCTCTTCTCCCTATCCTTTAACTTCTGTTGATAATCATACCCATTAACAATGTTAAAGGAACGCTGCTCCCGTATATTCCCATGCACATCTATTACAGAAATATACAGTAGATTTCTTTCCCCTCTGTCAATTCCAATAATATGAATATCTTCTTTTTTAGCAATATATGCCAGAGTCCTTTCATTTACTGCAATATCACTTTTTGCCTTGAAATTAATGGTTATGGGAAGATGCAGAAAATAGTGGTCACAACAATAGCGATAATTTTTTACAATATCTTTTGTCGCAATGAAGCTTTTAATCTTGCCTTCCTCGAGATATCTTTGGGCTTCCGAAGACATTTTTCCCTTTCCTATGTGATTCAAATAATTGTATATTTCTGTATAGTATTCCTCCGGTATGGAAACTCTGATTTCTTTATCACCTACCGTCTGTGTATAACTTCTATTTACCAAAACAGATCCCTTCTTATGTACAACCGGAGTTTTTATACTTGCTTTTCGGAAAAATAATTCTGCCTCTCCATTTAATTTCAAAACAATATCTTTGAGATTCTCTTCACTAAATAAATTTTTGAGATACATCGTATGCAGATTATCTTTTCCTGTGCTATGAGCGGAAAAGTCTTTATTATATATCTGAAATAAAAATATTTGCCCCTTCTCATCCAGCTTTTGAATCTCATCAGCACTAATATACGTCCACTTAATTTGATACCCCTGCATTTCTACTTCTCTGTAAAATCCACTGATATCTTCATAGTCTTTGGTATCTGAAAAGTGAAAATCGTAATTCTTCCAATCAGGGTGTTTATGAATACATTCTTTATAGTAGTCAATCAAATCCCAGCAATATCCCAAATCAAATTTGGGCGATGACTTAATATGTCTCTTTTCGTTATATCCATCTAAAATGTGTTTTGACGGTTTATATGTCTCCTGACCTGACCGTGAAGTAATAAAAACCTTAGGCAACATTTTTGAAGGCCCCGGAAGAAGATTATAAATCATTTTTTTATAATCTCCTTTTTCTTCTTTTTCATGGCCTTTTATAATTTGTTTATCCGGTTTATTTCTTACATTAAAAATTCCCAAATAAAATTTTTGATCCCGCATCAGCAAAATTGCATTATTATCGTACTCTTTGCTTTGACTCCATCCGTTTGCCAATGTAGGAGAACCGAAATGAAGCTTAAATTTTACTGTACTATATGGCTTCTGCGTAACATAACTTCGAACATGATTATAAAGCGTTGTAATCCCCTCGAAGTCTTCCAAAACATCTTCTAACTCAGAATAAAAATAACTATCTTTTTCTATTATATCGCTTACGATAAAAGTCTGTCCCCACTGATATACATGCAAAAAGGAATCCAATATTTTCTTGATTTCCGTTGTCTTCTCCTTATTTTGCAACAATTTTATGTCACTATTGCATACCAGCGGATCTATAGAAATTTGTCCTGCCATATCACAAATCTCAGTAATACATTTTTTTGCTGATATTGTTCGATCCATTTCCGATCCATATAAGGAAATTATTTTATCTATATCAGCAATACTTCTATACTCTTCTTTTTTTGCAGCTGCTTCTGCTTTCTCTTCTTTCTTTTCCCCCTTACCGGGCAGCGCATCCATATATTCTTCTTTTATACATTTTCTTATAGTATCCCAGCTTCCATATAGCGCATTTGATATCTGCTCATATTTATTACTACTAATATATATCTTCCCTAGGTCATAATCATCACATTCTTGCCCTAAATGTACACATCTGCGAATAATTTCTTTCTTTTTCATTGTTTTTATAAATTCGTTTAAGGCATCATATACTTCCTGGTCTGATTCAAATCTAAACGGGATCTCATAATAGGAAGATTTTTTGCATAGTATTTGTTTATGTAGCTTTTTCATCCGAAAATCATTTTTGTTAATTCTATTTTTCTGGCAGAATTGATTCATATGTTCATTTATTTTCCCGCAAATGCCATTGTAATATTCTATTCCTGGCTGTGTTAATACTCTGTCATAGAAGTCTACCGAATATATATGTTTCATCTGCCATTCCTGCAACATATCTTTATATTCTTCTTCCATTCCACAGACTTCCTCCGGGTATTGTTGCTCTATTCGCTGAAACGCCCGCATATTCTGTAAATGAATTTCCGAATTTTCATTTACAATCCGAAAGCTTATTGCCGTAGAAATATTATCTTCAGAAAAATTGTTTCTCCGCTGATTAAAATAATTAGTAAATGCAGTAGCAAAACGCTGAAATAACACCCGTGTCTGCTCTTTCTCTGCCTTCTCCTCCTCAGGATACTCTTTATTATCTTTTATAAAGTTTGGAAGAATATCCGTAATAAATTTAGCATTAACCAGATCCTTAAATCTTTTATCACTGGTAAAATAGCAACAGATTTCTTTTCTTTTTTCGTTTTGTATTTTATCAAGATCTTTTCGTACTGATATGTCCTCCATCGTTTCTTCCATTTTTTGGAATAAGGAATTCCATTGTATTCCTTGAATTTGACCAAGTTTTTCCTCAATAAATGCTCTATAATAGTCATCCATGATTTCCTTTAATTCCTGTTGTTTTTCTGCTCGCAATTCATCATCACGGATGACCCCCATCTCTTCCATATGGATCTTTGTACTCTCTGTAGGAATCAATGCATTTCTTAATGTCTTTGATAAGGATTCTTTTCCAATAAAATCTTCAAGGCCTGTTTTATAATTCATATATTTTCCTCCCCTTGTTGTAAAATCTTATATTTAATTATATCCTTCACATATTTTTTGTAAAGCTGTGTTATTTTATTTTCAAATAAAAACGCTCAGAGAACATTCCCTAAGCGTTTAATCATCATTTTATTTAATTGTGTTTATAGCATATATTTTCTTTTTAACCTGACAGCTTTAATCTACCAAAGTAGAAATTCTTTACGCCTTCAGAATCTCCGACAGATTCCTCTGGATCCCGGCTGCCACATCCGGTTTATTCATGGAATAGACATGGATATGTTTTACGCCGTTCGCCAGCAGGTCGATGATCTGATCAGTGGCATAGGCAATGCCCGCCTGCTTCATGGCTTCCGGGTTATCTCCGAAGCGGTCCACAATATTCTTAAAGCGCTCCGGCACATTACAGCCGGACAGTTTTACGGCATTTTTCACCTGTACGCCACGGGTGATAGGCATGATACCCGGTATGATCGGCACGGTAATTCCCGCTTCTCTCACACGGTACATGAAGTTGAAGAAGATATTGTTGTCGAAGAACATCTGGGTCGTCAGATACTCACATCCGGCATCCACCTTTGCCTTCAGTCCCTGAATATCCGCATTCTTGTTAGCGGAATCGGGATGCACCTCCGGGTAGCAGGCACCTCCTACGCAAAAATCTCCGTTTTCCTTAATAAAGCGCACCAGATCCGATGCATGGGTAAAATCTGTAAATACTTCTCCGTCGAAATCCTTTGGAATATCTCCTCTCAGAGCTAAAATATTCTCGATCCCTGCTGCCTGCATTTCTGTAAGAGCTGCGCCGATACTGCTCCTGTCAGCGCAGACACAGGTCAGATGCGCCACGGTAGGCACATTGTACTGCTTCTGAATCTCTCCTGCCAAAGCAATGGTATGTCCCTTGGTACTGCCGCCGGCTCCATAAGTCACGCTCATATAAGCAGGCTGCAGAGCTGCAATCCCCAGTGCTGCTGCCTCCACATTTCCGAAATCCGTGCTCTTCTTCGGAGGAAATACCTCAAAAGAGATCGTTGCTGTATCTTGTGTTAAAATTTCCCTGATCTTCATTCGTGTACTCTTTTCTTATCCTTTATTTTTATTCTTTATGTCTCTTTGGCTTACTCTTTTATTGTATCCGGCTCAAACGATAAATGTTGTCTGTTTCTCCAAGCCATTCTCAATTTTTCTCATCGCGCAAAAACGGAGGCAAAAAATCCACTTTTTCTTCTTCACTTTCGCTTTTCGCAATAATGTTCCGGATATTCTGCATCCGCTTATCCAGTGCCGCACTCTGCTGCGCACAGTCATACAGCTCGTCCTTCAGGAACTTTGCCTGACTCTCCGGAATATTTTTCTTGTATTGCAGCTTGTGTTCCAGACTGGCCCAGAAGTCCATGGCAATCGTGCGGAACTGGACTTCCACATAGACCAGTTTTTTCGTATTCTGCAAAAAGATCGGCACCTGTACGATCAGGTGCAGGCTACGGTAGCCGCTCTCCTTGGGATTCTTTATATAATCCTTGCGCTCGATCAGAGTAATGTCATCTTGCCGTAAGAAACTCTCCGCCAGTTCGTAAATATCATCCGGGAAGGAACAGATGACCCGGATCCCGGCGATATCCCGGATATTCTCTTCGATGCCTTCCAACGTCATGGGAATATTTTTTCGACGGATCTTACGCAGAATACTGTCATAAGACTTGACCCTGGTCTTAATCCCTTCGATGGGATTGCGGTCGTATTCCAGGGAATACTCCTGATTCAATACCTTGAATTTCGTCTCCACCTCCATGATGGCGCACTGATAATACGACATCAGTTCATCCATGGGGCGCTTGTTTTTCTCAATCAGATCGAGGAATTGATCTGACAATAAATGTTGTTTGAAAAATTTACCTCTGATTGTATCCATGATATAACTCCCTCTTTTCATTGTATCTTGACGATTTCATCACATAACCAAAACAGCTTAATACACTTTAATCAAACACTGTCGGTGCATTCGGATCTCGCAGTGCCGCAAAGCACATCAGTATCTGCTCCCTGGTGCATTTTTCCACCGCAAGATTTTCGGGGAGCATGTCCTCATCAAAAAATGCAATGCCGGTTGTTTCGATATTGTCTTCAAATTCACCGCTTTCGTATTTGCACTGCACGAAGATTTTCACCACTCCGTAAGCATAGTTTGTCACATTATGCTTCCGCCAGTCCTGCACAGCGATCAGCTTTTCCGCAGTCACAGTAAAGCCCGTTTCCTCTTTTACTTCCTTTACCGTATTCGAAGCTACCGACTGGTCAACATCGCACCAGCCGCCGGGCAACGACCAGGTATCGTTGTTTTCATGGACAAGCAGAATTTTTCCATCCACAAATACAGCAGCTCTTGTATCCACCTTCGGAGTCTGGTAACCTGTTTCGTTACAGAACAGATCATAAACCTTGGTAACGGGAATATCTGTCTTAACAGCAATCATTTCCGCCGAGATTCTGCGCAGTTCTTCATAACGTTCTTTATCGTATTTGTCTTTTCCGTATTGCAGGCCTGCCTGTGCAATGCTTTGAATACGGATTGCGAAATCTAACCATGCATCATTCATCATCAATCCCCCCTTAAACTGTCCGGTGAGTTCATTATATCACGATTCGCATCTTCGATGCTCTACGCTGCTTTGCAGCTATCGTGATCAAATTCGCCGTTCGCCAGAAATCTGCCAGCAGCTTTCTGGCTCTCTTGCGCTCATTATACTATATTGCGCACGAATCGTTAAGTATATATAATAAAACTCAAGTCAGGCAAACTACATAGAACACAGGAGAAAACAAATGGCAAAAAAAGTGTTATTGATCAATGATCTGGCGGGATACGGCAAAGTGGCATTATCCGCTATGCTGCCGGTATTATCCTATCTGAAATACGAAACTTACAATCTCCCCACAGCAATCGTATCCAATACTTTGGATTACGGAAAATTCGATATTCTGGATACCACACAGTATATGAAGAACACTTTGGGTGTATGGAAAGCTGTACAACGGTATGTCGGAAGAAACGGTGAAACTGATGCGAAAGCTGATCTCCGTGGCAGATTATATTGTACCCAATTACACGGAAGCCTGTTATCTGACGGGAACCGCCTATGAAGCAGACGGCATCACCAAGGAAGACTATCATAAAATGATTGATGCACTGCGAGCATTGGGCGCAAAGTCCGTAGTGATTACCAGTGCGATTGTAAAAGATTCCGTGAATAAAGCTGTAATGGGGTATGACCATATAGAAAATAAGTATTTTCGAATTGATTTTGATGAGATTCCGGTTCGTTTTCCGGGTACCGGCGATATCTTCTCTGCCATCTTTATGGCAAAAATATTGAGTGGGAAGACTCTGCAGACCGCAACGAAGAAGGCAATGGATGCCGTGCGGACAATGATTATGAAAAATGCTGAGAATGCAGATAAATTCAAGGGAATTCCCTTAGAGACCTGTCTGGAGGTATTGGACGAATGAGCAGACCCAGGATTCAGATTACATTAATTGACCGGAAAGGGACAAAAGGCTGCCACAGAGGGCACAAGATCGGTGATTCTTGCGATTTTGACACAGAACGCGGTAACTTGTGCCCCATGGCAATGCATGTGGCGTTCCCTTATGTAGATATTCTCCGGTACGGTGGGGAAATTCCCGGAAATCCGAAAGGAACCGCTATCTTTGCCTGCCCGGATGTGGATACGCTGAATGTGTTTAAAATCGAACGGATTGATGAAAAATAAGCGGCTCCGTCGAGCCGCTTTTCATTTTTCCAATGCAATCCCTATGTTAATTCAAGCATCCTTACGCTCCTTTATACCGACTTTCCCAATAGCATAAAAAAGTAACCCGCCTTTTATCATCAACTGGAGAAAGACTATCACAACGCAATAGGTCTCTCTTATCATTGAAAAATACAAGACCGCTGTCATGCTGATCAATACGGAACTGATGGTAATGGCATTTTTCCCATTATCTATATACATATGATTCAATACTATTTTTACAATTCCAAGTAGAACGAATGCCACAATCAGAAGCCAGCAGATGATACAAATCCAACCATTTGCCGGCTTAAACTCCCAGAGATTTACTGCTATTACAGAGTTATTCATCTGTCTGGAGTATAGAGGCAATAGTGCAAGCAAGATTCCGATTAAATCAACAGTTCCAAACAACACATCACATATTCTTTGGATATTTGACCTGTTTTCCTTTTCAGCAATAGATACCAAAGCGTCTGCCGACAGAAGTTCATCAATCGAAATGGAAAAGAAGCCTGCTATTGCTTTTAATGAATCAATACTGGGATATCCTCTGCCATTTTCCCAGTTAGAAATAGTCTGCCTGGAAACATTGAGGTCTTCAGCAACCTGTTCCTGTGTAAGTTTTTTATAGTACGAGCATTTTTAATTTTATCAGCTATCATAATTCTGTATGCCTCCTTCTTCCATGAGATTACAGCAAACGTAGTAGTAATGTCTATCAAAAGGCTTTTACATATTAGATAAAAGCATGTAAAAATTCTTTTACATAGCTTAATTGCGTTCTATTTAGCGTGTTCCTGACTACTCAGGAA
>ERZ1034952.3207-NODE-3207-length-11242-cov-5.767230_pt1 | contig 11242 bp, 10 predicted proteins | sample MGYA00520625_ERZ1034952 | MGnify/ENA primary metagenome ERZ1034952 (study PRJEB33766, sample SAMN09781773) | gut metagenome | biome: gut microbiome | host: Homo sapiens | place: Madagascar | study: EMG produced TPA metagenomics assembly of the PRJNA485056 data... | reverse complement strand
GGCAACAAAACAACAATGAACACTTTAGGAAATTTTGCGGTTATGTTCATACTCTCACTTGTATCAGGCAGTTTTTTGAGTCTTGCTTCAAACATCCGTACTCTGCTGATTGATGAAGCGGTCGAGTTAGAATACAAACTATCAGGTGCAAAGCCGACAGCATTGTTCTTCTCTTTTCAGACTGCAATTATCAAAATTCAAAGCGGTGCTTCTTCATTGATATCGAGTGCAGGATATATGGTAATAGGCTTCACGAGTGCCGAAACGGCCAAACTGAATGAGTATATTGCAAACGGTTTTGTTGCGAGAGAAAGTGCGGAATACACCGCTTTATTTGCAATGCTGTTCTTCTTGTTTAGTGTTTTACCGGCGGTCAGTTCTCTGTTGGCGGTAGTTCCATTTATAAAAGACTTGACATCCAAAAACTGACATAATAAATGCTACAAAGTCACCCTGTTAAACAATGCAACTGAATCAATTTTAGCACTTAAGCGATATGTTGCAAGCAATGAGCTACATACAGAAAGACATAAAGCCACAATTCTTATTCATGCTAACCGAAAAGACTATGGAACTGGATTTTTAGTAGTAAGCGTAACAGTAAACGGAGAAGTTGATCAAATAATAATTGAAGATTTGCATACGGTATATGGAAGGTGTCCTAATACATTTACCACTAAAGACAGTTTCTTTTCGTTTATTGCCAATACTCTTCGTGTAAAAACAAAACATGCTATTCAAGGCGAAATAAGCATTAACATAACGTGATTAAAAAAGCTCTGTAATCGTTTGATTGCAGAGCTGTAATTGTATGTAATATTTCAGAAATAAACAAAAAATCCGAACCCTTTTCCTATTGGGAAAATTTGGTTCGGATTTTTCTGTTTTGGTGCACCTGACAGGAATCGAACCTGCACATCTCTCGATACTAGATCCTAAATCTAGCGCGTCTGCCAGTTCCGCCACAGGTGCAACTGCCGCATTATAATAACATAGCAGATTAAAAAATGCAAGTGATAATCAAAAATTTATATTTGATTCCAATTCTTTTTTTATTTTTGTCAGTATTCTTTTTTCAAGTCGTGAAATATAGGACTGTGAAATACCGAGTTCATCTGCAAGTTGTTTTTGAGTTCTTGCTTTATTGCCGTTAAGACCGAAACGGCAATTCATTATATTTTGTTCCTTTTTTGGCAAAGCCGAGACAATTCTTCTCAGAAGTCTTTGCTCGTCCTCGTACTCGATATTTTCACTTACTGCGTTTGGGTCGCTGCCCAAGACATCACGGAGTGTTAGTTCATTTCCGTCCCAATCAGTGCTAAGCGGTTCATCAAAGGACATTTCAATTTTTGAATTAGACGCCTTTCTGAGATACATCAATATTTCGTTTTCTATACATCTGGAAGCGTAGGTTGCAAGTTTTATTTTTTTACTGCAATCAAATGTATTAACCGCTTTCATAAGCCCTATTGTTCCGATAGAAACCAAATCCTCGGTCGTAGCTGTCGGGCAGTCAAATTTTTTTGCTATATATACAACGAGCCGCAAATTATGAATAACAAGAAGTTCTTTTTTATCTTCATTTCCCTGCTGAATTTCCGATAAAATCTTTTCTTCCTCTTCTTTCGTCAGCGGCGGCGGAAGCGTATCGGGTCCGTTAATATAGTAACAACCCTGCCTTTTGAATAATTTTAAAATCAATCGTTTAATAAATTTAATCATATTGCACCTCATATTGACAAAATATCATAATTTAATATTGCCGAAAATTTTTTATTACATAAATCGCTGCTCAGCGCAACATATGCATTTTCAATAATTTCGTCGGCATTACTTGATTTAAGGACGATTTTATCGGGCTTAAAAGCAGTGAGTACCGACCTGCCGTTTACAGTAGTAACCGGAACAAACCTGCTCTTTTCCGGTTTGGGAATAAAATCTATTTTACTGCTGTCAACGATAATTATCGGCATATTTGAAAAAGGTTCTCTGAGTCTGTTACCCGTATCGAGAAAGGCGCAAAAAGAATAACTCTTTCCGTCCTGCTCAATAATCAAGGTATAAATATCTTTTTTTGACAGAGTGCGATTATATATTTTTATCACAACACCGGAAACGGCGTATGCCAAAATACCCGACAGAATTAACATGGGAGCGGAAAGATTAAAATAGACAACGGAATTATTTACGGCAATAAATTTAAGTTTAAGCGTAAAGCAAAGCAGCATTGTTATTCCCAAAAAAATAACACTCGAAAAATAATAAATGAGTACCGTTTTTATGTATTGAGTAAGGCGATAAAAATGAAACGCCGCCGCAATTATTATCAAAACCGATACAAGTTTTGAAAGTTCTGTCAGAATAATCGGTATTTTATCAACAAATATAATAAGAGAATAAAGTGCACCTATGCATGAACCTATTATAAGTCGAAAGAGTGAAGTTTGCTTTTTTGCAAGCTTTGCAGTAAGTTCTAAAATCAGAAAAGTAATAAAAAAATTTATGCACAGCAGTACATCAACATATATAACAATAAAAATCACCCCTGCTAAACAAATTATAGATTAGCAGAGGTGTATTTTTTGTCACAAATTAAACACTATTCAATTATTTCTACCGAATCAATGACAACATCATAAATCGGTTTATCGTTAATGCCGGTTTTAACATTTGCAATATCGTCAAGAACATCGGCACCATCCGTAATTTTACCGAATACGGTGTGATGGAAATCGAGCCACGGAGTACCGCCGACTTTTTTATATTCGTCAACTACTTCCTTAGAAAAACCTCCCTCAGCTCCGATTTGTTCCATTTGTGAGAGAAGATGTGACGGAACTTCTTTTGCTTGCACTATAAAAAATTGCGAGCCGTTTGTATTAGGACCTGAATTAGCCATAGAAAGCGAACCGTAATAATTTCTTGCATCAACGGAAAACTCGTCCTCAAAAGGTTTGCCCCAAATTGATTCTCCGCTCATACCGGTGCCTGTCGGGTCACCGCCCTGAATCATAAAATCTTTAATAACTCTGTGAAAAATCAGTCCGTCATAGTATCCCTCTTTAGCGTGTGAAGTAAAATTCTCTACCGCTTTCGGAGCATATTGCGGGAAAAGTTCAAATGACATATCTCCCCTGTTTGTTTTTATAATTGCTTTCATTATAAATGTATCCTTTCATTAATTGATTTCAAAACATCGGTGTCGATTTTTTGCACCTTTCTGTCGTAGGTGAAAAGTCCGTTAAGTTCGTCCTCAACGTCCGTAACCTGAGTATAAACAGTTGCACTGAGTCCGTCCTTAATCTGCGGTATAATCGTCTTTTCATATAGTCTTTTATATGCATCTGTAAGCGGTTGCTTAGACTTAAATATTTTATAGCCGAACATTTTATCGTTAAAGGTATGTCCTTTCACTCTAATGCTGAGCCCGCCGAACTCTGTAAGACACCACGGGTGCTCACCTGCGTGAACCTTTATAGGGGTAAAATAAATATGCTTTGAAATAATGTCGGTTTCATTTTGCTCGTGCCAACCCGACGCAGAGTCAACTATTCTCGTTGAATCCATAGACTTAATCAGCATATATGCATAATCGCTGTCAAACTGACCCCAACCTTCGTTAAACGGCACCCAAACAGCAATGCACGGGCAGTTATAAAGAGCGGTAATCATTTCTTTGAGTTCCTTATAATACAGTGCTCTGGCGTTATCATCGCTGCGCTTAAAGGTCTTATAATTTGTATCATCAAGTTTTATTCCGACAAACGGAATTGCGCTGACTTCAAGTCCGTAGTTTCCTCCGCCGTTTATCATATCCTGCCAAACGATTATTCCGTTTACATCGCAGTAATGATACCAAAGCATAGGCTCAATTTTAATATGCTTTCGAAGCATATTAAAGCCGAACTCTTTTACTTTTTTTACATCGAACTCCATAGCTTTATTATCGGGAGGAGTTAAAAAGCCGTCGGGATAATAGCCCTGGTCTAAGAGTCCGTTATGAAAATAAGGCTTATTATTCAGCATAAGTCTCATAATGCCGTTTTTATCCGTTCCGATAGAAAATTTACGCATACCGAAATAAGACTTAACCGTATCGTTTTTATACTTGAAAATTACCTTATAAAGAAACGGAGATTCGGGTGACCACGTTTTAACATTGTCGAGAATTACGGTATTGTCAGTTGTATCGGCAATCAGTTCATCACCGTCATAAATCAACTTTTCTATCTGCAGTCCTCTTTTATTTTCAAAACTTACGCTCGAATTATCGATATTCGGTGTAATTTTTACATAATCGATATAATCAACGGGAGTACTCTCAAGCCAAACGGTTTGCCAAATTCCGCTCTGTGCCGTATACCAAATATTGCCTCTGTTTGTCTTTTGCTTACCTCTTAAATATGAATTTTTCTCCGTCAAATCACGAACGGTAACAAAAAGAACATTATGATCTTTAATTTGTTCACTTATTTCAAAGGAAAACGGAGTATAACCTCCGTGGTGAGAACCTATAAACTTATCGTTAAGATAAACTTTTACTATTTGGTCAACGGCGCCGAAGTTGATAAAAACTCTGCCTTTGTTAAAACCGTCGGGAATATCAAATTCCTTTTTATAAATGAGATATTCCTCATCTTTAAGTTTTCTTTCAACTCCCGAAAGCGGAGTTTCGGGAGAAAACGGAACCGTTATTTTATATCCGAACTTTTGCGGAAATTCCTCACTTTCGCAAAATTCAAGTTCCCACTCTCCGTTTAAGTTAATGTAACTGTCACGTTCAAACTGCGGACGGGGATATTCAGAGAGAGGCTTGATTTTATTTAGATTTTCGCCCCATACGGTTTTAATCATCATTTTGCCTCCATAACAATTTTGCCGTCTATAATCTGTATATGTTTATTACAAATTTCAAGAGCAGCAGTTTTGTGAGATACAATAATACAAGTTTTGTTTTTCATATTCTTGAGGTTCTGTAAAAATCTGAGTTCCGTCGCTTCGTCAAGTGCAGATGTTGCCTCATCAAGAAGCATTATCGGTGACTCGGACAAAATTGAGCGTGCAATCGCAAGACGCTGAAGTTGACCCTCGGAAAGACCTATTCCCCTCTCGCCGATTACCGTATCTAATCCCTCGGGCAAATCATAAAGGAATGAGTCGGAGCAGGAAATTTCTATCGCTTGCTTTATCTCATCTTCAGTAACATCGGGATTGATAAATGTAAGATTATCCCTGATAGTGCCGGAAAGCAAAAAATTGCCCTGCGGAACGTAGGAGAACAGTTTTCTCGTATGCTTATCAACCTCAATTTTACCCATATCGGTATCAAGATAAATATCGCCCTCATTTACTCTGAACACACCCAAAAGAAGTTTCAAAAGAGTAGACTTACCGATTCCAGAAATGCCCATAATCGCTATGAAGTCTCCCTTATTTACCGTAAGTGAGGTGTTATCAAGAATAATATCTCTGTCATAGGAAAACGAAATATTTTCAAATTTAATTGCCTTAAATGACTCATAAACTTTATTCACGTCAATATTTTTGTCGTTTGTTTCAGCTTCATCGGGTACGCCGTCAAGTTCTATAATTCTTTCACACGACGCAAGAAGTGCAAAATATTTAGGCAGTATGCTTGAAAGAGATGCAAACGGTGCTTGAATTTGGTTTACAAGCTGAATCATGGAAGTTACCCTACCAAATGACATACCGTTAAGAAGTCGATATGCACCGAACGCAAGAGCAAACACAAAACCGACATTAAATGTAACATTTATACCTGCATTTGCAAATATACCGAAAAGGCGGCGACGCATCTTGGTTTTGTAATTTTCTTCCATAAGTTCGTCTGCCTCGTTAATTACCTTATCCTCGGCAACAAACGATTTAACAACCAAAAGAGAAGTCAGAATTTCCTGAATATAAGAGCGAACCTTACCCTCTGTTTCCTGTACTCTTTTATGTAATTTTTTCAGCACTCCTCTGAACATCATCGTACAGCAGAAAACGAAAACGCCGCCCACAAGAAATACAACGGCAAATATCCTATCTATCACAACAAGATATATAAATGCACTCGCAAGTTTAACAATGAAATAAATCAGATTAGGCAAAATCGTTGTAAAGCCGTCCGAAATTGTTTGAACGTCGCTGGTCATTCGGTTTTGAAGTTCGCCGGTGTGATATTTTGTTATCTTGGAATATTCCTTTCGCATAACGAGATTAAGAATATATTCCCTCAGAGTTACCTCAATTCTCGCCTTACAACGCTCTGAAAAGCTTCTTGACAGCAGGGTCAAAAAAAGTTGAAACAGTACAAGAAATAAAAAACAAACAGAATAATAAACGACTCTTTTAATTGACTTTTCCGTTGCAGCAGCATCAATTACCTTTTGTGAAAAACCTGCATACATTACGGTTACAATTGCGTTTATTACATTTGCAACGATGAGTACAAATACCTGCCATCTTTCCTTATGAAATGTACCCCACATCCATTTAAGGGTGGTAATATCTGATTTTTTGAACTTTCTTTTTTCTGTATTAGTCACGGTCATTCCTCTTTAGAAAATGATTTTCGATATAGCACACGCACCTGTTCATAAAAATAGTGAGCGGTCTAATCGGCATTAAAGCAACCCAAATATGAGCATAAAGACGATAAAGTTTATTTTTATCACAGTCAATGTATTTTTTTCCTCGTCTGAAATATCCGACGAGTTTTCCGCATATCATATCGTCTGTTACATATTCTCTGTCAGTTAAATTATCGCCAACAATAATATAGTGATCGTCATGCACCTCTATAATTCTGTGCATAACGTATTTACCGCTTTTTAATTGATAAACGGGCACATCATATTTTTTTAGCCTGTCGTGATTTTTCACAACTACTATGGTATCTCTTCCGCTGTGAATAATCGGTCGCATGGATATGCCCTGCGTGAGGCCGCAATATTTGCCCGTTTTATCGAGTATTTCTTTTATTGAAGTAAATTGTTCCATAATATACCTTTCGTCAATTATCTATCAATACAACGGCGTGAGCGGCTATACCCTCTTGTCTGCCGGTAAATCCGAGTCCTTCTTCGGTGGTGGCTTTTACGCTGACATCGTTTATGTCAAGGTTGCACACCTTTGCGATATTTTCTCTCATAGAGTTGATATAAGGTTTCATTTTGGGCTTTTGTGCAAGTAAGGTGGAATCGATATTAACTACATAATAGCCGCTCTCTTGCAGGCGTTCAACCACACATTTAAGAAGAAAAAGCGAATCGGCATCCTTAAATTTTTCGTCCGTATCGGGAAACATTCCGCCTATGTCGCCCATAGCGGCTGCACCCAAAAGTGCGTCAGAAACAGCGTGCAGCAACACATCGGCATCACTGTGACCGAGAAGTCCCAATGAATGCGGAATTTCAACTCCGCCGACAATCAGTTTTCTGCCATCAACAAGTTTATGCACATCATATCCGTGTCCTATTCTCATATTAACGCCTCATTTTTAAGTAGATTTTCTGCAAGCACAATATCGTCGGGTGTGGTGATCTTGATATTTGAATAAGAGCCTACTACCGTTTTAACCTTTTGATTAAAATTTTCGACAAGTTGGCAGTCATCGGTAAAATCTAAGCCTTTTTCTCTTGCGTTTTGAGCAGCATTTTTATAAAGTTCAAAATCAAAAATCTGCGGTGTTTGAACTGCAAAAAGAGTGCTCCTGTCGGGAGTAGAAACGACAAAGCCGTTCTTGTCCACCACTTTAACGGTATCCTTAACAAAAACTCCCACAGCCGCCGCCTTATTTTCCTTTGCGGCTCTTATTGTGTTTACGATGTCTTCACTTTTTATCAGCGGTCTTGCGCCGTCATGAATAATAATCAATTCACAGTCATCAATCACGTCAACTGCATTCATCACGCTTTGCTGTCTGGTATCACCGCCGACTACAAACGAGACACGTTCGTCGGTAAGAATATCCGAAAAGGCAGGTATATCCTTTTCTCTTGCAACAACAATAACCTCATCCACATCAGAGATATTCAAAAAAGCGTTTACGCTCCTCTCCAAAACGGTTTTACCGTTAATTTTAAGAAGAAGTTTGCTGTCTTTGGTTTTCATTCGAGTACCGTTTCCTGCGGCAAGTATAACTGCTGTATTACTCAATTTTTGTCACCTTTGATAGTTCGTCCTCATTAGGAGTTACATATTCGGTATTATAGTTATCGTAAATAACCATTCCCGGTTTTGCTCCGTTTGGTTTATGCACATTTTTTATTATCGTATAATCGACCGCAACATTTGACGAAGCGTGCACTTTTGAATTAACACAAGCTATCATTGCCGCCTCTCTTATCAGTTTGTCCGTAAAAGGCTTTTCCTTAACAGCCTGCACAACAACATGGCTGCCCGGTGCGTCCTTAACATGAAACCACAAATCATAATTCTTAGCCGTTTTAAGGGTAAGAATATCGTTTTGCACATTATTTCTGCCGACAAAAATTTTATATCCCTCACTTGAAATAAATTCTTTAGGAGGTAATTTCTTTTGTCTCATTGACTTAGCGTTTGGCTTAGACAAAAATCCCGAAGAATAAAGTTCCTCTCTGATTGCGGATATTTCTCCGCCTGTTTGAGCTCTTGTCAGTTCGTCAATGACGGTATCCAAATACTCAGCCTCGCCTTTTGCGTTATCGATAAAGGCATTCAGTCTTTGCTCTGCTACCTGTTTTTTTCTGTATTCCTTATAATACTTCTGTGCATTTTGCACCGGAGTAAGAGTTGGATCGGCAGGAATGCGGATATGATTATTGTTATCATAGAAATTATAAAGATCGTAAAAAAGTGCACCCTTTTCGAGAAGATGCAAATTTGCATTAATAAGGTCTCCGTATATTCTGTACTTTTCTTTATCGGCACAGTCGTCAAGTTCCCTCTGTCTGTTAATTGCCTTTCTTACGGCACGCTCTTTTAAGGTATTCAGTTTGTGAAACAAATCATTTGAGCGTTGTCTTATTCTCTCTATTTTAACCTGTTCAAAATAGAAATAATCTATAAGCTCTGAAAATGTATCAAAAGTTTTATATGTACAAAGATCTCCGAACTGTCTCGGCATAAAGTAGGTAAAATCTTTAGGCTTATCTAAAATAACAACAGTGGGTACAGGGTTTGCAATATGCTGCTTTAACTGCGAAAGACTCATATCAAAGTCAATTTCGTTTGCGACAATAGGAGAAATGCCCTGAATAACTTTGCCTGCCGCCTTGCCTCTCGTTGTGGAAAGTGACTTCATCTCAGTCTCTATATCAAAGATGCTGTCTGTTAAAATATTCATTTTATTTTGAGAGGGCGGAAGTTCATATTTGAGTCTCGGGAGAATTTCTCTTACTGATGATTTGGAAGAATCTATACGTTTAACGCAATCAATAATTTTATCACTGCTGTCCAGCAAAATAATGTTGCTGTACTTACCCATAATTTCAATTACGAGTTTATATTCCGTCGGGTCTCCCAAATCGTTTCTTGCATCGAAGACAAGAGTTAAAATTCTTTCAAATCCATCCTGTTTAATATCCGTAAGTTTAGCCGAGGATAACAGTTTTCTCAGCAGCATGGTGAGCATAGGCGGCTTTGCGGGGTTTTCAATAAACTGCTCGGTAAACTGTATTCTTGCCGAATCGTCCTTAGCCGAAAGAAGCAGTTTATGACTTCCCTCTCTTGAGCGGAATGTAATCAAAATTTCTTCCCTGGACGGTTGATAAATTTTGTCTACCCTTGCACCGACTATTTTTTCTGATATTTCATTTTTAACCAAATACAAAAAAATACCGTCAAACGCCATAATATATCCTTTATTCTATGGTTTTAATCGGATTGGAAACGGGAGCAACAAGAAAATCCACATCCGTAAAAATCTTTTCAAGCTTGTCTTTAATCATAAGAAAAGCAAAACTTTCCGTTTCAAAGTGGCCTGCGGAAATAACCGCCTTGCCCTGTTCATATGCGTCGAGCATTTCGTGATATTTCAAATCACCGGTTACAAAACAATCCGCATTATTTATCGCAAAATCCATAAATTCACCGCACGAACCGCCGCCGACTGCAACTTTTTTGATTATATTGTCACACTCGGTGTATCTGATTCCCGATACATTCAGTTTATTTTCTACAAATCCTGCAAAGTCGTCGATACTCATTTCACCGTCGAGTTCGCCTATTCTGATAAATCCGTCGCAATACGGCTCTGTGTTTTTAATTTCCAAAAGTTCTGCAAGATTTGTATTTATTCCGCACTCTGCTTTATCAAAATTAGTATGAGCGCTGATACAAGCGATATTATTTTTAACGAGTTCATAAACAACGCTGCCCGATTTAACATCGGCGAGTTTTGAAAAAATAACGGGATGATGAGTAAGAAGAAGATCTGCATTCACATCGGCACAATAAGAGACAACCTCTTTAGTTGCATCGAGAGACAAAACGACTCTTTTAATCTCTGCACGAAAATCGCCGACCAAATGCCCGGAATTGTCCCATTCCTCCTGAATATCAAACGGCGCTATTGAATTGATATAGTCATAAATATTTTTAACCGTAGTCATAATACATCCTCTATCGCTTTAATTACAGACGAAAAATCAGCACCCGATTTCTGCTTATTCATAAGATAATTTTTCAAATGAATAAAATATGCCTTGTCTGAAAAGTCCTTTATCTCGCCGAAAAAATAATTAACGGTACTTTTACTTTCAAAAGTCGCCGTATAGTGAGCAAGAATAACATTATAGTGGTGCTTCGATTCCGCCACAATAATGTCCTTATCTATAGAAAAGCCGTTTGTGTAAAGCCATTTCCTGACTGTTTCCGAATGAGACATAGGATTTAGAATCAACGAACACTGCTTTACATAATCACTTTTTTCTAAAATATCAGATATAAGTTCGCCGCCCATACCCGCAATTATAACGGTGTCATATGCCTTGGGCACATTTTGGAGTCCGTTTGAGAGAATACATTTAATTTTATTCTCATAAATTGTCTGAGATACCAAAAGTCTGCAAGAATTAAGCGGAGCTTCGTTAATATCACAGGCAAAGACATTATCGCATATTTTATTTTCAACAAGATAAGCAGGAATATATCCGTGGTCACAACCTACATCAACAACTGTCGAGCCGGATTTCACCATATCGGCAACAGCCTGCAATCTCTCGGTGAGTTTAATCATAACAATTCCCCATAATAT
>ERZ1034952.3202-NODE-3202-length-11256-cov-6.835729_pt1 | contig 11256 bp, 7 predicted proteins | sample MGYA00520625_ERZ1034952 | MGnify/ENA primary metagenome ERZ1034952 (study PRJEB33766, sample SAMN09781773) | gut metagenome | biome: gut microbiome | host: Homo sapiens | place: Madagascar | study: EMG produced TPA metagenomics assembly of the PRJNA485056 data... | reverse complement strand
AACAAGCTTGCGTCCAACAAAACCAAAGATCTTTTTTATGCCGCTTATCAGGCGGTGCGCCAGAATCAGATCCATGGTTTTCCAGCCCAGCTCCATTTTATGATCGACCATATCCTGGATTCCCTCAGAAATGACTCCCAGCTTCTGATCTTTGTTTCAAAAAATCTCTCCTGGAATGTCTTTCAGGAAGCACTAGATGGACAGATGCCTGATAACGACCTTAATTTTTATGACATGTATTTACAGCTGATCAAAGAAGATCAGCAGGTTTATGAGCATCCTGATCTGATGCTCTTCTCGGTGATTGAGCTTGCCAGCTCCACCTGCTACAACTGTATTTTATATCAGCAGCCGGTTCCTCTCGAAGAATATATGCCCTATCTTCACAGAGCTATTGATGGAATCCTGTCCAGTTACAAAAAAGATTCCTCTGTCTGTTCCTCATAAACAGACATGCAAAAAGCAGCCTCATCTGGCTGCTTTTTTTTGTCTCACATATTCAGATACCGAAATCAGTTTGCCTTCTTCCTGCGCTTTTTTGAGAAGTACTTCTATTCTGCGGTTTCCACTTCCGATCGTAATTCCAGCATCAATGACTCCGTCACAGGCATCTATCCATTTCGAAGCTTCTGTAAATGTCTGTTCACTGATTTCTTCAAATGGTTTTTCAGTCACAGTATGCGCTGCCAGAAGTCTGGCCAGCTGATAATCAATATCATTCGTGTAAAGTACACCTGCCACAAACGCAAGGTTCTGTTTCTGTAATTCCCTGTAAACAGGTATTCCATTTCCGCCCGAAGACAGAACAAACACCTTCGGTTCACCCTCAGGCCGTGGAAGCTCCAGACTTCCAAAGACCGGATCAAAGAAACCATTGTCTATCCCGTAAAGTTCTTTAATTATATCTTCTTTGAAAATTGTTTCCGGCTTACCATAATGAGCAATACGGTCGCCTTTTACACAGATAATCTTATCCGCAACCTTTTCAGCCAGATCGATCTCATGAAGTGACATGACCACTGTAATTTTCTTTCTTTTTGCCATATCCCTGAGTATTGAAAGCAATTCCAGCTTATGCCGTACATCCAGAAAGGATGTAGGCTCATCCAGAATAATGATCTCCGGTTCCTGACAGATTGCACGTGCGAGGAGTACTCTCTGACGCTGGCCGTCGCTGATTGCATTAAAATCTCTGTCTCCCAGCTCCTGTGCATGAACTGCCTCCATCGCCTCATCTACCTTCTGCTCATCTTCTCTGCTTAAGATTCCAAGTTTTCCGGTATATGGATAACGCCCCGTAGCAACAATATCATGACAGGTCATAAGTTCCGGTTTCATACGCTCTGTCAAAACGACCGCCATCTTGGTTGAAAGGTCACGAAAAGACAGTTTTGTCAGATTTTCTTCGGCAATAGTCACATTTCCTGAAATAATTTTCAGCTGTCTGGTAATACTCTTGAGAATCGTAGATTTCCCCGCACCATTTGGTCCGATCAGCGTCACGATTTCACCCTTTTCAATCCCGATACAGATATCGTGGATCAGAGCCTTTCCATTGTAACCTACTGCCAGATTATTCATATTTATGTATTGTTCTGCCATATCACTGTCTTCCTTTCTGGCGTTTCAGCATCATTGCAATAACTACAGGTGCACCGAAGATCGAGGTCACCGTACTAATGTTCAATTCCAACGGAACAAACGCAGTACGTGCGATCAGGTCACTGAGCATACAGAAAACAGCTCCACCGAGAAAAGTTCCCGGCACAACGATCAGCGGCCTTGATGTATTCAATGCCTGTTTCACAAGATGTGGAACCGCAATACCGACAAAAGAGATGGGACCGGCAAACGCGGTTACTGTCGCAGAAAGAACACTTGATAATAAAATCAATGTCACTCGGAAGATTTTTATGTTCACACCCATACTCTGTGCATAAGCTTCACCCAGCTGGTATGCCCCAATCGGTTTTGAAAGCATAAAAGTCAGTACCACCGCAACCGCAATGATCACAGCTGCCACTTTGACATTACTCCAGCTCATACCAGAGAAACTTCCCTGAGACCATCCGTGAAGATTTACAATATCCGAATCTTCTGCAAAAGTAACCATAAAATCTGTAATTGCAGAGCAGATATAACCAATCATAGTTCCTGCGATCAGCAAAGTAGCCATATGCTTGATCCTTCTGGATACCAGAAGAATAAATCCAGTTGCGATCAGCGAGCCTATAAAGGCTGCAATGATCAATGTGTAGGAAGATACCTTATTGAATTTCTCTAGGAAGTAGATCATTGCCAGAGCGACAACCATCTTTGCGCCCGAAGAAATACCCAAAAGATAAGGTCCTGCGATCGGGTTTTCAAAAAAAGTCTGCAGCAGAAAACCAGAAAGTGAAAGTGCACCACCTAAGATAGCAGCCATCAGAAGACGCGGCATTCGAATTTTCCAGATGATATTATATTCTGTCTGTGCGCCTTCCCTCAGAAAAACAATCTTCAGGATGCGGGAAACAGGAATATTCGTAGTACCTGTATTAATATTCAAGATCAGAATTGCAAAAAGTGCTGCAGCCAGTACTGCGAATACCGCCGCATAGCGTGAACGCCGCCGGAAGTTCTCCATATGAAAAGTTCCTGCTGCTTCACCTGTCTGTGATTTCATCATAACCGCTCCTGTAATTAATCAATTTTTGTCATAAATGTCATCTGACTTTCATCTCCGCCGGTGAGCATAAGATGAAGATCTGTAATCATATTTCCAACAATATCGGTCGCCTGATAAAGATATTTACCGGCACACCATACATTTCCTTCCTTTACAGCCTTGAAATCAGCAAAAAGCTCACTTTTCTGCAAAAGCTCATCCACACTGTTGATCGGATCATCGATGGTTCCATTATATACCAGATAATCTGCATCAATTGCCTGTGTGTAAAATTCTTCCATTGTCATTGGAACCGATGAACGTTTGGTTTCTTCTTCGGAATCCACCTGTTCAGGAACATAACGGCCACCCGCGATCTCGATCATCTTCGGAACATAATCTGTTGGTTTTCGTACAACTACAGAGCCATCTGTACTGATATAAAAGAAAGCAACTGTTTTTTCTGTGTTTTTGAAATCTTTCAGATCAGAAATTACCTTGGCCTGCTCATCAAAGAATGCCTTGGCTTCATCTCTTTTGTCGACCATCTCTGCATATACTTTGATCCATTCTGTTCTTCCAAGTGGATGTGTTTCATAGCTGGAACGGTCTGTAAACACAGGAATGCCCATCTGCTCGATCATTTCCTGTACTTTCGGCGTATGAAGGATCATGGTTGATTCGATTGCCAGATTGCATCCTGAATTAACAAGGAGTTCGTAATCTGGTTCACTGTATTTACCTGCAAAAACAATATCTCCATTTTCCATTGCCTGTTTTGCTGCATCTACATACCATCCAGACTCCTGAAGGGAAGAAAATTTAATATTGTCCAGTGCATCTACCGCAGAAAACAGAGACATTGCTGAAGTTGCCGCCATATAAATATGATCCAGAGGTTTCTGCAATACCACGATGCTTTCATCCAGCCCCTCCGGTGCAGTTTTGCCTTCCGGCACCAGAAGAAACTGTCCGCTCTCCGGCACATCGATCAATGTATAATCATCATTGTAATAATAAATATGAAAACATTCTGCAAAATCATTTTGCATTTCAGACTGAAAGGTCAGCCCCGGAATTTCCGGAGCTGAAGAATCAGCATCTGCTGCTTTTACATTCAGAGACAGACTGAGGATTCCCACCATAAGAAGGAATACAGCAATCAATGGTAACCCAAAAGTTCTTATCCTTTTTTCTTTCATTTTTCTGTGTCCTCCACTGTGTCTGTACTTTCTTTCGTATCATCACTGTGTGCGCTTACTGCCGACTGGTAAAGCTTTGAAGCTTCTTTCTCACAGCCAAATAACGCTCCATAAACCTTGCTCCACTCATATTTTGCCAGCACATCTTTCTCATCCTTTGACCGGTCAAGAATCATTGGAATCTTTAATATGGCAAATTTTTCTGCCAGATCTGTCATTGCCTGATATTTTGTACCCGTCTGCGCTTCTTCTGACTGAGCTTTCAGAACATCCGATGGTACGATTGCCAGTTTACACTTATTCTTTACAAGATCTTTCAGATCTGCCTGATCGTAAGTTCCTGCAGAAATGATATCTCCTTTTTGCAGAGATTCTTTTATGGTATCAATCTGACATTCATCTTCGGTCACTGATACAGCAGAAACGTTTTTGTCCGCTCCGATCTTGTCGATCATTTCCAGTGCTACATCAGAAGCTACATAAGTTTTATCCATTGGCAGCTGAATAACAATGATGGATTTGTCAATTCCGGCCGGTATCTGATCTGCTTTGTCCTCCGGTACCAGGAGATAGCGCAGGACATTCTGTTTGTAGAGCTTCGCATAGTCCTGTTCTGCCGAGCCTTCCTCTTCTCCATCTGTCGAAGACTTTTCTGAAGTATTTTGTTCAGAAACAGTTTCTGTATTTTCGCTGTCAGAAGATGTCTGTGCGGTCACATTCTGTGTAAGATCTACACTTTCCTTGCCAAATTCATCATCCAGTGTAATCTCAAGAACGGTCATATCATTGCTGTAATAATGAATTTTAAACATTTTGGAATGTTCCAGCTTCAGAGAACTCATATATTCCAGTCCTGTGATCTTAGGAGCCGCATCATCTTTGTATATAGTGCCCGCATCCGTCTCTGCTTCCTGTCCATCTGCAAGCTTTGTCGCATTACCGGCTGCTTTCGCAGAAACACTGCTGCCAGATTTCTTGCTGGAACTGCTGTCCCCTGTATCCATGCCAAAGTAAAGCGTATATTCTATCTCGTATGGTTTTGACATAGCAGTTGTACAGCCTACTACTTTATTGTTCGCATTGAGCTGTACCGGAATCTTGAAAGTTGTATAGTCGCTTCCCTGTTCTACCGGATCATACTGGCTGCCACTGGCTTTCAGGTAAACCCATTTACCACTGTTAAATGTCACATATGCCCAGGCCTGTCCATTTTCCACGCTGATCTTATCGCAGGTGATGTTCAGTCCATGACTTCCTGTTCCGCCTGACCATGAAAATGTGAAATCCCCGGAGCCATATTCGCCGTCTTTTAAGCCACCGGCAGAAGTATCAACCTGGCTGGTCTTACCATCTGTTTTGGACTGATATTTATTACTGTTTGAACTGGAGCTGCTTCCGCCCGAACCACTTCCTCCGGAACCGGTTCCTGTACTGCCGGATCCACTACCACCGGAAGTATTTCCTCCCGAGGTATTTCCGCCCGAAGTGCTTCCTCCTGAGGTATTTCCACCAGAAGTACTACCACCGGAAGTATTTCCGCCTGAACTGCTTCCTCCGGAACCATCTCCACCACTGCCAGAACCACTGGCATCCACATTGAATTTCAGTGTGTGGTCATACCACATTTTGTCTTTATCGCCAGCCTCAAAATAACGATGAGAACGGGCAGCCAGTCTGATTTCCTGATTCAGTCCTGCCAGAGGTACTTCATATGTATATTTTCCATTTTTGTCAACCACATATGGAATCAGCTCACTGTCCTTTGCCTTCAGTGCATCTTCTCTACTTCCCAGAAACAGCTTATCATATCCGGTACTGCTCAGTGTGATCGTAGCCGTAGCCTTTCCGTTCTTTACAACGATCTTACAGGCTTCAATCTTGAACATGGTTGCGGTACCGGCCACATGCTCAACCTTTCCTGTGTAAGTTCCATCTTTCGGAATCTCACTGGATGGTGTTGTTGTCGGCGCTGGTGCTGTCGTCGGTTCCGGCTCTGCTGGTGGAGTTACAGTTGCATCCGGTGTGGAAGCATCTGCTTTCGTGATATGAATCGTGTATTCAATATCGTGTGGCTCAGTCATTGCTATAGTCGTTCCGGTAATTGTCATGTCTTTATTTAATGTTACCGGTATTTCAAAAAAAGAACCTCCATCGTTGCTGATCGGCTGATACTCAATCCCATCGGCCACCAGTTTTGTGAATTTATCACTACTGAATTTGATTGTTGCGTATGTTTTGCCATTCTTTACAGTAATGCCTTCACAGGTAAGTTTTGTTTTGCCAGTGCCGCCCTCAAAGGAAAAATCATCTGCCTTATAACTGCCATCAGCCAGTGAAACCGCCGAAGCTTCCGTCTCCTCTGTATTCGATGCAGTATTTTCATTATCTTCTTCCAGACTTGCTATACGATAAGAATCATCGGCAGTCTGACTTTCATCCCCATTATTATCCTCTAATGCACCGATCTTCCAGAGAGAATCTGATTCACCCTCTGCGCTTTTGGAGATAGTCCCTTCACCGGTTGTATCTGCAGATGCAGTTTCGTCTGTTTCCTGTTCCTGCTCAGCATTCTGTGACGCATCATTTTCTTCTGTCCCCTGAATCGGCTGCTCTGCTGATGCCGGAAGCATAAAGTAAAGTTCCTCATCTGTATACCAGCTGTCTGCTTCACTGTTTCCTGGTACATATGCAGCCTTTGCTCCCAGGTATACTGGATCAATATAAAACAGATAATGATATCTGCCATTTTCATCCAGCGTTCCCTCAATTACAGGTGTTTTGTCTTCGTCCGTTCTATTTCCGATATACAGTCTGTTATAGGCTGTATTCGCAGATACAAGTTCGATCAGAATCGAGTCTCCTTCTGTAAAAGCCTTCTTCTCTGTGATCTGCAGAAATTCTTCATTTACAGGAGCTGAATCCGCATCCTGCTCTGCGTCTTCGGATGCTGTTTCCTTCGTTTCTTCATTTTCAGCTGTACCAGATTCTTCGGTTGTTTCTTTCTCCGGTGTAGTATCGCTGTTTTCCTGTACTGCTTCATTTTCTGCTGATGCAGAGACCGAAATCTGCGGCGCAGCTGTCATGCTCAGTGCAAGAAATACTGCAAGAACTTTTTTTGCCTGCATTTGTCTCTCTCCTTTTTGTAAAATGCTGTCTTCTTATGATATAGGAGCAAAAGAAAAAGTCTACTTCCTTCGTTCAAAGATGAGTAGACTTTATTCGCGCAAATAAAACATCTCTAGGATGCTCTTTTTGTGAAATTCTGCTTTCTTCGGAAGCTGTTCACCGATTCTCCAGCAGGTTTCCTGGCTTACAGAGTGTTACTGAATCCAGCCTTCTCGCACAAATCTTCATGCAATGGCTTCTGGATTCTCTCTTTTGCTTACAGTGACCGGATCGCTCAGGACTTCCACCTGATTCCCTATTACCTGCATGAGCAGCACTGGAGTTCCTATATTTTGCTCTATTATAACAACATATTCCAAAGCGTGCAATAGCTCCCGGAGAAGATATTTATATTAAGATATTATATAAGGAAGTTATTCATATAATGTTGATTAATATTTGTCATTCTGTATAAGAAGTGTTATGATGAATTCATGGATTGTAGAGCGCGGTACATTCCAGCACAACAGACATCTAAGATAATGTCTGAATTCAATCACATAAGGAGATTATCATGAAGCAAAGAAGAAAAGTTATATTAGCACTGCTTCTCAGCGCATCAGTAGCAGCTACTCCGATTGCATCTGTACCGGTTCTTGCGGAGGAACTCGATTTTGCGGCAGTCGAAGATGTTGAAGTTGCACCAGAAGATGAAGAATCTGAAGAGGCAGAAGAACCTGCCGTTGTTGAAGATTCCAATCTTGATGAAGATTATGAAACAACAGACGCTTCTGTTTCTGTAGAAGATTCTGCGGAGGATCTGTTCAGTGCAGGCGAGGTAGGTGCACAAGACAACGCTACAGAAGCCAAGACTCATTCCATTACAGTCAATGTACTCAACAGCAAAGGCGAAGTAGCTGGCATGTATGCTATGGAAAATGCCGTAGTAACAAAACAGGATGACGGAACATATCTGGTCAGAATGCATCAAAAAAGTAAAAATAGAAATTATATGGCACTTACCGATGATGTAACTCAGGCTACTAATCATGAAGTTGACTGGTATGTGGCTGGTGGTGAAGATGGATACTGGTTTACTATTCCTGTTACCAATCTGACTGACACTATTTATGCATCCTTCAGCAAAACTCAAAATGTGAATGCAGGAAAAGACTGGGGCAATATCCAAACAATCACTTTTGATACTACATCCATGGCAGATACAACTGAAAAAGATGCTGTAGCTTCTGATATTAATAAACTCCCTGCCACAGTTACTGAATCAGAGCTTGCTCCTACTAATACTACAGGCATGTTCAACGTCGTCAAAGCAATCCTGAAAAAAGGAGAAAAAAGAACATTTTTGGACATCACACTCAGCGGAAAAGGATACCATTATCTTTACAAAGGTACCTATGAAAAAGCTGTCGCAAACGGTGATAACAGAAACAACTGGATTGCAGGCAAAGAAGTTAACGGACAATGGCATTTTACAATTCCTGTATCAGATGGTGAAACCTACCTTCCAATTGTAGCTATTTCTAACAGCTATCTCACTAAATATGAACAAGGAAAAAATTCTCTGGAAAGAGCTTTTTATCCTCGTCAAATTGAACTTGACGAAAATGCAAAATCATTAGTTGCAGGTGATTACGATCATACAAATACTTTAACTGTCAGCAACTCTGTAAAAATGTTCAATGTGGCGAATGCAACTCTTGAAACTATTGGTGGGCCAAATTCCAATAATTATCAGGAAATTCTTCACTTGACTATGGGAAGCACCAGTTTCGATAAAGTATTCATTGGATCTATGGATGAAGCTGCAAAAGCAGAAAGCACAACTGCTATCACAGATAAAAAAGCAGATCTGGTTGTAAAAGCAAATGCAATGGGCGGTGCAACAACTGTTGATTACCTGGATAAGGAAGTTGTCTTCTCTTTCCACTCTGTAAAAAACAATGCATGGTATGAACGTGTCTTCAATATCAGCAAAACAAACGGAACACTTACGATCACTCCTGTTGCTGTTCCTGCAACAGCAGTTGCTCTGGATTCTACCAGTCAGAAACTGGAAACCGGCAAATCTTTCACTTTGATGGCTACTGTTACACCAACTGATACAACAGACAAAGTTGTATGGTCTTCTGATAATGAAGCTGTTGCAAAAGTTTCCTCAACTGGTGTTGTAACTGCTGTAAAACCTGGTACTGCAGTTATCACTGCTACTGCCGGCAGCGTAAAAGCAACCTGCACCATTACAGTTGCCAACCCGGTTGTAAAGGTAACAGGAATTAAGATCACTGCTTCTTCCCGCAGCATCGCAGCAGGAAAGAAAGTTCAGCTCAAAGCAACAGCAGCACCTTCCAATGCTGATAACAAAGCAGTAACATGGACTTCCAGCAACAAAAAAGTTGCAACAGTCAATTCCAAAGGTGTTGTAACCTTCAACAAAAAAGCAGGAGGCAAGAAGGTAACGATCACTGCTGCTGCAAAAGACGGCAGCAAGAAATATGCAAAGATCACTCTGCGCTGCATGAAAGGTTCTGTAAAGAGCATCAAACTTTCCGGTAAGACTACTCTTAAACCAGGAAAGACTACCAAATTAAAAGCAAAAGTTACCACAGTAAACGGTAAAGCAAACAAATCCGTTGTATGGTCTTCCAGCAACACAAAACTTGCTACTGTTGACAAAAATGGTAAAGTAAAAGCTGTAAAAGGCAAAAAAGGTACCGTTAAGATCACAGCAAGAGCAGTTGATGGTTCTGGAAAGAAAGCAACTATTAAGATCAGAATCAAATAATATTTTCTGGTTTCCAGTGATATTATGACATAAAAAAATCCTGTCGGGTCCGGCTCTTTCATATGAGTCCAAACCTGACAGGATATTTTTTACTTGTAATGTTTTGTCGATTTCATTTTCGACAACTTATTTCTCTGAGTCTTTTTTCTCTGTAGCTTTTGCAGTATCCTCTGCTGCATCTGCATCAGCTTCTTCTTTCTGAGGATTTGTCACTTTGACCTTATGATCATACCATTTATTTTTCTTTCCGATCAGAGCCAGGTCAAATTCTTCGTCAATGGCAGGAACCGGAATATCAAATCCATAAACTTCCTCTGTCATTCCATCACTGTATGTCACAGTATCCGTTGTTGGCTCAAGAAGCTCTGCTCCATCCTTCTGTGCGTCTTCTGCAGTTCCTACAAAAAGATTCACGATATTTTTGGAAGCCAGACTTACATGAAGTGTCATTTTTCCATCTTTGACTGTCAGTGTACCTTTTCCATCATTTGCTTCATTTACATGGAACATTCCACTGTCTGTATCAAATTCTGCACTGTAAACGCCGTCTTCCAGGACCTCACCTTTTGCAGCATCTTCTTTTTTATCGTCTGCTTTTGCAGCATCTGTCTTGGCTTCAGCTCCATCCTTGTCTGTTGCAGTTGCAGAAACTGCTTTCGCTTCTGTCTTTGCCAGAACCGGACTGTAACCACCAATCATGAGTGCTCCGCTTAATACACATGCCATCATTGCCACTGAACGTTTCATAATATAAATCCTCCTGTTTGTACAGGAAATGCCCGGAAGGAATATCAGCCTTCCGGGCAGCCCTGCTGTCTTACATAAAATATATACTTTTTATTATTCTGCTGCTTCCTCAGTTGCATCGTCTGCTACTTCAGCTGTATCATCTGTTGCTTCAGCATCATCTGTTACTTCTTCTGTACCATCTGCTGTATCTGCTCCAAGAGAGTCAATTGCAGCTTTTGTATGCTCTACATACAGATCTTCTACAGCTTCAATTCTTCCAAGTCCTGCAATCTGGCAGTCAACGCTGTCAAATGCACCAGATGCATCGAACTGAGATTTCCAGGAATCGTCATCATCACCAGCCATATCGTTGTTTGCATGGTCACCAGCAACAACCATCAGCGGACGAAGAACAACTTTCTTGAATCCTGCGTCTTTAACTTTTGCAATAACAGCCTGGCATTCTGTATCTTCTGGCTTACCTTCTACAGTTCCAATGAAAGCGTTTTTAAATCCAAGATTATCCATCTGTGACTGCATCTGATCATATGTTACATTTGCTGTATGGGAAGTACCATGTCCCATGAATACAAATGCTGTGCCATCTTCTGCAGCTGCTTCCATGCTGTCATATCCAGCTTCTTTGCAAGCTTCATCTGTGATAGCCTGCGCAACCGCTTTTTTGTCATCGTTGATTACTGTAGCATCTTCACCAACTTCACCAAGCATTGGCTCTGCGATTGCAACAGATTCAAATTTATCTTTGTATC
>ERZ1034952.3199-NODE-3199-length-11262-cov-6.051575_pt1 | contig 11262 bp, 12 predicted proteins | sample MGYA00520625_ERZ1034952 | MGnify/ENA primary metagenome ERZ1034952 (study PRJEB33766, sample SAMN09781773) | gut metagenome | biome: gut microbiome | host: Homo sapiens | place: Madagascar | study: EMG produced TPA metagenomics assembly of the PRJNA485056 data... | reverse complement strand
AATGCGGAGGTAAAGAATGAACTATAAAGAAGAATATAAAAAATGGCTTTCAGCAGTAAATCCGGAGGAAAAAGCGGAGCTTGAAGCGCTGAATGAAAGTGAAATCGAGGATAGCTTTTATCGTGACCTGGAGTTTGGTACCGGCGGTTTAAGAGGAGTAATGGGGCCCGGTACAAACAGGATGAATGTATATATTGTCCGCAGAGCAACACAGGGACTTGCGAACGAGATTTTGTCGGCGGGTGACGACAAAGCCAAAATGGGTGTTGTTATTGCATATGATTCACGCAATAACTCAAAAAGATTTGCCTCAGAGTGTGCGTCGGTGCTGTGTGCAAACGGAATAAAGACATATTTGTTTGATTCACTTCGCCCCACACCGGAGCTTTCGTTTGCGGTGCGCTATCTCGGATGCTTTCGCGGTATAGTTATAACGGCAAGTCATAATCCAAAGGAATACAACGGATATAAGGTTTACGGTGAGGACGGGGGACAGATTCCGCCGCACACAGCGGAAAAAATACTTGGATTTATCAATAGCACAGATGTGTTTAAGGATATAAAAACATCTGACAATCCGGATTATATAAGTATAGGCGATAAGATTGACAACGAGTACATAAAGGCAGTCAAGGCGGAGTCCGCCGGTGTAAAAATCCCGGATGGTTTTAAGGTTGTTTATACACCAATTCATGGTTCGGGTAATCTTTTAGTACGGAGTATACTTAAAGAGATAGGTGTAAACAACTTGTTTGTTGTTCCGGAACAGGAACAGCCGGACGGAAATTTCCCCACGGTTAAATCTCCGAATCCGGAAAATTCTGAAGCGTTTGACATTGCAGTAAGATATGCAAAGGAACAAAATGCTGATTTAATCTTCGGAACGGATCCGGATAGTGACAGAATCGGAGTTGTTGTCAAAACCTCCGGCGGAGATTATAAAGTCCTCAACGGAAATCAGACAGGAAGTATTTTGTGTGAATACATACTCAGAAAAGCGAAAGAAAACGAAAAGCTGCCGCAGAACGCTGCTATAATAAAAACTATTGTAACAACCGAGATGGCGCGCGCCATAGCGGACAGCTTTGGGGTATATACAGAAGATGTTTTGACCGGATTTAAATTTATCGGAGAGAAGATTAAGGAATACGAGCAAAGCGGAAGTCACACATATATGTTTGGCTTTGAAGAAAGCTATGGATGCTTAAAGGGAACATATGCACGCGATAAGGATGCCGTTGTCGGAGCAATGGCGATAACAGAGGCGGCAGCGGACTATAAAGCAAGAGGAATGAGTCTTTATGAAGGACTTGAGATGCTTTATAAAAAGTACGGGTACTTTGCAGAAAAGCTTGAAACAATAACTTTAAAGGGTATAGACGGTCAAAAACAGATAAAAGAGATTATGAAACGTTTCAGAACCGAAAAGCTGCCGGTTAAAGTAATAAAGACACTGGATTACAGTACAGGTATAGACGGCTTGCCGAAATCGGATGTGCTTAAATACTTTACTGAAAACGGTTGGTTTGCGGTAAGACCTTCGGGAACAGAGCCGAAAATCAAGCTGTATTTCGGTGTGCGTGCGGATTCTGCCGAAAAGGCAGAGGAGGAGCTTAAACAGCTGTCTTCTGCTGTAATGGAAATGTGCAGATGAATTGTTAAAGGAGAAAGTAGAAAATGATAGGAAAAAAGATATGGACAATAGGTGATGGCTTTATGAGTGATACCGAAAAGGGCGGATATGTGAGCCATGAAGCAGTTTGCGTTTTAAACTTGTCCGAGAACACAGCCGAAATAAGCCTGACAATATATTTTGAGGACAAAAAACCGCTTAAAGGCTTTAAGGCTGTATGTGAAAGCGAGCGCACAAATCATATACGCCTTGATAAAATTCAAAATGATAATGGTGAAAAAATACCGCATAATGTTCCTTATGCTATATTGGTTGAAAGCAGCGAGCCTATAATAGTTCAGCACAGCCGTATGGATGTTTCTCAGCCGGAAATGACGCTTATGACTACTATAGCATACAGTTGACTTATAAAGGGGCGGCCGAAAGGTCGCCCCTTATATTTTTTTAATGCACAACTACCTGCGCGCCTGAGATTAAGAAGTAAGCAATTACCAAAACTCCGACAGCAATACGATAATAACCGAATACGGTAAAATCGTGATTTCGGATATAACTCATAAGGAACTTTATTGCCGCTATTGAAACCGCATAGGCAACAGCCATCCCTAACAGAAGAATTCCAAGCTGTTCGCCGCTGAAGCCGCCGCCTGTTTCCATAAAGAACTTAACGATTTTCAAAAGACTTGCTCCGAACATGACGGGTATAGCAAGGAAGAATGAAAACTCCGCCGCAACAAATCTTGATGTGCTGAGAATAACGGCTCCGATTATGGTCGAGCCGGAGCGCGAAGTTCCGGGAATAAGCGACAAAACCTGAAAAGCACCTATCAACAATGCGGTTTTATAGTCAAGAGCGTCTATGGAATTGATTTTCGGTGTTTTGTTCCGACGCTCAATTATAATAAATATAATGCCGTATATAATAAGAGCAGCAGAAACAACCCATGCGTTATATGTATGTGCCGTGATAAAGTCATCAAACAAAAGGCCTATTACAGCGGCAGGAATACATGCAACCAAAACCTTAAACCACATTGACCATGTTTCCGATTTTTCTTTAGAGGTCTTTTTTGGTGAAAACGGATTCAGTTTATGAAAATAAAGCGTTACCACCGCAAGAATTGAGCCGAACTGGATTACCACAAGAAATAAATCTATAAAGCCGGACGGCTGGTTAAGCGGCATAAATTGGTCAACAAGTATCATATGACCGGTGCTGCTTATCGGAAGCCATTCGGTTATTCCCTGGACTATGCCGAGTACAACTGTTTTGAGTAATTCAATCAGATACATAATAATACCTCCGAATAGTATTTTATTCAAACTTGCTTGAATCTATGTTAATATCATCAATGTTGTAAGGCGTTGTCTGATATACAAAGTAGTTAAGCCAGTTTGAATACAAAAGATTGGCATGTGCACGCCACAGCATTTCCGGTGGATTTTTGGGGTTATTGCCCGGAAAATAGTTTTTGGGAACATCAATGGAAAGTCCCTTTTCAACATCTCTGAAGTATTCTTTGGCAAGAGTATCCGCGTCATATTCCGCATGACCTGCCACAAAGAACTGACGTTCGCTTTTGGCGGTAACAATATAGACGCCTGCTTCATCTGATTTAGCAAGAATTTCAAGCTCCGGAACCTTGTTTATATCCTCCTCGCGGAATTCGGTGTGGCGCGAATGAGGTGCATAGAACACATCATCAAAGCCGCGCAGCAGAATTTTGTGCTTTTTTTCCGGTACAACGTAATGCGGATAAACACCAAACATTTTTTTTTCAAGAGGATATTTGTTTATTCCGTAATGATAATAAAGCGCCGCCTGCGCTGCCCAGCATATATAAAACGTGGAAGTAACATGGCTTTTTGACCATTCCATAATCTCGCATAATTCGTCCCAATAATCAACCTCCTCAAAGCTGAGGTTTTCTACCGGTGCACCGGTGACTATCAGACCGTCAAATTTACGCTCTTTATAGTCATCAAAAACACCGTAAAAGGTTTCAAGATGGCTTTTCGAGGTATTTTTTGACTCGTGTGACGAGGTATGCATAAAGTTGATATTGATTTGCAGCGGTGTGTTTCCCAGAACACGCAAAAGCTGAGTTTCGGTTGTTATTTTTGTCGGCATAAGATTAAGAATCAGGATTTCAAGCGGACGGATATCCTGAGTCATTGCCCGCTTTTCGGTGATAACAAAGATGTTTTCGCCGTTAAGAGTTTCTATAGCCGGCAAGCTGTTTTGTACTTTTATAGGCATGAGGGTTCCTCCTGTTTGCTCAGTCTTTCTATATACATAGGCAGCGCTTCCTCAAAGTTTACTCCGTATGTACGGTGGTTGGGATCTTTTACGGTATAGTTTATACATTCCAACGTATAATCTACCGCAAGAGAAAGCGAATCCAAAAGACTGTTGCCGCGCATATACGCACCGAGAGCGCTTGCGGCAAATATATCTCCCGTGCCGTGAAAGACAGCAGGAAATTTCTTGTTAAAGTAGCTGTAGTATTCATCCGAAACAGCGTCATACATATAGACGCCAATGTTGTCAGCATCAAAGCTTATGCCTGTTATTGCGGTGCGTTTTGCACCGAGGTCTGCAAGAGCCTTTAAAATATCCTTGACATAAGCCTCTGTATAATGCTCTTTATACGGAATTTTCAGCATAAAAGATGCCTCAGTCATATTCGGCGTTATCAAGTCTGCCTTAGAGCATAAATCTGTCATACGATCGGCAAACTCCTGAGTAAAGCCGGTGTATAAGCCGCCGTTATCACCCATAACCGGATCTATAAAAACGGTGGTGTCTTTTGTTTTAAAGCGTTCTATAAAACTGTTTACAAAATCTAGCTGTTTAAATGAGCCGAGGTATCCGGTATAAACCGCATCAAAGCCTATACCAAGCTCTGTAAAGGTTTCTGATATAGGCTCAAGTTCATCTGTTAAATCTTTAAAAGTGAATTTCGGAAACGCCGTGTGTGTGGATAAAACCGCAGTGGGAAGAACGGCAGCTTCAACGCCGGCGGCTGAAATTATGGGTAAAGCGGTTGTAAGAGAGCATTTGCCCACACATGATATGTCCTGAATACTGATAATCCTTTTCACTTTTTCACTTCCAAATCAGAGTTTATTTAAGTGCAATTGCTTTTTTTGCATTTGCGGCAATATTTTCTGCATTTAATCCGTACATATCCAAAAGCGCATATGGTTTTCCGCTTCTGCCAAATACATCGTTAGTCCCTACGCGAAGCATGGGAACGGGAGCGGCCTCACAAAGAACCTCTGCAACAGCTGAACCAAGACCGCCCATTATATTGTGTTCCTCTGCGGTTACTATTGCGCCCGTTTCCTTTGCAGCTTTGATAATTATGTCCTTGTCAATCGGCTTTATTGTAGCTATATTTATTACACGTGCAGAAACCCCGTCAAGTTGGAGCATTTCTGCAGCTTTTATTGCTTCGGGTACCATAAGACCTGTAGCTATAAGTGTTACGTCCGTTCCGTCTGATAATTGTACGCCTTTGCCGATTTCAAACTTATAGTCATCACCGAAAATTGTTGGAACAGCCAAGCGTCCAAAACGCAGATATACAGGGCCGTTGTGCTCAATCGCTGCCTTTACCGCAAGGCGTGATTCCGTTGCGTCGGCAGGGTTTAAGATAACCATTCCCGGAATTGTACGCATAATGCCTATATCTTCAAGGCACTGATGTGTAGCGCCGTCCTCGCCGACCGAGATGCCGGCATGTGTTGCGCCTATTTTGACATTAAGGTGCGGATAGCCGATAGAATTGCGAATCTGCTCAAAAGCACGACCTGCCGCAAACATTGCAAACGAGCTTGCAAAAACAGTTTTACCGCAGGTAGATATTCCGGCAGCAACAGACATCATATTGCCCTCTGCGATTCCGGTGTTGATAAAGCGCTCCGGATAAGCTTTTTTAAATCCTTCGGTTTTGGTAGACTTAGATAAATCTGCGTCCATTACTATTATATTTTCGTCAGCGCCGAATTCGACCAGCGCCTTTCCGTAAGCCTCACGTGTTGCAACCTTTTCTCCTATCTGATAGCTCATTCGGTAACACCTCCAAGTTCTCTGATTTGCATGTCAAGTTCTTTAACAGCTTGCTCATATTGTTCATGATTCGGAGCTGCACCGTGCCATTCCGCACGACCTTCCATAAACGAAACGCCTTTACCCTTGATGCTTTGGGCAAGAATAAGAGTAGGCTGACCTTTACACTCCTTTGCGGATTTTACAGCCGCTTCTATTTCATCAAAATTATGTGCACAGATTTTGATAACATTCCAGCCGAATGCTTCAAATTTTTTATCAATCGGCGTTGGGTTCATCACCTTGCGTATATCGCCGTCTATCTGCAGACCGTTGAAGTCGAGAAAAGCAGTGAGGTTGTCAAGCTTATAATGTGCTGCAAACATAGCAGCCTCCCAGACCTGACCTTCCTCGATTTCGCCATCGCCCATAATTGCATATACACGATAGTCCTTTTCGTCGAGCTTTCCCGCAAGAGCCATGCCGCAAGCTGCGCTGATTCCCTGTCCGAGAGAACCTGTGGACATATCCACACCGTTTACGCCTTTCATATCGGGATGTCCCTGAAGATAGCTGTCAATATGACGGAATGTCTTTATATCCTCTTTGGGGATAAAGCCGAATTCAGCAAGAGTTCCGTACAGTGCAGGTGAACAGTGTCCCTTTGACAGAACAAATCTATCTCTGTCGGGATTTTTTGCATCCTTAGGATTTACGTTTAATTCCTTTCCGTAAAGGTATGTAAGTATATCCGCAGCGGAAAGAGAACCGCCCGGATGGCCGGCGCCTGCGCTGTATACAGCCTCAAGAGCCATTTTGCGAATGTTTGCCGCATGGAGCTGCAGCGTTTTTGTTTCTTCAGCGTTCATTTGCAGAACCTCCAATGTAAAAATATTCTATATAAAAAGCTGTTGCAGCAGCTCAGAAATCCTATCTTTTTTTCCTGTTATATAAAGATAGCCGAACAATGCTTCTATTCCGGTGGCAATTCTGTAATCAGAAACAACAGCGTTTTTGGGCACATGAGATTTAGTGTTTCTGCCGCGGTGAAACACAGCTGTTTCATCCTCGCTCAACATATCCTTTATCTTGTGATAAAGCTCTGCCTGAGCTTTGGCACAAACAAATCTTGTGGATGTTTTGTGCAGCAGATTTACTTTTTGATCAGATTTTTGTATTAAATATCCGCGTACATACAGTTCATATACACAATCGCCTATATAGGCAAGAGTCAACGCACTGTAGTTCTTTGGGCTTAAAAACTTATTGCCGAAGATATCGGTCAAATCTTTTTCAGTTAAATTTTCCATATTATATCCTTGTAACCTGCTGTCCCTGCGGTGTGTCCTTTACCGCATAGCCAAGCTGTTTAAGCTGATCTCTGATTGTGTCAGATTCTGCCCAGTTTTTAGAGCTTCTTGCAGCTGCACGTTTCTCAATAAGTTCTTCAACTTCAGCGGGAATGGAGGAGGAAGTCTTTTTGCCGAGCAGACCGAGAACGCCGCCAAGCTCGCGGATAGCAGAAATAATTTTTAGTATCAGCGATTTTGAAGTATTGCTTTCGGCAGTGATTTCCTTGTTTGCATCTGCAACAATCTCAAATATAACAGATATAGCGTCGGCAGTATTTATATCGTCATCCATTGCGGCGATAAATTTGTCTTTGTATTTGTCCAGTCTTTGGCTAAACGCATTTTCTGCCTCCGAGAGTTCTTTGTCCGCAGCGGCGTCTGCAAAGAACGACATGGAATCTAAGCAATTATAAATACGCTCCAAAGCGGATTTTGCCGAATCCATAAGCTCTTTGCTGAAGTTGATCGGACTGCGGTAATGTGCCGACAGCATAAAGAAGCGTATTACCTCATAATCATAGTCCTTTGCCACATCGCGGACGGTAAAGAAGTTGCCGAGCGATTTTGACATTTTTCTGTTATCTATGTTTATATAGCCGTTGTGAACCCAGTAATTGGCGAAACGGCAGCAGTTTGCGGCTTCGCTTTGGGCAATCTCGTTCTCGTGATGCGGAAAGATTAAATCCTGACCTCCGCTGTGTATATCAATGGTTTTACCGAGGTATTTGTTTGCCATAGCGCTGCACTCTATGTGCCAGCCCGGACGTCCCATGCCCCACGGGCTTTCCCATGCAGGCTCTCCGGGTTTTTGCTTTTTCCAGACTGCAAAATCCATCGGATCATGCTTGTCCTCATTTATATCAATTCTTGCACCGCTTTCAAGCTCGTCAAGCGGCTGATGTGACAGCTTGCCGTATTCCTTAAACTTTTTGGTGCTGTAATAAACATCACCGTCTACGTTGTATGCATAACCGCGCTCGATTAAATCGGAGATAATGCTTATGATTGAATCAATATTCTCTGTTGCGCGCGGATGCACAGATGCACGGTGGATTCCCAAGCCGTCGGCATCGGTAAAGTATTCTGAGATATAAGTATCCGCCAGCTCTTTAACCGTGATGCCGAGGTCATTCGCTTTGTTTATCATCTTATCATCAATATCGGTAAAGTTCTGAACAAACTTTACCTCATAGCCTTTATATTCCAGATAACGGCGCAGTGTGTCAAAGATGATAAACGGACGTGCATTGCCTATATGAAAATAATTGTAAACCGTAGGGCCGCAGGAATACATTCTGACCTTTCCGGGCTCTATCGTCTCAAAAGCCTCTTTTTTACGGGTAAGTGTATTATATAAATATAGCTTGGTATCAATCATGATTGTTTTGTTCCTCCAGATTTTTCTTCAGACGGTCGATTTCTGTATTCAAACGGCAGATTTCCATTGATACGGGATCGGGGATGTGTATTTGATCAAGATCCGCAATAGGATGAATCAGCGGTGCGGCGGCAGCAACCCTTACATTATCGCGCTTTACTATATGTGCAGGTACGCCGACGCAGGTGCTGTTTGCCGGAATCTCGTTCAATACGACCGCATTTGCGGCAATTTTACTGTTGTCACCGACAGAAAACGGGCCGAGAATTTTTGCTCCGCAGCCGATAGTTACGTTTTTGCCTATGGTCGGATGTCTTTTGCCTTTATCCTTACCGGTTCCGCCGAGGGTAACCCCCTGATAAATTGTGCAATAGTCGCCGACAACAGCGGTTTCACCAATGACAACGCCCATGCCGTGGTCAATAAACACGCCCTTGCCGATTTCGGCAGCCGGATGGATTTCTATACCTGTTTTCCGACGGGTGTGTTTTGAAATCCAGTCGGCAATAAAATGATGACCTCTTTTTTCAAGATAATGTGCAATCCTGTAATTTATGATAGCTCTGACGCCGGGGTACAGGAAAAAAACCTGTGCCTTTGAACGAGCTGCAGGATCACGCTCAAATACAATATTCACTTCATGTCTGATAAGTGAAAAAATACCCATAAATTATATATCCCCCACCAAAAACATTAAAGTACCGATTCGGTTATACAATAAAACAATATCAATCTTTATAGCCATCGGGATTTTGCTGCTGCCAGCGCCATGTATCCTCGCACATTTCTTCAAGAGTATGCTTTGCCTCAAAACCAAGCTCCTCGCGTGCTTTGGACGGATCTGCATAGCAGGCTGCAATATCGCCGTCGCGGCGGTCATAGAACTTAAACGGAACAGGACGGCCGCTTGCCTTTTCAAATGCCTCGCGCATTTCAAGAACACTGTAGCCCTTGCCGGTGCCGAGATTGTAGGTAACAACACCGGGATTGCTTTCTAACTTTTTAAGAGCTTTAAGGTGACCGTCTGCCAAATCCTCAACATGGATATAGTCACGCACGCCGGTGCCGTCCGGAGTGTCATAGTCGTTGCCGAAGACATGAAGATGATCCAGCTTGCCTATTGCAACCTGAGAAATATATGGCATAAGGTTGTTCGGAATACCCTTGGGATTTTCGCCTATCATGCCGCTTTTGTGCGCACCTACAGGGTTAAAGTATCTGAGAAGCGCAATATTCCAGCTGTTGTCCGCAACATAAAGGTCGCGCAAAATATCTTCAATCATCAGCTTGGTGCGTCCGTACGGATTTGTGCAGGAAAGCGGGAAATCTTCTTTAATCGGAACGGTTTTCGGCTTGCCGTAAACGGTAGCTGAGGAGCTGAATACGAGATTCTTTACATTATGCTTTCTCATAGCATTGCACAGACTGAAAGTGCTGCCGAGGTTGTTTTCATAATATTCCAGAGGTTTTTCAACAGATTCACCAACAGCCTTTAAACCTGCAAAATGAATTACAGAATCAATTTTGTGATTTGTAAAGATTTCTTCAACCACAGCTTCATTTCTTAAATCCGCTTCATAAAAGACAGGCTCCTTTCCGGCAAGCTTGCCTATACGTTTTACTGCTTCAGCAGAGCTGTTGCACAGATTGTCGATTATAACAGCCTCATAACCTGCATTAAGCAGCTGTATAACTGTATGACTGCCGATATAACCGGCGCCGCCTGTAACTAAAACTTTCATATGTAAAACCTCCTGATTTTAAATATACTGTCAAGCATATAAAATACAATATGCTCAACTCTATACAGTATATCATAACAGCCCCGAAAGTGCAAGAAAAAGTATTGCACAAATTATGTTTTAAACACACTTTTTATTTGGTTTTATTGATAGACGGCATATACTATCAGGACAATAATATATACTATTCGGACAATTTGTATTGTTTGCCTGCCTGATCAATGCCGTAGCCGTCTTTATAGACAAGCTCGGATATGGGAACAAATCTGTATCCGTCACTCTGTAGTCTTTCGATTATTACGGGCAGGGCTTCAGGGGTATGTAATGCGGCATTGTGAAACAGCACTATTGCGCCCGGATGAATTTTATCCGTCACACGCTTTGTGATTTCCGATGCGCTTAAATCCTTCCAGTCAAGACTGTCTACGCTCCATTGAATTGTCATACAGCCGCATTCGCGGACCGCCTGAACGACATCATTGTTATAATCGCCGTATGGGGCACGCAGCAATGTAGGTTTTTTGCCGGTAATGCTTTCTATTTTCAGATTGCAGGCTTCAACCTCTTTTTTCATTTCCTCCTTTGATATTTTTGTCATGTAGGGATGTGTGTCGGAATGATTCATGATTTCATGACCTGCATCTGAAAGAGCCTTTACGGATTCCGGAAAGCTGTCAACCCATCCGCCGACAACAAAAAATGTTGCCTTTACATTATACTTGCCGAGAATATCTATCAATTCCTGTGTGTCTTCGTTTCCCCAAGGTAATGGTATATATGGACGATAGGTATAATGCGGTTTTCAAAGATCATCATATACTAAATTCTTTAAAAATGCAATAGTTTTGCCATAATTATTGTCGTAAAAAATAGGGAACAGAAATAAGATTCCATTCCCTAAAAATTGTTTGCCATCTACTTATAAAGTAGGTGTTTTTTTATTTTAATCGTATATTCCAGCTCGGTCATTTATAACCAATATTCTCATCAAATCTTCAGTAAGATTTAAGCCGTTTTCATCGCCTTTTAAAATTCCCTTGTCAACCAGTTTCTGTATTGTTGGTCTCGCCCACTCCGGCATATTATCGTCTATGTAGTTATAA
>ERZ1034952.3195-NODE-3195-length-11279-cov-73.632128_pt1 | contig 11279 bp, 16 predicted proteins | sample MGYA00520625_ERZ1034952 | MGnify/ENA primary metagenome ERZ1034952 (study PRJEB33766, sample SAMN09781773) | gut metagenome | biome: gut microbiome | host: Homo sapiens | place: Madagascar | study: EMG produced TPA metagenomics assembly of the PRJNA485056 data... | reverse complement strand
TCATCAAATCCTTATGAAAATGAACTACGAGGTGATTAAAAATGGCTGATACGACATTTAACACTCCGGCGGGGCAGACCGTAGACCGTGAACTTCTGATCGCGTGTCTTAACACGGGCGAAACCGGAACTCCCACATGGTCTCCCTTCGGTACGCGCGTCAGGGATTCCAGCATGGAATACGACTGGCAGGAGGATTCCTCGAAGGATATTCTTGGCACGACGCGCACGACCATGAAGAAACCCATCATCACGCAGACCTTTGACCCGTCCGATCTGGACGCTGGGGATCCTGCCATCGTCAAGATTTGGAATCTCTCGGTCAAGGAGCAGAACGCGGCGGCGCTGGCGAATCAGGACGTGCTGATTGTCCACGCTTATGCAGGCACGGCGAATACGGCAGTATTTGCGGAGCGCTATTCGTCCTGCATGGTTAAGCCCTCTTCCCTCGGCGGCGAGGGTGGCGGCTTTATCGGTATGCCTATCGACGTGACGCTTGGCGGCACGCGCAAGACGGGTACTGCGGCTATTTCCGGCGGCACTGTTACGTTTACAGAGGACTAAATCAAAGAGGGCTGGCGTTTGTCAGCCCTCATTTCGGAGGTAAGTATGGAACTCAGCTTTGATTCTGGCGTAAAAGAATACACCATTCGAGGTGTAAACGGTATTGTGACCGTGCATTTCAACCCTGCGGACGTAAATTTCGCAAAGAAAGCGTACCGCGTATTCAATGATTTGCGAAAAAAGCAGGAAGAGAGAGTGGCAAAGCTCGATACAACCGAGCCGGGCGACGAGCTCTTTGACATGGTGGATTCCATCGACAGGGAGATGCGCGACATCATCAACGATTTGTTCGAGCAGGATATTGCGGATACGCTTTTTGGGTCGGTAAATGCTTATTCCGCAGCAAACGGCGCTCCGGTATGGCAGAACTTTATGAATGCCATCATTGACCAGTTTGACGAAGCGACCAAGCGGGAGCAGGCACTTGCAGACGAAAAAATCCGTAAGTATACGCAGAAGTACAAAAAATGATGTACGAACTTCCGACGTCGCTGACCATCTGCGGCGTTGAGTATGCTATCCGCTCGGACTATCGCGCAGCACTGGACGTGCTTTCGGTGTTTGCTGCGGTCGATTTGGACAACGGCCAAAAGGTTCTGGCCGCACTGAATATTTTCTATCCTGATTTTTTACAAATGCCGGACGAGCATATTCCAGATGCTGTAAAGCAAATGACGTGGTTTCTCGACTGCGGCGACGACGGCGACAACAGGAAGCGCCCTAAACTAATGGATTGGGAACAAGACTTTCAATACATTGTGGCTCCCATCAACCGCGTTGTGGGACAGGAAGTGCGCGCAATGCCTTATTTTCACTGGTGGTCATTTGTATCTGCGTACTATGAAATCGGGGACTGCCTGTTTGCAAACATTGTGAGAATCCGCAGCTTGAAAGCAAAGGGGAAAACGCTTGACAAGTCGGATAGAGAATTTTACAGAGAAAACAGGCGGCTTGTTGATCTAAAAAAGCCGATGACAGAAGAAGAAAACGACACAATCAATGCGTGGTTGGGCAAAAAAACGCCCGACGCAAAATAGCATCGGGCGAGGGTGGTTACTTGTCTGCAATGAATGTAATTTCGTTTCCAGACCAAAAGTCGGGAGTGAAGCGAATTTCAATTTCTTTCCAGTCTTTGGGGACTTCGTATCCGACAATGCCGGTCATTTTCTTACCGGCAGCAATAGCTCCGTCTAACTGAGTTTTATCGGTTGCGATGGTGGCTGAAATGCTCAGATTTGTCGAGTAGTCATCAACATAGGCGTTGAACGATGCGATAGAACTAACGGCAATATCTTTATCCGACTGGTTATCAATGGAGAATTCGCAAAGAAGAAACACATTACCATCATCAGGCGTGTTGAACTGCGATCCATTGCTTTCGGTGCAGGAATCAAACTTTACACTGATCCCATTTAACTCGGCGGTTTCTCCAACGCCAAACGTTTGGCTCTCTGAGCCAGAATCATCGCCCGTGCCGTTTAATGCGGCGGCGATCAGGCAAATGCCGAAAATAGCAATGATGATCCCTAACATTGGGTGGCGCTTTTTCTGTTTTGCTCCGCATTGCGGGCACGTTGATGCTGATTTTGCAATAGACGCGCCGCATACTTTACAAGTAGTCATCTTATCCATATTCATTCCTCCTATAGCCACATTTTGTGGATGCATTGATGATACCATGCAAAAAAACAAATAGCAAGTAGGTGATAGTTTTGGCAGACGGTGAAATCGTAATTGACGCTACAATCAGCGACAAAAAACTACACTCTGACCTGAACAAAGTTAAGTCAAATATTGCATCTTTGCAGAAGGAGTTCAACAAGCTCGGAAGTCAAAAAACGCCGATGGAAGAGCAACTTCGCACCATTGGCGCGGAGCTTGACAACGCAAAAGCAATCCTTGCGGAAATGCGCAGCGCCCCCAAAGGCACATACGAAAAAACAGACGTATCCGAACAGGCAGAGCGCGTGAGGCTGCTCCAAAGTGAATTCAACAAGACCGCAAGTGAGGTTGAAAAGCTGAATAGTAAGCTCACTAACACGAGTGAAAAAATCTCAGATGCAAAGACGCAGGCAGCAGACCTTGCGCAGCAGATTGAGGGCCGCAATAAAGGCGCTGGCATCCGTGCAGCGACAGAAGCAGCATCAAAGAGCATGGACAACTTTGGAAAACGCATTAGCTCAGTCGTTCGCAGCGCTCTTGTATTTACTGCTATTACTCAGGCGCTTGCCAAAGTGCGCGAGTGGGTGAAAAGCGTTGTGATGACCAACTCGGAAGCGAGAGAATCTATTGCACAGCTGAAAGGCGCGTTGCTGACATTGGCGCAGCCGCTTGTAAGTGTTGTTGTTCCTGCATTTACAATGCTTGTGCGCGTAATCACGGCGGTCATCAATCAAATCTCCCGCCTTGTGGCGCTTATCTCCGGTAAAAGCGTCAAGGCATCTGCGAACGCTGCAAAGTCCTTAAACAAGGAGACCAAAGCCCTGAAAGGGACTGGCGGCGCTGCAAAAAAGGCAGCAAGCGACCTTGCGGCCTTCGATGAGATCAACCAGTTATCCGGTGATACCGCTGACAGTGCGGGCAGCGGTGGCGTAAGCGCAGATGATATCACCCCAGATTTTAGCTACATGGATGATATTAGTGACAGGCTCAAAAAGATTGCTGATGCGGTCTTGCTGATTGCTGCGGGCCTTGCCTTGTGGAAAGTGGCAAGTGGGCTTCCCGGCGCGCTTGGCTCTATCCTTACAAAACTCAGCGGCATCCTCATTGCCGTTGGCGGACTTATCCTCCTGTGGGATGGCTTATCGGATGCGTGGAACAACGGCGTGAACTGGAAGAATCTGCTTGAATCCCTCGCAGGCGTTGTTGCCCTTGCCGGCGGCCTTGCAATCACATTTGGTAAGGTTGGCGCGGGCATCGGGCTTGTTGTGTCCGGCGCGGCGCTGATTATTACGGCGTTCAAGGATATTGTTACCAATGGCGCAAATCTGCAAAATACCTTGATGTTGATTGCGGGCATTCTGGCGACTGGAATCGGATTCACATTTTTAACAAAAAGCGTTCTTCCTCTTGCGATTGCCGGAATTGCAGCCATTCTCGTGGCAATGATGAAACTGACCGGGAACTTGGAAGAGTTTGCGAAAAATCTGAAAGATAACATCCTCGGCGGAATCATTCAGTTTATTAAAGGCGTATTTACTGGTGATCTCAAGATGGCTCTTGATGGGGTGAAAAAAGTGGCAAAGGGGATCGTCAACGGCATTCTGATTATTGTTGAAAGTTTTATCAACAATATTATCCGAGGGTTGAATTGGCTTATCGCAAAAATCAATTCTATTAGCCTCAAAGTTCCGGACTGGGTTCCGGGAGTTGGCGGAAAGGGCTGGTCACCTCATATTGGGCAAATGCCCAGCATTACTTTGCCGCGTTTGGCGACCGGAGCGGTTATCCCCCCCAACAAAGAATTTCTCGCTGTACTGGGCGACCAGAAGAGCGGAACGAACGTCGAAGCGCCGCTTTCGACCATCAAGCAGGCCGTTATGGAGGCGATGGCACAGGGTAGCCGCGAGCCCATCAACGTGAACCTCGTTGTGGATGGTAAGACGCTTGCCCGCGTGGTCGTCCCCAACATCAACAACATGACACGCGCAGCGGGTAAGCCCGTGCTGCTGTACTAAGGAGGGGCAAACATGGAAGTCCTTATTATCAACGGCACGGATTATTCGTCCGCAATCGCAACGAAAGGGTACGGGTGGAGCAGAAACGACCTTGACAGCGACAAGACCACCCGTACCAAAGATGGCAAGATGCGGCGCGACAAGATCACCACAAAACGGAAGCTGAGCTATACGACACGCTCCATCCCGCGGGATATGTTGGCAAAGCTTGATGACGACCTCAACAAAACGACCTGCACCGTAAAGTATCTTGACTTGCATGGTGTGCGCACAAGCACATTTTATTGCTCGTCGATGGAATGCACGCTTGAAGAAGCGGCAGATGATAACGAGGTGTGGGGCGGCGCGACGTTTAATTTGATCGAGGTGTAACATGGGGCAGACAACAAGTGCACTGTGGCATGATTTGCTCCACAAGCCCGGGACGGAGCGCGAATTCAAATTTGTCATCAACGACGTAGAGTACGGAAAAGATGCAGAGGTTTCCCACTCCGTTGAATCGCAGTTGTTTGAGGAGTTCGGGATTGGCAATGCCTGTTGCGCGACGTTAAAACTTGCAGTCATTGCAGACAATATCCCGCGCGCCGCAACGATCAAGCGTTATCTCAGGCTTGTTAATGGCAGTCAGGCGACAGACTGGATCCCCAAAGGTGTGTTTTTTACCAACCGCCGTTCCTGCGATGGAGACTATTGGGAAATTGAAGCATACGACGCTATGAGAAAGGCTGACGTTGTGTGGGAGCCAGACCAGTCGCTTAACTTCCCGATGACTATGCCTGACGCTGTAAACATCTTTTGCCAGCTGATGGGCGTGGAGCTGGACAGCCGCACAGTGCTCAACAGCTCGTATACCATCGATTATCCCGCAAATGATTACACCATCCGGAATGAGCTATGTTTTATCGCAGCGGCGCACGGAGGGAACTGGATTATCACCGATGCGGGGAAACTGCTGCTTATTCCGCTGTTGTCCATGCCTGCTGAGACGAACTATCTTATTACAGAAGCGGGCAACGCTATCACATTTGGAGGGGTGAGGATTCTTGTCTGATAAATATTACGTCGGTGGCGACATTACAAGCTTTGCCGACAATGGCAAGTATAAGCCTATTTCCCGTGTGACGTTGCTTGTGGACGACGAAAATAGCCTGACGGCGGGCGATGATACCGGCATGGAAGTCATTGCAAGTTGCCCACACGCTACGCAGCCAATGGTAAACGCCTTATTACAAGCTATGAAAGGCTACCGGTATCAGGCTTACGAAGCAGGCGCAGCAAACATCGATCCAGCGGCAGAGCTGGGCGACGGCGTGACGGTTGGTGGCATTTATTCGCCGCTGTCTAAACTCTCTGATGATGGGCGCGGATACGCGGGTATTTCTTCCCCCGGAGAAGCGGAGATGGAAGACGAATATCCGGCTGATGGGTACATCACACAGGAGTTCAACCGCAAGATTGCCGAAACACGCTCAACTATCACCAAGACCAGCGAGGAGATCATGCTCAAGGTCGAGGGCATCGATGGCAAGTATACCGAGGTCAAGACCACGCTGGACGGCCTGACGGTGACGGACGCAAGCGGCACGACCAAAATCAACGGCAGCAGCATCAAGACGGACAATCTTTACGTTGCTGCGGCGAATATCACGGGTACGCTGACGGCTAACCAAATCCAGACCGGCAGCATCCGCGTCGGCGATCTCAAGGACGGCTCGAACTACGCAACGAAAACCTATGTCGACAACAACGCAGGCCTAAGCGCAAGCGAGGTCGATAGAGCTATTGAGACGTACATCGATGAGACAAGCATCACGGCGGAAAAGCTGCGAGGGCGCACAGTCGAATTGTTGGCAAGCAGCAATCAATCCATCGGCTCTATCGAGCTTTCCTACACAACGACCGGCTACGGCATTGCCATCAAGACGACGTATGGCGGCATTCAGCTCAACTCTGGCGGCAATATTTATCTTTCTGCCTATGATGGCGCATTTATTACGCTGAGCGATGTCGTATCCCTCGGCGGTGGACCGCTGCTGATTGGGTCGAAAATGTACGGCTCAAGCCTTCCCAGCAATCCGCAGTACGGTCAACTGTTCTTCCTCTTGCAGTGAGGTGACGCATGGCACGATTTTATTGCACGCTCTCGCCGGTGGATGGAGACGGAACGAAACTCGAAGTCTACGCCAAATTCACGGGAGGCGCAGATGATTACAGCTATAAGCGCTCTATTGACGTGCGCGTCATCGGCATTGGAACATTTGAGTTTACGTCAGCGGAAACGGGCGGCGGCACGAGCACATTTTCCGGCTATATCACAGGACTTTCTCCGGGCACAGAATATGAGTGGGTCTGCAACCTCTACTACTGGAATGGCGATTGGACAGTCTCCGATTACAGCGATGAGGGCACAGCCACAACGTATAGCGACAGCTCAAGCTCTGCCGTATACATCAACAATCAAGCATACACCCCGTACATTTACACCAACGGCTGGGACGCATACGACGCATACGTCTATACCGGCAGTTGGAACGTATCAGGATAGGAGTGATAATGATGGACAAAAACAAACTGCGGGAGCAGATCAACAGTGCATATGCCATGATTACCGGCATCTATGTTAAGGGCGGCGAGGCTAAACGCATGGCAATGGCAATGCAGAACCTCGAAAATGCCTTTGCCGAGTTGGACAAGCCGGACGAGCCGCCCGCCAAAGAGGGCAAGACGAAGCTCGAGAAGAAAAGCGAGGTAACTGATGGCTGATAAAGCAATTTCCGATCTCACACAAGCGTTACAAATCACGAACGAAGACCTGTTTGTGCTTGAGCAGGGCGGCAAGGCGAAAAAGCTGAAAGGCTCGCAGGTCGTGCAGTATGCAAAGGATTCCGTTGCGGCGGAGGTGCAGGGCGTCAAGGAGTATGCTGATACTGCCAAGGCATCGGCTGACGCTGCGGCAAAGGACGCAACCAGAGCGGAGACCGCTGCACAGGGCATCGACGATAAGGTTGCTGCGGCTGACGCTTCCGCAAAGGCGGCGGCATCTTCTTCTGCGGCGGCTGCTGCATCTGCGACTGGCGTTGACGAGAAGGTACAAGCCGCGCAGACGGCGGCAACCAATGCTGCCAAGTCTGAGACGGCGGCAAAGAACGCACAAACCGCTGCCGCCAACGCGCAGAAAGCGGCGGAGAGTGCGCAGACCGGAGCGCAGACCGCTAAGACGGCGGCGGAATCGGCGCAGGAAGCCGCTGAGAACGCAAAGGACGCGGCGGCGGGTAGTTCGACCGCTGCGGGACAGAAAGCGACACAGGCCGCTCAGAGCGCCGAGGACGCAGCATCTGCCAAGTCTGCGGCGGAGACAGCAAAGACCGATGCACAGGCAGCGCGCGACGCCATCGCCAACATGATCGTCGAGGCGGTCACGCTTGAGACGGGCGAGCCCGCGACGGTGAGCAAATCCCTCGTGGACAACGTTTATAAGCTCGTCTTTGGCTTACCGCGCGGAAACACGGGCGCAACCGGCCCGCACGGTGCAACAGGCAACGGGATTTCCGGTATCGCTCTCAAGAGCGGCAACCATGCTCCCGGCACAAGCGACGTCTATACCATCACCCTGACAGACGGCACAACGTTTGACTTCGAGGTCTACAACGGCGCGAACGGTCAAGGCGCTGGCGATATGCTTACAAGCGTGTACGACCCGCGGGGCAAGCGGACGGATGTCTACAAGTACGTTGATGACGCTATTGGTAAGATTCCTACGCCGGACGTATCCGCGCAAATCAAGGCGCACAACGAAAGCGAGACGGCGCACCCTGACATTCGCAAAGCGGTCAACGACAAGCTCGATAAGCCCGCCAACAATACAACCGCGACGATAGGGCAGCTGCTCACTAAAACTGCGGACGGGCAGGAGTGGAAAGACCGCGAGAAAGATGTATTTGTTGTAAATATGACCACGAGCAATTGGAGTACGATTGAGCACGCAGACAAGACTTTTGAAGAAATACAGGCGGCGTATATAGCCGGGAAGGCCGTAATAGCACGTCTGTATTTTGGACCCCTTAGTAAGTCCTTTGACTGTAGAATGACAAGTTTTGCCAGAGATTCTAGCATAGGGTTTGAGGTTTTGTCTGGTAGCCAGTCACTCGAAATAAAAGTGCAGCCAGAAAACATTGCATTGAGCTGGTTTGCTGCACAGTCTCAAATTAACGCCAAAGGTATCCTCAAGGGCAACGGCTCGGGCGGGATTGTGGCCGCGACGCGCGGCAGCGACTACATCGCGAGCGGCAACATCATCAAGCAGACGCTTGTGAACGTTGAGACCACGCCGACCGAGAACTATGCCATCAACTGGGTTTTCAAGTAAGGAGGTGCGGAGATGAGCCACAAAACTATCATAGGTGGCACGCTCTATGATGTTAAAGCGGGGAAATGCCTTGTGGACGGGACAGCATATAGCATCCAAAAAGGCCGCACGCTGGTCGACGGGACGGGCGAAGATATCGTATTCTCCTCTGTTTCACCAATTTTAGATGAAAACGACTGGGCGACAATTCGTGAAGTTTCCGATGCAGGACAGGGTTCAAATTATTGGAGCATTGGCGACCGCAAGGCTATCACGCTTAACGGCACAGTTGGCCATCTTTCGCTTTCCGATTATACGACCTATGCTTTTATTATCGGATTCAATCACAATGCAAGCATCGAGGGCGAAAACCGCATTCATTTCCAATTTGCAAAGACCGCGCTCACCGGCGGTACGGGCGTTTGCCTCTGCGACAGCTCCTATAATTCGACCGTTTCGACAACCGGCTATTTCTCCATGAACAGCAGTCGAACGAACTCCGGCGGATGGGCGAGCTCGCAAATGCGTACAAACATTTGCGGGATGAGCCTCTCGAACTATTCCGGGACGATTATCGCAGTCATTCCGGCGGCGCTCCGTGCCGTCCTTAAGTCCGTTACCAAGTACACGGACAATACGGCAAACGGCGGTGGCTCGACGGCGAGCTACGTCACAGCGACGACGGATTACTTTTTCCTCCTCTCGGAGTTCGAGGTTTTCGGTAGCATCTCCTACGGAAACACGAACGAGAAGAACAAACAAGCACAGTACGCCTATTATTCCGCCGGGAACAGCAAAATTAAGCACAAGCACGACGGCACGAGTACCGCCGCTTTTTGGTGGCTCCGTTCCCCGTATGCGAGCAACTCCGGCACTTTCGTGTTTGTGAACAACGTCGGCACAATCACCCGCTACGGCGCGCACTTTTCCATCGGCTTTGCCCCCGGCTTTTGCGTATAATTCGGAAATCGAGGCTTGCGCCCTCAATGGACGCATAGTCGTAGAGGGGGACAAACTATGGAATACATCGTCTATCGGCGCTTCAAGGCCGATGGCATCGACGGAACATTTAACCTCCGATACGGGACGCTTGTCACGGAGCGGGATGGCTTTCTCTTTTCTAAAGACGGGCGTAAAATCTGTGCCGCAACGTCTGAGAACGGATGGGAGCATTTTAGGCCGAACACGCCGGAGGGTGCGTATCGTCAAGAAATGCTGGCAGCGCTGTACCAGTGGTACGGTAAAAACGGCTGCGGCGAGGACTTTGCAGACGAGAAATGGCCGACACAGCAGAACGGTTATTGGAAAAACCGCTTGCGGACTGCGCCCACAGAGCGGTTAGAGGGAATTTGCAGACAGAAAGGACTATACATATGAGCATCTACGTAAAAGTCAACAACACTGAATACCCCGCAGAGATCAACGGCAACCCCAAAGACCGCACGTGGGGCGACCGTGACATCAAGACCATCACGCTCACGATGACCACTACCGAGGCAGCGGCGCTTCTGCCCGACAATACGCCGTGGAGTATCGTCCAGCGCGAGACGGTGGACAAACTCGACAACGACGGCAATCCCACGGGTGAGACCGAAGAAGTCGTCAACGAGTGGGACAACAGCGTGTACAGCCTGTCGGGCGCAATCACCGACCACCGCGACGGCACGGTATCTATCAAGATGGGCAAGCCTACGGAAACGGAAAGCGCCAAAGCGACTGTCACCGCCCTTGCGGGTGAACCGGTCACATACGCCCGCGCGGTGAAGCTGCGCCCCATTATCGAGCAGGCGGCGGTCAGCCTGAGCGACGGCGAGGCGGCGACTGTGCCCGAGCTCATCACGGCTTGGGCGTACCCCGTTGATTACGCTGAGGGCGACCGCAGAAGCTACGGCGGCAAGGTGCACAAGTGCCGTCAGGCGCATACCTCGCAGGCCGACTGGACGCCGGACAAGACGCCGGCCCTCTGGGCGGTCATCGACGCCGAGCACGCAGGCACGCAGGACGACCCCATCCCCGCAAGCCGCGGCATGGAGTACGAGTACGGCAAGTATTACCTCGATGGCGAGGACGGCAAGGTGTACCTCTGCGAGCGCACGGGCGAGGCTGCGGGCGGGAAGATCACGCTGCAATACCTGCCGCACGAGCTCATCGGCAACTATTTCAAGGCGGTGTAATACGCCGCAGAAAGGGAGCGGGATATGGATAATGCAAAACACTACGATGACGCGGCGATCGCACTAATTGAATCGAGGTGCAAGAGCAACACGCACCGGATCAACGAACTCACGGAACATCAGGTGGCGCTGGACAGGCTGGTGACCTCGGTCGAGGTGCTGGCCACGAAGCAAGAGACCGTTGAGGGCGACGTCAAGGAGATCAAAGAGGATGTGAAGACCATCACGGGCAAGGCGGGGAAGCGCTGGGACAGTCTGGTCGACAAGGCTCTTGCGGCGCTGGCGGGCGCGTTTATCGCGTGGCTGATCTCGGGAGGAATGGTATAATGGATGATTTTGCCGAGGTGACAGTTGCCATCATTGCGGGAGCTGCCTTGCTGCTTGGCGCGGCGGCAGCCATTAAGGGAATCCGCGCACTCTGGATGTGGTGCATGGCATGAAGAAGCTGAAAGAGCACTGGGGCAGGATGAAAAAGCGGGACAAGTACATATCCATCGCCATTTTCAGCCTGACGTGGTAC
>ERZ1034952.3191-NODE-3191-length-11287-cov-5.175659_pt1 | contig 11287 bp, 8 predicted proteins | sample MGYA00520625_ERZ1034952 | MGnify/ENA primary metagenome ERZ1034952 (study PRJEB33766, sample SAMN09781773) | gut metagenome | biome: gut microbiome | host: Homo sapiens | place: Madagascar | study: EMG produced TPA metagenomics assembly of the PRJNA485056 data... | reverse complement strand
CATACGGGCAGCCAATCAGTCAAACCCGTACCATTCCAACCAATGGCACACCTCGGCAGCAGGCTCGACCGACACAACCGAACCCTTACGGGCAGCCAGTGAGTCAAACCCGTACCATTCCCACCAACGGCACACCTCGGCAGCAAGCTCGACTAACACAGCCGAACCCATACGGGCAGCCAATCAGTCAAACCCGTACCATTCCAACCAATGGCACACCTCGACAGCAGGCTCGACCCACGCAGCCGAACCCATACGGGCAGCCGGTAAGCAGAACTGCTCCGCCGAACCGCTCCAACAACCCATATGCTCGCCCGAACACCATCCAGCGTTCCGGCAGCAGCCAGAATGAACAGACCAGAATGTACCGAAACAACAGCGAACAAGGAGGGTCACACAATGAAAAGTATTAAACGTGGAGAACGGCTCACCATCCTGCTGATTGTCCTCTTTCTGTTGGGTATGGTGCTTTTGGTCGCAAGAATTGTATCACAGGCAACTTTCTATATGTCCCATTCTCACAACGTGAAACTCGGCTATATCTACGACCGAAACGGAGCAGTTCTGTTTGATGAAAACGCAACTGCGGAAAAATATGGAGCAGATTATTTTCTAGATGTTGGCAACCTCATCGGCGACAACAGCGGACGCATGACGAACACACTCGTTTCCGAAAATCTAAAGGACTTGCAAAATTACAACCTGCTCTTCGGTGCGGTACAGAACGGAAAAAGTGCGATTTATACCACGCTCGACCACGATGCAAACCAACAGGTTTATCAGGAATTCGGCAATAAAAAAGGTACTGCCATCGCCTACAACTACCAGACCGGAGAAATTCTTGTCTGTGTCAGCAAGCCCAGCGTGAATATTTTAGAAGATGTCGATGTCAGCACGCTGGAAACAGGAAGCCTGCTCTGCAAGGCGTTTTATCAGACCATCCCCGGTTCTACCCAGAAAGTCTGCACCACTGCCGCTGCCATTGAAACCATCGGCTATGACGCTCTCATGCAGAAAAGCTATAATTGTACTGGCACTTATTACAACAACTATGGAAACTCCATCGAATGCCATGATTCTGGTGGGCATGGTTGGCAGAATGTTTCGCAAGCGTTCCAAAACAGCTGTAACCCGTGGTATGCCCAGCTGGTGCAGGATTTACCGTTGAGCGGTTTGCAGGATGCATTCCGCAGAATGGGTTATCGAGTCAACGGTGAAGGCAGTGCACAAACAGAAATGGACGGGATTTCTATTTTTACCGCCTCCACAACCATAGAAGATACCAACGACAGCATTACCCAATGGGGCTGCATTGGACAAGGTGAAACGGTCATCAGCCCATTTCAGCTGATGATGTGGGAAAGTGCCATTGCCAACGGCACAGGACAGATGACTCAGCCATACTTGATTTCCTATCGGCAAGATTTATTCGGAACGGTCAAGGACAAGGCAAAAACCACTTATTCCGATTCCATTTATTCCGCAGAAACTGCCCAGCAGGTACGGGCAATCATGCGAGAAAACGGTGATTTGGCTCGTTATAGTACCATCAATTATCCCGTTGGCTTAAAGACCGGAACAGCAGAAGTTGACATTGATGATAAAGATGCTGATAAATACGAAAATGTAATCACAAGACCAGACGGATCGAAAAAAATTGAAGATTCCCTACTGGTTGGCTTCTGCGATGACAGCAATCTTCCAATTGCCTTTTGCATTGTAATTGAAAACTCAAGTAATAGCGATTCTGTAACTACCAACAACATCGCACGCACCATGCTGAATGCACTCTCTCAATAAAAACCATGCACATTATTTGACATTTCCGAAAAGATATGCTACAATAACAAGTAGGACTGTTTATTTTTGAAAGGAGCTTTTCCCATGCCTTTTTGTGGAAACTGCGGTCATCCGTTATCGGATACTGACCTTACTTGCCCGAACTGCGGCGAAATTCGACCAAATGCCATTCCAAAGCCGGATTCCATCACACAAGAACCGACTGCCCCAACACCAGACACCCCAACAGAACCAAATCTCCATCCGGAACAGAGCGATTCCAACGCTACCGCTCAATCGGCAGATACTGCGGTTTCGGATAATTATGACCATGTCGCTGCTTATCAGAACAACGCTCAAGCAGATACTCCCGTTGCGAACGATATTCCGAGAGAAGTTCCGCAGCCGGACACTTCCGCCACACAGAATACAACGGCGGAAACCAACGCTGCACCGGATTTTTCTGCCTATGATATTCGCAACAACAACATCCCAAATTCAAACACTGCCAACCAGCAGCAACCGAATTTTTCGGGACAATTTCAGCAGCAGTCAACTGCTGGTCAATCCCCTTACACTTACAACAGCAACTACTCGACCCCGAATACACCATTGACCAACAACAATAACAATAGTATGGGGATCGCCTCTTTGATTCTGGGCATCTGTTCCATTGCCATTTGCTGCTGCTATGGTGTTGGTGCAATTCCTGCCATCATTGGCTTGATTCTGGGCATTCTCCAGAATAAGAAAAATGCCAACGGCATTGCAACCGCTGGCATCATTCTGGGCATTATCGGCATCCTGTTAAATGCAGTATACCTGATTTACATGGTTGTATTTCTCTCAGATGGTGGTCTACAGGAATTTATCGACGAATTTTCCAGTTCGTATCCTGATTATTCCTACTTTGATGATTCCACCCTTTAAGCACAGATTTGAAACATTCAAAAAACGCAGTCCACCGTCTGCATGTCTTGCAGAATTTTCGGGAACTGCGTTTTTTTCGACCAAAAAGGAGTTGACATGTATCCGATTATTTCTCTCTTCGGGCTTTCTCTTGGTACATATGGGATTTGCTGCGTGATTGGCGGAGCACTTGCCATCTGGCTTGCCATTCGCAACGGAAAACGCTTTCAGCAAGACCGGTTCGCCATGCTGGAGGCTTGTGTCTGGGCACTCATTGGTGGATTTCTGGGAGCAAAACTGCTCTATCTTCTGGTTTCGTTCTCCGACATCGTGGAGATGTTCCAGACTTCCGGTTTTAACTGGAACACGATTTCCTCCCTGTTAGAGGGCGGATTTGTATTCTATGGCGGATTGCTGGGTGGTCTGGCTGCCTTGCTGCTCTATCTGCATCATTTTCAGCTGCCCTATGGGGTCTATCTCAGCAGCATCACGCCTGCCGTTCCGCTTGCCCATGCATTCGGGCGAATCGGCTGTTTCTTTGCAGGCTGCTGCTACGGCATTCCCTATGACCCACCGATTGGCATCTGCCTGAAAAACGCCATCGGGACAGCTCCGACAGACATTCCGCTTTTTCCGGTGCAGCTACTGGAAAGCGGACTGGATTTTCTACTTGCTGGATTGTTACAGCTTTGCTTCCGGAAACGAACCCGAAAGACCGATGTCATTCCGTTCTATTGCATCGGCTATGCAGGCATTCGTCTTTTCACGGAGCGATTCCGCTATGATACCGAACGGGGCATTTATTTTGGCTTGGCAACGTCTGAATGGATCAGCCTTGCCCTTGCCATCTGCGGTGTGCTGCTGTTGCTCGTTCCATCTCTCCGCAGAAAAAGGGCATCGCATTCCTAAATTTCCATCATCTCAATAAATTGTCATTGCTCGCTTGTGCATATCTTCGTAAATCTGAAAATATCGTTCCATGGAATAGGTCACATCGCCGTTCAACGGGTCACACACATAAACCAAATCATTTTCCTTGTCATATCCATGCAACAAAACACAGTGCTCCAAATCGCACCACATGACGGTTCTGCCGTCCTCCGTCGTCCAGCCCTCTTCCTCATATACATCATATAGACCAATTGTAATCCACATCACAACGGGATAACCGCTTGCAATGTAACGGCAAATGGTTTCTTCGCTGCTGCCCGTCAAGTCCAGACCTTGCGTCTCGCTACCCTGTGTCTTTAAATAAGCATCCGCTGTCTTGACCAGAACCGGAGCATAACAGCCGAATCCATCGCTTGCCTGCGGCAAGCCAATGTAGGCATCATCCAACGTGTTCTTGGCAGTGTCATAACTGCATGGCAGAAAATCTTCCGCCATGGTGGTTTTATCCACATCGAATCCCAGATATTGCAGCAGAGCCGTCAGAGAAGTAATCTCGCAGCCGGTCGGCAACTCCGGACGCTGGTAAATGACATCGACATCTAAAACGTGTTCTGCTGGTACTTCTTTGACCAAATCCGGCTTGCGTTCTGTAGTAGTGGTTGTTTGGATGGCCTGCTGGGTCATGGTCACAGTTGTTTCCGCTAAAATGGAAAGTTCTTCGGATTCGTCCTGACTAATTTTCACGGCAACAGATTCCGGTGAGGCAGTGCAGGCACAAAGTAAAACGGTTGCTGCCAGTCCGCCAAGCATCAAGCCAAGGGGATACTTCATAAAAAACGTCAACCTCCAAAATGGCGGAAAAAAGAACCCGCCCAAAATCAAATAAAATGACTGCTTTCATTCGCAGCTATTCGACAAAATTCATTATACACGGATTGCATCTGTTTTACAAGCCCTTGTGGAGAATGTTCAGAAAATTTCAGATGGATTCTCACAAAAACCGCCCTGTATGCCGATTCGCATCACAGGGCGGTTGTTTCTTTGTTACAATTGTTTCAAAAAGAATCAGTCTTTCCGCAGCAGGAACTTGGTCAGTCCTACTACATCGAGAACGTCACAGGTTTCATCCTGATTCCAGTCCCAAACGGTGTTGTAAGTTGCATCCTCTGCATTTTCAGCCAAAAGATACCGCTTTAACAGCATTGCATCGACAACATTGATCACGCCATCGCCGTTGACATCGCCAATCACAACTTCTGTTGTTCCGGTGGTTGTGGTAGTGGTTTCAGAACCAGTGTCGGTTGTTGCAGTTGTGGTGGTCGGGGTATCTCCGCCGTTCTTATAGTTCTTCCAATCCGGCAATTCGCTCAAGGTGATGCAATAATCACTCTGATACATTTCTTTCAGTGTTTCCGGGTCGTTCTTGTCTGTACCAGACAGGAAGTTATCCGAACCGTTGTCATACCAGATGCAGAAATACAGCCAGTTTGCCTTTTCAATCTCAATATTTTCCAGACTCGGAACGGTGTCGTTTTCCGGCATGGAAACCAGCTTCTTACCGTTGGTCAGGTTTACGAGTGTATAGAACGTGCTGGAGATGGCATCTTCATTCGGGCCACTGGTCTTTCCATCGTGGCGGTTATAAACGCAGTTGTACTTGTCATAGCCGACAATATCCACGCAGTCATCGCCCGGATACCACTGCGGAGAAGTCGAGTAGTCATAGCTGTTGTATTCCCAAATCAGGTTATGAATGCCATATTCTTCGGTCAGGGTCGTATACAGCTGCTTCCAGAGTTTCTTGTAAACTTCTGCACCGCTCTTGCCCCACCAGAACCAAGAACCAGAACCGTCAATGTTAGTGTTACCCTCTGCTTCGTGATACGGACGGAAAATAATCGGTACGCCAGCATCCTGTACCTTTTTCAGTTCTGCTGCCAAGGTCTTGATGGTCAGCATCACATATTCATATTCCTTTGTGCCCTCTACAATTGCTTTGGAGGGATCAAAATCGGTTTCGTCCGGCTTGTAGGTACATTCCTTCCAGTCGACTGCATCACCCAGTTCGTAATTTGCGAAATTCTTCGGAACATTGATGTGCCAGCAAACAGTTGGAATGCCGTTCCGTTCTGTGCCCCATTCAATGATTCGTTCGGTCGTCTGATCATCCCAGCCATAGAGCGGATTATAGTTCATATAGTCAAAGCCACGGATTGCCGGATAATCGCCGAAATTCTTCTTGATGTATTCAAATTCGGTTTCATAGCCCTGCAAATCTGCACCGCTATAGCCGTTCGGGCTGCTTTCGGTGTGACCGCCGCCATAGATTTCCTGCTGTCCGGAGAGCATGTGCTTTCCGTAAACATCACAGAGGTAATTCATCAAGCCCTGTGTTTCGGAAGTTGCCTTCGAGTCGCTCAGAGTCGGGGAAACATTCAATGCTGGCAGATCCGCCTTCTTTACTGTAATGGTATCATAAGCACCATAACCATATCTCGGTAGAATCTGAATCTTATTCGTCCCTTTTTTCAGGCGGTGAATGCCAAAGCTGAAATCTGTCCAGCTATCAGCATACGGCATCTTCATCATAAATTCTGAACCATTGATGGAGATGGTCTGTTCCCGTCCATTTTTGTCCAGAATCTGTGCGGAACGAGTTGTGAATTCATACATTCCGTCTTCCGGAGCTTCCACCTCAAAAGTCAATGTTTCACCGGTCAGGTAGCAGAAGCCGCTGCCGGAATACCCCGGAAATTGCTGCCCATAAATATCCGTCCAAGTGGTTGCACCGTCCAAATCTTCGCATTCTGCCTGAAAAATCACATTTTCTCCAGCCGATTCTGCAAAGCTGCTGAACGGCAGAGAAGCTGCCATACCAACAGTCAGAACGCCACTGACTGCCAGTGCGATTCCTTTTTTTGTCCATGTATGCATCTTGTGTTTCCTCCCATCAACCATACAAAGTTTGCCTGTTTCTCCGACAGGCGTTCCCATAAAACTTATCATTATGATAACACATTTTTGAAAAAAAAGCAAGTTTCGCCTTTCGTTTTCCACAAAATGCACAGCTTTTCAGCCACATTTTTGGTGAAAATGTGAAGAACTTTATGCCAATGTCATCTGTCCGACATCCGGCAAATCCTTTGCCAATGCTCCGAGTGCTGGTAAGGTTTTCGCCTGATACCGCTTTCGTTCTTCTGCCTGCTCCGCAGTCAGCAATTCCGCAGAGAGAACCACTTGCTTGCCCTTGAGCGTCATCACCTGAACGCCTTGCGTATTACGGGCGGTTTTCGGCAGCAGCTCTTCCGTCTGGAACAGCAATGCCCGATTGCCGCTCGAACGCAACAATACATTCTGTTCTTCTGGAAGCGGCAACGCTGTCACAAGCGGTGACTTATCACTGTATGCATTCGCCAGCTTTTTCCGGTTGGTCTTGGTTGCATAGGATTGCAGCGGTACTTTCGCCACTTTCCCGTTCTCATAGACGAACAGCAGCATGCCGCTGTAGTCATTTGTGAGAATCACAGAAACGACAAATTCCCCTTCGTCAAAGCCCAGCTTCGCCGGAATATAGTCGCCCAACAGGCTGGCTTTGCTGTCCTCGAACGCACTCGCTTTCGTCTTATAAACCTGCTGCTGATTTGTGAAAAACAGCAGTTCTATCCGGTTGGTGGTTTCCCAGTGGGCAATGATGCGGTCATCCTCTTTCAGCTTCTGTTCTGCATTCATTCGCAGCGATGCCGGAGAAATCTTCTTGAAATATCCGCTCTCAGACAGGAACAAATGTACCGGATAATCTGGAATGTCCATGGTCGGGTCAGATTCTGCCTGCAAATCCACCTCGCAGAACTGGGTTTTTCTCGGCTGTCCGTATTTCTTTGCAGTTTCTTTCAGTTCCTTGGCAATCACTGCCCGAATCTTCTTCGGGCTTTCGAGGGTCTGCTGCAAGCTGTCAATATCCGTCCGCAGCTGCTCCATTTCCTGTGTCCGGCGGAGGATATACTCCCGATTCAAATGCCGCAGCTTGATTTCTGCCACATATTCCGCCTGAATTTCATCCATCGAAAAGCCCTGCATGAGGTTCGGAACAACTTCGGATTCTTCTTTTGTTTCCCGAACAATACGGATTGCCTCGTCAATATCCAGCAGAATCCGTTCTAAGCCCTCCAAAAGATGCAGCTTTTCCCGTTTCCGTTGCAGGTCATAGACGATTCTCCGCCGAACGCATTCCTCCCGGAATGCAATCCATTCGGTCAGAATTTCTTTCACACCCATCACACGAGGCTGCCCGTGAATCAGAATGTTGAAATTGCAGGAATAGCTATCTTGCAACGGTGTCATGCGGAATAGTTTCTGCATCACTTTTTCCGGGTCTGCACCTCGCTTCAAGTCGATGGCAATCTTCAGACCGGAAAGGTCAGTTTCATCCCGCACATAGGAGATTTCCCGCAGTTTTCCCTGTTTAATGCCGTCTACGATTTTATCCATAATGGCTTCAATCGTGGTGCTGTACGGAATTTCTGTGACTTCAATACAGCCGCCGGCTTTATCATAGTTCCACTTTGCCCGTACTTTGACGCTGCCCCGTCCGGTTTCACAAATTTTCCGGAACTCGTCTGCATCTTTCAGCAGGAATCCGCCGCCCGGAAAGTCTGGGCCAAGCAGCGTTTCGGTGACATCTGCTTCTGGATTTTTCAGCAGGGCAATCGTCGTATCACAGACTTCTGTCAGATTAAACGGACAGACATTGCTTGCCATCGAAACCGCAATGCCCACGTTGGCATTCACCAGAACCGATGGAAATGTCGTCGGGAACAGGGTCGGCTCCATCATGGTATTGTCATAGTTCGGGACAAAATCCACGGTATTCTTGTCAATATCCCGAAATAGCTCATTGCAAATCGGCTCTAACTTGACTTCCGTGTATCGGCTGGCAGCGTATGCCATATCTCTGGAATACGCCTTGCCGAAGTTACCCTTGGAATCCACATAGGGATACAATAGCGATTCATTGCCCCGTGCCAGCCGCACCATGGTGTCATAAATCGCACTATCGCCGTGCGGATTCAGCCGCATGGTCTGCCCGACCACGTTTGCGGATTTGGTACGTCCGCCGTTCAGCAAGCCCATTTTATACATCGTATACAACAGCTTCCGGTGAGAGGGCTTAAACCCGTCAATCTCCGGCAGAGCACGGCTGATGATGACGCTCATTGCATAGGGCATATAGTTTTTTTCGAGGGTATCGGTAATCCGTTCTTCTTCTACAATTCCAGCCTTTTCAATATAGGCGTTGGGAATTGGTTTGATTTTTGGGGTGGTTGTTCTTTTCTTTGCCAAATCGGACGCTCCTTTTTTTCTTCCAGTTCCGATGAACGGTTTATTCTGCCTGTTTCAGCTTGACAGCTGCCCAGCCTTCTTTTTCCCGACAGTCGGTTACCACAAAGCCCTGTGCTTCCATTGCTGCAATGACTTCGTCTTTTCGTTCTACGATAATGCCGGAAATAATCAGCGTACCTGTCTTTTTCAGGAACTGCGGGAACAGCGGTGCCATCGCTTTCAAGACATCTGCCACAATGTTCGCAGTAATCAAGTCATAACCGCTGCCGATTTCTGCTCGTAACGCTTCATCCGAGAGCACATTTCCGCAACGCACCGTGTATTTTTCTTCCGGCAGGTGGTTTTCCGCTGCATTTTTCTTTGCAATCCGAACAGCGTTTTCTTCGATGTCCACAGCAAATACTTCCTTTGCACCGAGCAGCATTCCGCCGATGAACAGAATGCCACTGCCGCAGCCCATATCCAGCATTTTACTGCCAGCTGCTTCCGATTCCATCAGTTCCAGACACAGACGGGTAGTATGATGCTGCCCCGTTCCAAAGCTGCTTTCCGGGTCGATTTCCAGCACGGTTCTGCCTGCTTCTGGTTCGTCATGCTCCCAGCTTGGACGGATATACAGCTTTTCGCCGACCGGAAACGGCTTGAAATACTGTTTCCAGTTGTTCGCCCAGTCTTCTTCCTTGACGCCCGTCAGAATGGCTTCCAGTCTGCCAAACTTGCCTTCGGTATCGGCTGCCTTTTTCCGCTTCAACAGTTCCTGCACCATTTGCAGCGTTTCTGCACCCTGTGCATCTTCCGGCAGATAGATGGTCACGCAGCTTTCACAGTGCGACAACCCCATTAAATCTTCGTCAATGTAATCCCACTTGCCATCTTTATTCTGCAAAAATTCGTTGAAATCTTCGGCATCCTGAATGGAAAAGCCCCGAATGCCCAAATCCATCAAATCACTGCACAGCAAATCAATGCCGTCCGTGGTGGTATAAATATCTACTTGTGTCCAGTTCATGCGTTCTGCTCCTTTTTGGTTTCTTCTTTTGCTGCTTCGTTTAACAGCTGTGCACGTTCTTCGAGTGCCCGTTTCCGCTTCCGTACATTCTCTTCCTGTACTCGTCTGCCGTCTGCAATCAACAGCTGCAACGCTGATTCGTCCTGCAATTCCAATGCCGTCCGGTATTCAGACAGGTGGGCAATCAGCAGTTCCAAGTGATGCAGCAACAGCAAGCGGTTATCCATAAACAAGGATGCCCACATTTTTTCGTCCATGGTTGCAACACGGGTCATATCCTGAAAGCTACCGCCGGAAAAAGACACTGCATCATCCATACAGTCATCTTTGACATAGGCACTCGATACGATATGGGCAAGCTGTGAGGTGTAGGCAATCATATCATCATGCCGATGCGGTGTGGTCAGAACCAGTTTCCCGAATCCAATTTCCTTTGCCAGAGCGGAAACCCGTTCCACTGCTTCATTGCTTGTGCCGTATGTTGGTGTAATGATGAAATTTGCTCCATCGAACAGGTTTGGAATGCTGGCGTAGTAACCGCTTTTTTCTCTACCTGCCATGGGGTGTGTTCCGACATAATACAGCCCTGCCATCCGGCAAGCGTTTGTAAATTCCAATACCATTTGTCCCTTTAAGCCGCACATATCCATGAGAATCGAGCCTTTTTTCAGGAACGGCAGAGCCTGCTTGATGCAAGGCTGTGCAATCCGGTGATGCAGACAGACAATGCAAACATCATAAATCCCGTCTTCCATTTTTCCGGTACCGTCAATGGCATGGTCTTGTAATGCTTGCTGTAAAACGGCTTCATCGACATCGCAGCCGTATACTTCATATTGCGTTTTGTTTTTCAAGGCTTTGCAGACAGAACCGCCGATGAGCCCCATCCCTACAATTAAAATCTTCATGTTTTTTGCCTCCGATTTTTTTCAATTGTTTTCATTTTAGCACAGATTCTGGATTTTGTAAAGAGTTGGCGGAAAACGCTGCTGAAAATAAAAAGTTTCCAATTCCAAGCCGCAGGCAAATAAAAAGTTTTTTGCTCCAGCAATTTTTCAAAAATGCTGGCGAGGTGTGGGCGAGTAGCCCACATTTGCGGAGCAAATAGAAACTGCACAATGAAAATAAAACAGAAATCTAAGAGAGAATCGAAAGAATCGCAATTGCCTTTTAAAATAAAAAGGATACAATTACGAAACAAGGTTTCAGGGGCAATTGCGATTCCCTAGGCAAGCTGGGGATGTGCCCCAGCCTTGCCGAACCGGATTCGGATGGTTTTTCTAAGAGCAGTGTTTCCAACTACGAGCCGCAGGCAAATAAAAAGTTTTTTGATCCAACAATTTTTCAAAAATGTTGGCG
>ERZ1034952.3183-NODE-3183-length-11305-cov-7.785067_pt1 | contig 11305 bp, 12 predicted proteins | sample MGYA00520625_ERZ1034952 | MGnify/ENA primary metagenome ERZ1034952 (study PRJEB33766, sample SAMN09781773) | gut metagenome | biome: gut microbiome | host: Homo sapiens | place: Madagascar | study: EMG produced TPA metagenomics assembly of the PRJNA485056 data... | reverse complement strand
AATTTTATTTTTTTCATGCACAATTATTCACGGTGTTATCTTGACAAAATCAATTTACGGTTGTATAATATGCCAAAAGTTAGCAAAGACGCTGCATGGATTTCCGTGCGGCATCTTTTTTTCAGAGCTTGATATGTCAAAATTATATACTTAGAATATAAGATAAAGATTTTACATATACAAGCAAGGTGTTTATAATGAAATGGTTGTTTGATGCGGCGGAAAGGAGGAGATTTATATGAATGGTTTATCCGAAAGACTTATGGAGGAACTAAACTCATCTGTGGCGTTTACCATTCCGATAGGAAAGGGGATTCCTGTTTCGTCATCACTTGCAGTGACATGGGGGATTATGCTGGTGCTGGTTGTGATGTCGCTGTGCTTCACGCATAACATGAAGCTTGTTCCGGGCAAAAAACAGGCGGCGGTTGAAATGGCTGTGGAATGGATAAATAAATTCTTTACCGATCTGCTCGGCGAGGAGGGCAAGCGCTATATACCGTATCTCGGAACAGTGCTTTTATACATAGGTTTGTCAAATATCAGCGGTCTTTTCGGTGTTGCTCCGCCGACAAAGGATTTAAACGTTACTGCCGGTCTTGCAATAATGAGTATAGTGCTGATAGAGGCGGCAGGTATAAGAGCAAAGGGGCCTAAGCGATGGCTTAAAAGTTTTGCCGAGCCGGCGCCCTTTATCACGCCGATAAACATTCTTGAAGTATTCATCAGACCGTTGTCGCTGTGTATGCGGCTGTTCGGAAACATCCTCGGCGGGTTTGTGGTAATGGAGCTTATAAAGCTTGTGGCGCCTGTTTTGGTGCCGCTGCCGTTCAGCTTTTACTTTGATATTTTTGACGGCTGTATACAGGCATATGTTTTTGTATTCCTTACCTCTCTGTTTATACGAGAGGCAATAGAATAAAATATTTTATATAAAACGGAGGTAAATATTATGACAACTTTAATAGCAATCGGAGCAGGTATTGCGGTTTTGACAGGTATAGGAGCAGGTGTAGGAATAGGTATTGCAACAGGCAAGGCATCTGAGGCAATAGCAAGACAGCCGGAGGCAAAGGGTGATATCAACAAGGCGCTTTTGCTTGGCTGCGCTTTGGCAGAGGCAACCGCTATATACGGCTTTGTTATTGCAGTATTGGTAATTCTGTTTTTGAAATAACATAATACTGCCCCTTATCTGAATCAGGAGGCGAGAAAGATGCTGAACCTTAACTGGGATATAATATGGACATTTGTAAATATATTGGTTTTGTTTGTTCTGCTGAAGCTGTTTCTTTTTAAGCCCGTCAATGCAATGATAGAAAAGCGCAGAAAGCTGATAGACGGACAGCTCAGTGATGCGGCGCAAAAGCAAAAGGAAGCTGAGGCAGAAAAGCAGGCATATGCCGACAGACTTAAAGAGGCACACACCGAGGCAGCGGAGATTCTGAAAAAAGCCAAAGCGGAGGCGGAGGCGCAGTATTGCATGATACTTGAACGGGCAGAGCGCGATGCACAAAAGAAAACCGCTGAGGCAGAAAAGAAGATAGCGCTTGAACACGAACAAATGCTGAAAAACGCCAAAAGCGAGATTGCCGCTGTTGCGGTTATGGCAGCGCAAAAGCTTGCCGTAAAGCACGCTGATGCAGAAGCGGACAGTGCATTGCTTGAATCGCTTATACAAGAGGCAGGTGCAATGAAATGACAGTTTTTGCAGATACCTGTGCAAGAGCGCTGCTCGATATGAAAATCAGCCGGGAACAAATCAATAACTGCCGAAGATTGCTGACAAACCCCGATTTAAAGTCGGCGCTGAACAATCCGACGGTCGGACGGCGCGAAAAGCTTGCTGTTATAGACAGACTTTTTCCTCAGGAAACAAAAAGCTTCTGGAAGGTGATTTGTTCTGACGGATTATTCTATCTGGCGGATGAACTTTTAGATGCGTATGATTCGGCGGCGTTGAAAAAGCAAGGATGTGCCGCGGCGGAGTTAATTTATGTTACCGAGCCGTCAGAAGAACAGAAAAACGAGATACGCAAGCTGGTTTGCAGAATAAAAGGCACAAAGGACGCCAAATTAAGCTGCCGCCGCGATACGTCGCTGATTGGCGGCTATTGTCTGCAGATTGACGACACAAAGTATGACAGAAGTATTATCGGCGGATTTAAAAATCTGCAAAAATACTTCTGCGGAGGTGATAGACATGAGCACAGTTAAACAGGACGAAATTCTTTCCGTACTGAAAAGCGAAATAGAAAATTTTGATGCAAAAACTCAGGTCAGCGAAACAGGCAGAGTTATACAGATTCATGACGGAATCGCAAATGTGTACGGCATAAACCGCGCTATGTACGGCGAACTGGTTGAGTTTGAAACCGGAATTTTCGGAATTGTCCAGAATATAGAATATAAGTCCGCGGGCGTGGTTCTTTTGGGAAGCGACCACGGTTTAAGAGAAGGCTCTGAGGTTAAGCGTACGGGCAAAAAAGCCGGTGTGCCCGTGGGCAAAAACTTTATTGGCCGTGTGGTAGACGCATTGGGCAAGCCGATTGATGCCCTCGGACCGATAGAGAGCGAGGATTTCTTCCCGATAGAGAGTGATGCCCCCGGAATAACGGAAAGAAAGTCGGTCAATGTTCCGCTGCAGACCGGTATACTTTCGATAGACTCGATGTTTCCGATAGGCAGAGGTCAGCGTGAACTTATAATAGGTGACAGACAAACAGGAAAGACCTCAATCGCAACAGATACAATTCTAAACCAAAAAGGCAAGGATATTATATGCATCTATGTTGCAATCGGTCAGAAAGCCTCTACCGTTGCAAAGCTGACGGAAACGCTGAAAAAGCACGGAGCAATGGAATACACCATTGTCATGTCTGCCTTTGCCGGTGATATAGCACCGCTTCAGTATATAGCGCCTTATTCCGGTACGGCGATGGCAGAGTTCTTTATGAAACAGGGCAAGGATGTTTTGATAGTATATGATGATCTTTCAAAGCACGCCACCGCATACAGAGAAATGTCGCTTCTTCTGCAGCGTCCTCCCGGCAGAGAAGCTTATCCCGGAGATGTTTTTTATCTTCATTCGCGCTTGCTGGAGCGTTCCGGCAGACTTGATGACGCGTACGGCGGCGGTTCTATCACCGCACTGCCGATAATAGAAACACTTGCCGGTGATGTATCTGCATATATTCCGACAAACGTTATATCAATTACCGACGGACAGATATTTCTGGAAAGCGAGCTGTTCTTCTCCGGTATGCGTCCGGCGGTAAATGTCGGACTTTCGGTTTCACGCGTGGGCGGTGCAGCCCAAACAAAGGCAATGAAGAAGGCGGCCGGCGGACTTAGGCTTGACCTTGCACAATTCCGTGAGATGGAGGTCTTTACTCAGTTCAGCTCAGATTTGGACGGGGCTACCAAAGAATTACTTGAACACGGACGCAGACTTATGGAGCTTTTAAAGCAGCCGTTATCACAGCCGCTCAGTCTGCATGATGAGGTTATTCTTCTTTGTGCGGCAAACAACAGAATGTTTCTGGATGTTCCGGTCAAGAAAATGAAGGAGTTTAAGCAGGAACTTCTTGAATATTTTGAAAGAACACAGAAAGAGCTGATACAGAAAATAGAAACCGGAAAAGAACTGACGCCGGAAATCGAAGCGGAAATCAAAAAGGCGGTTACAGAATTTAAAAGCAGGTGATTGTTTATGGCAAATATGCGCGGAATAAAAACGCGGATGAACAGTGTAAGCGAAATTATGAAGATTACAAACGCCATGTATCTGATTTCTTCGTCAAAGCTTAAAAAAGCACGAAAGCAGCTTGAGGCAACAGAACCGTATTTTATCGGACTTCAGGATACCATGCATGAGATTTTAAGGCGTACACCGGAGATAGAGCATCGGTATTTTGACAAGCGTTCTGCCATTGCCGAGGAGGATAGAAAAATCAGTTACATTGTGTTTACCTCCGACAAGGGGCTTGCCGGATCGTTTAACCATACTATGGTGCGTATGGCTGAAGAAGAAATGAAGAAGCATAAAAACACCTCGCTGTTTATAGTTGGTCAGTACGGCAGATCGTACTTTACAAGCAAGCACATCATGATAGACGGCGAGTTTTTATACACGGCACAGGATCCTAACTTTTACCGTGCGCGTTCAATGGCGGAAAGCGTGACGGAACTGTTTATTCACGGTTATACAGATGAAGTCCGTGTTATCTATACCTGTATGGTAAGTCCGATTAAATCAGAACCGCGTATGCTGAAACTTTTGCCTTTGGAACGCGAAAATTTCAGCAGTTCTTCAAACGGAGCGGCATACAGCAGCGCCGACTTCAGACCATCGCCGGAAAAGGTTATGGACTTTCTTGTACCAAGCTATCTGAGAGGTTTGCTGTACGGTATTATGGTTGAATCGTTTTCAAGCGAACAAAATGCGCGTATGACGGCAATGGATGCCGCAACGGCGAGTGCAAAGGATATGATAAAGGATTTATCTCTGCTTTATAACCGTGCGCGGCAGGCGGCGATAACACAGGAAATAACCGAGGTAGTAAGCGGTTCCAACGGAATGAAAGGAGATGGCATCTGATATGGAAAAAGGCAGAATAGTACAGGTTTTCGGTCCGGTTGTGGATGTCGCCTTTGACGGCGAATACCTGCCGATGATAAGAGATGCTTTGACTGTTGACAATCACGGCAGACAGGCGGTCATGGAGGTTGCAAGGCACATGGGCAACAATGTTGTAAGAGCGGTTATGCTCACCTCCAGTGAGGGACTTCAAAAGGATATGGAGGTCACGGCTCTCGGCAGCGGAATAAAGGTCCCTGTGGGCGAGCAGACTCTGGGCAGAATGTTTAATGTTCTGGGACAAACCATAGACGGAGGCTCTGAAATAGATGGCGATGAGCAATGGGAAATACACCGCAATCCGCCGAGCTTTGAGCAACAAAGTCCTGTTGTTGAAATCCTTGAAACAGGAATAAAGGTCATAGATTTGCTTGCTCCGTACGCAAAGGGCGGAAAGATAGGACTTTTCGGCGGTGCAGGAGTCGGAAAAACCGTGCTGATTCAGGAACTTATACATAATATAGCGACAGAACATGGCGGATATTCAATATTTACCGGTGTCGGAGAACGCTCCCGCGAGGGAAATGATTTATGGATGGAAATGAAAGAATCCGGCGTCTTAAACAAGACTGCGCTTGTCTTTGGACAGATGAATGAGCCTCCCGGTTCAAGAATGCGTGTTGCACAAACAGGACTTACTATGGCGGAATACTTCCGCGACAGAAAAAAGCAAAATGTACTTTTATTTATAGATAATATCTTCAGATACGTTCAGGCAGGCTCTGAGGTGTCGGCGCTTCTCGGAAGAATGCCGTCAGCCGTAGGCTATCAGCCTACTCTGGCAACGGAAATGGGCGAGCTTCAGGAGCGGATAACCTCTACTAAGGACGGTTCTGTTACTTCTGTCCAGGCAGTATATGTACCTGCAGATGATCTGACAGACCCGGCACCGGCTGTCACCTTTGCTCACCTGGACGCAACCACTGTGCTTTCCAGAAAGATTGTGGAACAGGGCATATATCCGGCGGTCGATCCGCTTGAATCCACCTCACGTATTCTGGAGCCTGATGTGGTCGGAAGCAGACACTATGAAACTGCAAGAAAAACACAGGAACTTTTGCAGAAGTATAAGGAGCTTCAGGATATTATTGCTATTCTGGGTATGGACGAGCTTGATGACACCGATAAAACAGCGGTTTACAGGGCGAGAAAAATACAAAAATTTTTGTCACAGCCTTTCCATGTTGCAGAAACTTTTACCGGTATTGCAGGAAAGTATGTGCCGCTTGACGAAACACTTAAAGGCTTTGAGGCAATTATTTCCGGTGATACCGATGATTATCCGGAATCCGCATTCCTTATGGCAGGCACAATAGACGAGGTATATCAAAAGGCAAAGGAAATGTCAGATAAGTAAAGGAGCGATATTATGGATAAGGCTTTTCATTTACAGATTATTTCCTGTGACAGACAGTTTTATGACGGTCCGTGCGAGATGCTTGTGTTTCAGGGACTTGACGGAGAATACGGCGTTCTGCGCGGTCATGAGCCTATGGTGACATGCCTTACGGCAGGAGAACTCAGATACAAAATCGACGGTGAATGGCACTACGCGGCAATAAGCAACGGCTTTATCTCCGTAAACCCGGACAGGGCAACCGTAATGGCAGATACCGCCGAATCTCCGGAGGAAATTGATATAAGACGTGCAAATGAAGCAAAACTGCGCGCTGAGGAGCTTTTAAGACAAAAACAGAGCATAAAGGAATATTATCATACGCAGGCAGCATTGAACCGCGCAATGAACAGACTGAAGGTAACAAGACGGCATATGCCGTAATGAAAACGGGATATTAGAAATATGACGAGGGTGCAGCAAAATGAAATCATTTTGCCATACCCTCATTTTAAATCTCTTTAAATCTCTATAGTCTGCGCCTTGTCATACTGTGCCGCCACATCCTCCGGCAGCTTGGTGCAAAGACTTACTATTATTATAACAATACAGGAAATTGCAAATGCCGGAACAAGCTCATATACATCAAATATACCGCCCTTCAGCATATACCAAACTATATCTAATATACCGCCGGTCAAAACTCCGGCGATTGCGCCCTGCACTGTCATTCTTCTCCAGTACAGCGACAAAAGCACACACGGTCCGAATGCCGCACCAAATCCGCCCCAAGCCATAGAAACAAGGTCAAATACCGAGCTTGACGGATTCAACGCAAGTGCCAAAGCTATCAGCGATACTACAATAACCGCTCCGCGGCTTATCCATACAAGCTTCTTCTGCGACGGTTCTGTTTTGCAAACCGAACCGTAAAAATCTTCAGTTATTGATGAAGCCGTAACCAAAAGCTGAGAATCCGCGGTACTCATGATAGCTGCCAGAATAGCAGTCAGGAAAATTCCGCATAATATAGCGCCGATTATAGAACCGGACATACCGAAAATACTTTGTATCAGAACCATAAAGATTTTTTCCGGATCACCGTTTGCCATAGCCGCAAGCTCCGCAGCGGCATGACCGCTGCTTATATACAGACTTCCGAGCATACCGATTATTACGGCGCAGGCGAGCGTTATAATAACCCATATTGTCGCAATTACTCTGGCAGGCTGAATCTCACTTGAAGAACGAATTGCCATAAATCTTGTCAGAATATGCGGCTGTCCGAAGTAGCCAAGTCCCCATCCTATGCTTGAAATCAGCAGCAGAACATTTATTCCGCTTGCGGCGTTTTTCGGCAGCCACGAGAATACCTCGCCCTTTACCGCCTCCATGCCTTTAAACTGAATCATAGTCTGATCCCAGCCGCCGATTTTGCTTATTATGATAGCCGGCATAACTATTATGGCAAAGAACATTATTATACCCTGTATCAAATCCGTCCATGCAACAGCCTTAAAGCCGCCGAGGAAGGTATAACCGATAATGATTATTCCGCCGATAAACAATCCGAGCTTATACGGCACACCGAACGCCGCCTCAAACAGCTTTGCGCCTGCGGCAAATTGTGCCGCAGTGTATACCAGGAAAAATACCATTATAAACAGTGATGACGCTATTCTCAGGATTTTTGTTTTGTCATTGAACCTGTTTTCAAAATAAACCGGAATTGTTATGGAATCATTTGATACCTGCGTCTGCTTACGCAATCTTTTTGCAACCAAAAGCCAGTTTAAATATGTACCGATAAGCAGACCTATCGCAGTCCACATAGCGCTGCAGGTTCCCGTATACAGCGCGTACGCCGTTCCGGGAAGTCCCATCAGCAGCCAGCCGCTCATATCGGACGCCTGCGCCGACATTGCGGCAACCCACTTATTTAAGCTTCTTCCGCCGAGAAAGTAATCTGACATACTTTCATTCTTCTTGTAAAACCCAAGTCCTATAAGCAGCATTATAATCAGATATACTGCCAGAACCGCAAACTGAACAATTTTCAGACTCATTACACGTTCTCCCTCTTATAATTATTTACTTTTTTAAAACAAGATGCCGCGGCAGACCGTCTACCATAAACGGCTCAAGTTCTCCTATGATAAGCGGACGGCTGTAATCCAAAAATTCTTTTTTTACAGACGCGCCGTCCTCACCGATCCAGCTTTCCGGAACGGTCTTTTCTATATTGGCAACCTTGTATATATCGAATGTTTCAGTCAATATATGATAAGGCTCGCTGCAGATACGGCGAAATATCACCATTTCACCGGTATGCCCCTTAATCGCCGCTCTGACCGACTCAGCACCCGCCATGAACGCTTCGGTTATATCGCGTCTTGCAGCAATATGAGCCGCGCAGCGTTGGAGAGTATTAAGTTCTATTCCTCTTGACTTTACCCCAAGCTCATGACCGACCAAATCCGACAAGCACGCTGCCGTACCGGCAAGTATTTTATGACCGAAGGCATCCGACGGAGCTTTTGCAATGCTTTCACTGCATACATATTCGCCGGACTTGTTGCGTATTCCCTCTGACACGGCAACAACCACGGTTTTCTTTTCGCGCCTTAAATCCTCAACCCTCTTTAAGAAGGTATCGGTGTCAAACACCTTTTCCGGCAGATATATCAAATCCGGACCGTCACAGTCCTCACAGGCGGAAAGTGCCGCCGCCCCTGTAAGCCAGCCTGCATTTCTGCCCATGATTTCAACTATTGTGACAGAATCCATGTCATACACATTACTGTCACGGATAATCTCTTTTACGGTTGACGCAACAAATTTCGCCGCGCTTCCGTATCCGGGAGTGTGGTCTGTTTCCGCCAAATCGTTATCTATGGTTTTGGGTACACCCATAAACCTTATGTCGCTTTTGATTGAAATAGCATATGATGTCAGCTTCAGTATAGTATCCATCGAGTCGTTTCCGCCGATATAGATAAAATACTTTATATTCAGCTTATCCAATACGGCAAACAGTTTTTTATACGGCTCGTCCTCCTTACGCATATCCGGAAGCTTGCATCGGCAGCTGCCGAGGAACGCCGCGGGTGTTCTCTTTAAAAGTTCAATATCCAAATCATTGGTTATATGATCACCGAGGTCAACATATTCTTCGCGCAGCAAGCCCTCAATACCGTTGCACATTCCGTAGACCGTTTTGATACCGGCATCCTTTGCCGCCTTATAAACACCCACCAGACTTGAATTTATTACCGCAGTAGGGCCGCCCGACTGACCGACTATTACATTGCCACTTACCATATGCTGTTTTCCCTCTTTCTATTCTTTAGGTGTTCCGTCCGGATTGAACAAAGGCAGCGGAGCAAGATATGTTATATCTTTGCGGCCTATGGCATCGCCCTCTGCAAGAACAGCCATACGTCCGACAATATTGCCGCCGACTTCCTCTACCAGTTTTTCCAGTGCACGGAGTGAATCACCCGTACTTATTACATCATCAACTATAAGGACTCTTTTGCCCCTCATTGCCTCTGCTTCTCTGCCGCCTATGCAAAGCATCTGACGGTTTTCAGTGGTAATTGAATTGACGTATGTAGTATGTACCTCCTGCATATAAAGCTTAGGAGCCTTGCGTGCAACAATATAATCCTTTGCGCCGGACTGTCTTGCCATTTCGCACAGCAGCGGAATACCCTTACACTCAGCCGTAATCATAATATCATGCTCCGGCGCAAGCGCCAAAAGCTCCTTTGCTGCCGCAACAGTGATTTCGACATCGCCAAACATAATAAAAGCCGCAATGTCAAGATTGTCGTCTACCTTACAAAACGGAAGCTGGCGGGTTAATCCTGCAACCTCCAGTGTATAATACTTCTGCATTTTATCAGAACCTTTCATATTACTGCCTGTACTTTTTTATTATTCCTATATTACGCAAGCCCCATAGCTTTAAGCGTGATATAAATTGCAAACAGAGCAACGGAAATCCACATAACTCCGCTTATCTCCTTAACCTTGCCTATAACCACCTTAAGAATAACCCATGAAAGCATACCGAACATAATACCGTTTGCAATAGAATATGTAAGCGGCATCATAACAATAGCCATAAACGCACCGATTGTATCGGCAACATCGCCGTCAAACTCAACCTTTTTAATTGAACCGAGCATCAGGAGTCCTACATAAAGCATTGCCGGAGTTGTCGCAAATCCGGGTATAGCGGTAAATACCGGAGCAAGAATCAGTGACAGGAAGAACAATACAGCTGTAACAACTGACGCAAGTCCTGTTCTGCCGCCGGCAGATGTTCCTGCACTGGATTCAACAAAGCTTGTTACCGTTGATGTACCCAGAATAGCGCCGACCGTTGTACCCACTGCATCAGCCATCAGGGCTGCACCGGCTTTGGGAAGCTCACCCTTCTCATCAAGCAAATTTCCTTTTTCGGCAACACCTATCAGAGTTCCTACCGTATCAAATATATCGGTATAAAGGAATGTAAATACTATCAGTGCAAATGCCGGAATATTCTTTGCTATAAATCCAAAATCAAAGTCACAGAAAAGCGGTGCAGAAAATGCGGACATTGAAAATGTCGGAATAACAGAATACACACCCTCGTCAATATTCGGAACATACCAGCCGCCAAGCTCTGCAAGTATGCCGAGAATCCATGTTATGATTATACCGAGCAATATGCCGCCCGGAACCTTAAAGTGCTGAAGCACACCGATTATCAAAAGTCCGGCAAGCGCAAGCACAACGGTTGCAGATGACAAATCACCCAAAGCAACGGTCGTTGCCTCGCTTGAAACAACTATACCTGCATTAAGAAGCGCTATAACCGTTATAAACAGACCTATTCCGGCTGTTATTGCAAATTTAAGGTTATTCGGAATCTTATTAACCAATGCTTCACGGAACTTGAACAAGGATAAAATCATAAAAATTATACCCTCGATAAATACCGCTGTCAAGGCGACCTTGTAATCATAACCCATTGCACCGCATACCGTAAACGCAAAGAACGCATTAAGGCCCATACCGGACGCCAAAGCAACCGGATAATTTGCGAAAAATGCCATACACAGCGTTGCGATACCTGCCGAAATTGCCGTAGCGGAAAATGCCGCTGCGCGCGGTATTCCTGCGATTTCCATGTAGTTCGGGTTTACTGCCAGAATATAAGCCATTGCCAAAAACGTGGTAATACCGGCTATAATCTCGGTACGTACATCTGAACCTCTCTCTTTAATTTTGAAGAACTTCTCCATTATGATTCCCTCCCGGAAATATTTTATTAGTTT
>ERZ1034952.3180-NODE-3180-length-11321-cov-7.058140_pt1 | contig 11321 bp, 14 predicted proteins | sample MGYA00520625_ERZ1034952 | MGnify/ENA primary metagenome ERZ1034952 (study PRJEB33766, sample SAMN09781773) | gut metagenome | biome: gut microbiome | host: Homo sapiens | place: Madagascar | study: EMG produced TPA metagenomics assembly of the PRJNA485056 data... | reverse complement strand
AAATTATATTCTATATAAACTATATCAGATTAACTTCACAGCAACTATTATAATTTCCCTGAAAAACCCCGGATAAAAAGTCCCGGCTGTCGACTGCGCCGCAAGCACTGCAGGTTGGTCAAACCCCACAGTCTGGGCAATGCGCCGTGCCCTGTATACATGAAAGTCATTTGTTACGGCAGCAATCCTATAAGGAGTATCGCCCTTTCTTTTGTCAAGAATCTGCTTTGAAAACAAAAAATTTTCATACGTGCTTGTAGATTTGTCTTCAAGAATTATTCTGCGTTTGGGTATTCCGCGCCTTTGGAGTTCTTCTGAAATTGCCTCCGCCTCAGAAATTTCCTCGTCATTCCCTTGCCCGCCGGAGCAGACAACCATACTTAAGGAATGTCCGCGCAGATATTCCACGGCGGTGTCGATACGCGTCTGCAGACATTTTCCGGGCAGTCTGCCGTCAAGGGCGCAGCCGGGTATTATCACATAATCAACAATTTCTCCTTGCAGCAGCGTATCCGATGCCGAACCGTTCATTATGATTCCGCCAATCCAGAAAAGCACCGCCGTCAGCGCAAGCAGTACAAGTGCAATCGCGGCTTTCAGCGTTTTATGCTTCATTCTGCCACAATCCTTTCTTTTGTTATTATGCTTATTGTATCACATTATTAAAAAAATTTCCATAATTATTTATAAAAATCTATGTTAAATTTTGATTTTGAATTACATAAGGGATATATTTCTGAATTATTTATTTAATTTTATACAAAATAAATATTAAATAGTGAAAGAAAGGAGATTCGTATGGACACAATAGCTTTGATTTTGGTAATCATCGGAGCCGTAAACTGGGGCAGCATTGGTTTGTTCGGCTTTGATCTTGTCGGCGCTTTGTTCGGCGGTCAGCTTTCCGTCATGTCGAGAATCATATTTACGATAGTCGCCATTGCCGGACTTTGGTCGATTACGTTTTTCTTCAGAGATAACATGCTTGGCAAAGCAAAGGGATAAGAATAAGAAAAGGGGCTGTTTAAAATGTCATTTGACTTTTTAAACAGCCTTTGCTTTTTATGGCACGCTGTGACACTCGTTTTCGGTTTATAATACAAACATCAAATCAAAGGAGGTCTTAACATGCCAAATTTAACAACGCCGATACCGCCCAAGCTGAGCGGTCAAAGCAATGAGGATTTAATAAGGTTTAAGGAATGGGGTACAGCGCTTATTGACGAGCTTACCTATATTCTTAACAATCTTGACGCCGGGAATGTTATCGAAGCATCATCTGTTAAAGCCGAAAACATTGATACTTCAACCGCGGTGATTGAAAACGCACAAATCGGAGCGCTGACTGCCGACAAGCTGGCAGCCGGAACGGTTGACACAAACAAGGTTACCGTATCAAGCAAAAACGGGGAATTAAAGCTGTCTGACGCACAAATTATAATTACGGACGGCAAAAAAACGCGTTTTATAGCTGCATACAACAGCGGAACGAAAAAATTTAATTTTCTGCTCTGCAACAGCAAAGGAATACCAACCGTGTCAATAGACAGTGACGGAGATGCAATATTTACCGGAAAGGTAGAAAGCTCATCAGTGTATTCATCTACAATAATAGGCACGGACAGCGCGGCATATGATACAAACAGTGGAGGGGTTTTTGCACAGCTTGATCCCGCCGGGATTAAAGTCATGCAGGACAAGGCAAGTGTCCGAAACCAAAAAATAGGTATGTCTGTTGCGGAGGACGGAACAGCGTATATTGTTCTCGGTGCAGGCAACGGCTCCGGAAAAAAGAATATAAACGGAGTGGTGTATTCCGACGGCGCGTTTGTGATTGAAAAAAATTCAAACGGTGCATCAATGGGTATAAAGGGCTGTTCGCCGTTTATCAATCTATGGGAGGACAGCGGAGAGCTTTGGCTGTCCGGCAGCAGTGTTTTGCTTAACGGCTTGAATATAGAGCAGGAACTGACAGCTGTAAAGCAAAGGCTGGCGAAGGTCGAGGCAAAGCTGTAAAGTGCATCATAAACAATAAATAAGGAGGAAAAACAAATGTTATCAGATTCGTATCAGGGAAAAATAAAACCGGAATTTTTTGCAAAGGTAAAGGATAAATTCAATGAGTATATGGAGCATAAACAGCAGTTTGACAGACGGATAATAGAAAACAACCGCTGGTTTAAATCGCGGTATATGGGAGAGCAAAATACAGAAATGCCGTCGCCGACAACGCCGTACCTGTTTAATGCAATAGCCAACAAGCATGCAGACGCAATGGACAATTATCCCGTACCGAATATTCTTGAGAGAGATGAGAGCGACCGTGAGCTTGCCGAGGTCTTTACAAAGATTTTGCCGATACAGCTGGAGCTGTGTAACTTCAGAAATACATACAGCCGCGCTTGGTGGTACAAGCTTAAAAACGGCGCTGCGTGTTATGGAGTGTTTTTTAATCCGCTGCTCAGAAACGGATTGGGAGAAATAGATATTCGCAAAATTGACCTGCTTAATCTGTTCTGGGAACCGGGTATATGCGATATACAGGAAAGCCGTTTTGTGTTTTTGACTGCGCTTGCGGACAAGGAGGATTTAAAACAGCGTTATCCTATGTATGCGGATAAATTCGGCGGTGATTCCGGAATAGAAATGCAGACATATGATGATATGCAGAACATAAACAACAGTGGCAGCGGCAGGGATAAGCTGGTGGTTGTCGATTGCTATTATAAAAAGTACAGCGGTACACGGCAGACGGTTGAACTTATAAAGTTTTGCGGTGATTTAATACTTGATGCATCAGAGGATAAGGGCAGCGGGGGAATATATGGACACGGCAAGTATCCGTTTGTATTCGACGTTATGTACCCGGACGAGGACAGCCCGGTCGGCTTTGGAATGGTGGACATTATCAAAAACCCGCAGATGTATATAGACCGCCTTGATTGGGTAATCAGCCGAAATGCTATGATTTCGGGCAAGCCGAGATTTATGATAAAGGATAACGGCGGACTTAACGAGTATGAACTTACCGATTTGTCTAAGGATATTATTCATGTTGCAGGCTCTGTCAGTGATGAGAATATACGCGAGCTGCAGGCTAAACCCTTGCATGCATACATAATTCAGCACCGCCGCAATAAGATAGACGAGCTTAAAGAAATCTCCGGGAACAGGGACTTTCAGCAGGGTGAAACAAAGGGCGGCGTAACCGCGTACTCTGCCATAGTCGCATTGCAGCAGGCAGGCGAAAAGCTGAGTCGGGACATGATTTCTGAGGGAAACAACGCATACCGTGAAATAATATATCTTTGTATGGAGCTTATGCGCCAGTTTTATGACAGTCCGAGGTCTTACAGAATAGATGATGAGGACGGCAAGCACAGCTATATTAAATTCTCAAACAGAAAGTGGAAAGAGGCAGCGGCGGAACATCCGGTTGAACTTGATGTTGCCGTAAGTGCCGAAAAGAGCAACCCGTACAGCAGAATTGCTCATAATCAGACCATGACGGATTTGTGGAAGCTTGGGGTGTTCAGACCGGATATGGCGGATTCTGCAAAGCTGCTGCTTAAAAACATTCATCTCGACGGCAAAGAAAAGCTGCTTGAGGAGCTTGAAAAGCTGCGGCAATCATATCAAAACCTTGCCGTAGGTGATAAGGCGGTCTGATTTTTTAAGGATAATCGGCGGATACTTTTCGCTGTTTATGGAAACAAGCTTGGGCGCGCCGCCTTTGTTATCCCACATCTTACAATAGCTTTCGCCGTTGTATGAAAACAAACCGATTTCTCCGTGATAAAGTGTGGACTGACTGCGTACAAATACAGTGGAGCCGTCATGAATCAACGGTTCCATGCTGTCACCCGATATGTTTACCGCAAAATCGGCGTTCTCCGGCGCGTCAAGCTCAACCATTTCAGCATTGCGGTCGTCAAGGTAGTTGCCTGTCCCTGCGGTTGCCGCTTGGGTAAACAGCGGAATCAGACGCTTATGCCGTACCGACGCGGCTGCCTCGGCAAAGCGATTGTTATACTCAAATTCGAGGCAGTTGCGTACTGCATCCCTGCCGCGCTTTGACAAAGAAAGCATTTTGTTTATAAAGACAGGATCAAGACGCAGAGAGGAAGTGCCTCCCATTGATTCCGGCAAAAAGAAGTCGGAAATATCCTTTATATTATATTTGCGGCACAGCCGCAAAAAGGTTTCAATAGAAGGGGCGCCCAGACCGGTTTCCCAACCGCTGAAGGTGGACTGACCTATCCCCAGCCATTCATAAACCTCCCGCTGGGTAAAGCCGGCTGCCTCGCGTGCTTCGCGTAATTTCCTGCTGATAATTTTATTTGCCACAATAATCACCTCGTTAGTACAAATAATAACATAATATTTGATATTTTGCAACTATTTTAACGAAAAAATTGTTAAAATTACTCTTGACAAACTAAATTCTAGTTGTATAATAAGTTTATAACATTTATTTCGTTATCGGAAATTGATTATTGTATGGCAGAAAGGAGAAAATATGACTCATCCCGATATAGAAAAAATGGAACGCTTCGGGACATTGAACCCAAACAGAACGCCGCGGCTTGCAGGCTTTTGCGCCGAGTGCGGTGCAGAGCTTTGGGACGATATGACGGAGCTTGTGAAAAGTGTTGACGGATTATTCTGCGATATTGAATGCTGTCACGAATACTATAGGATAAAAAGTTTATAAGAAAGGGGCATGGAGCAATGGTGTTAAAAACAGAAAATGAGGTAAAAAAATGGTTAAGAGGCTTGCCGCTGCTCAGAAAGGAGCTGTCTATGAGAATTGAGTTCTTTTCTGATTTGGCAAGAGAGTGTAAAAAGAGCGGCACGGGTATCAGACACGAGGGGTATTATCTGAATCAAATTGACACGCTTCATGAACAGATTAAAATACTTGAAAAAAACGTGGAATACGCGCTTGATTTGCTTGATCCCGACGAGAGGGCAGTAATCAGTGCAAGATACATAAAAAATATTATGTGGGATGCGATGGAGTTTCATATACATTACAGCCGCAGACAGGCTATAAGGATACATGACCGTGCTCTTAAAAGGCTTGCCGGCGCAGAACTGAAAGGCGGCGCTGCTGATGAGAAAGACTAAGGCGCAGGCAGAACAGGAAAAGCAAATTGCAGAAATAATGGACAAGCTTCATAACCTTCTGCACTGCGGAAACGAGCGCGTAGAGCTTGCGGCAGCCAAGGAGCTTTTAAATCTTGCGGAATCGGAGGCTTTAAAGCAGAAAGAGGATATAAAGTTTGATGTGAACATAAAGGTTGTGCAGGGGGAATAAGATGAACAGAAAACTAAACATAGAACTTTCCGAATCACAGAAAAGATTTATGGATGCAACAGCAGACGAGGTTCTGTTCGGCGGTGCGGCAGGCGGAGGCAAGTCATACGGGCAGCTTGCAGACGCGCTCATATATGCACTTAAGTACCAAAACAGCCGTCAGCTTATACTGCGCCGAACCTTTCCGGAGCTGGAACACTCGATAATATTTACCTCGCTTCAGATGTTTCCTGATGAAGCGGCAAAATACCATTCAACAGCGCACAAATGGGAGTTTAAAAACGGCTCATTGATAGAATTCGGTTATTGTGCGGCAGAAAAGGATGTGTTCAGGTATCAGGGCGCGGAATATGATGTGATAAGGTTTGACGAGCTTACGCATTTTACTCAGTCGCAATACATATATTTGCTTTCAAGGCTGCGCGGAGTAAATCTGTATCCAAAGCAGATAAAATCAAGCACAAATCCGGGCGGAACAGGACACAGCTGGGTAAAGGAGCGGTTTATCGACGGTTTTGAGCCGAACATTGAGCATACGGATTCGGCAACAGGGATGAAAAGAATATTTATTCCGTCATTTGTCAGTGATAATGTCTTTCTGATGAGGAGTGATCCCAAGTACAAAAAAAGGCTTGAGCTTCTGCCTGAGGCAGAGCGCAAAGCACTGCTGTACGGTGAATGGGATATATTTGACGGTCAGGTATTTGCCGAATGGCGCAATCAGCCTAAGAATTATAAAATAAGACGCTGGACACACGTCATAGAGCCGTTTGAAATTCCGCGGCAATGGCGGAGATTCAGGGCATTTGATTTTGGATATTCAAAGCCGTTTGCCATTGTGTGGTTTGCAATAGATAATGACGGACGCGCGTATAATTACAGAGAGCTTTACGGCTGCACGGGGACTCCGGATGTCGGAATAAGATGGACAGCGCAAAAGATAGCGCAGGAAATAAAGGAGATTGAGGCAGCAGAGAAATCCGATATGCCGATAGTCGGATATGCAGATCCGGCAATATGGAACAGTACGGGTTCTTCCGAGGGGAGCATAGCAGATATGATGGAGAGGGAGGGCGTTTACTTTGAAAAAGGAAAAAATGATCGCCTTGCCGGAAAAATGCAGGTGCATTATCGTCTTGCGTTTGACAATAACGGTGTTCCCATGATGTATGTATTCAGTTCATGCCGAAACATGATAAGAACTCTGCCTATGCTGAGATATGATTCGGTAAATCCGGAGGATGTGGATACACGGCAGGAGGACCATTTGTATGACGCAATGAAGTATTTTTTAATGAGTGATCCTATTGCGCCGCGTATCCGCAGCGAAGAATCAAAGCCGCAGTATAATCCGCTTGCGGAGGAAAAACTGCGCGAATATGACAGATTTATAATTTAGCTTGATTATTAAGATAAATTGTGTTACAATAAACCGAGAAAAACAAAAGAGGTAGGATTATGCGAATATTGGGAATTGATTTCGGCGACAGCAGAACAGGATATGCGGTTTCCGATCCTTTGGGTTTCGGCGTTACTCCGCTTTCGGCGTATAAAGAAAAAAACATGCGCAAGGTTGCAGAGTACACTGCCAAGCTGGCGCAGGAGTATAATGCAGAGCTGTTGGTGCTTGGCTTTCCCAAAAATATGGATGGCACGGTCGGTTTCAGAGGAGAAAAGACACAGGACTTTATAAAGGTTCTGGCAGAGTACACCGATGTGCCGGTAAAGCTGTGGGACGAAAGACTGACAACTGTATCAGCACATATGCTGATGAATGAAACAAACACGCGCGGTCAGAAACGCAAGAATAAGGTTGACAGTGTTTCCGCCGCATATATTCTGCAGTCCTATCTTGACAGTATAAGGTGAAAAGGAGAGTTTATTATGGCAGAACTGCCCGAAAATCCGCATTTGATTGATTTAACGGACGAGGACGGAAACACCGTTACGTTTGAACATCTTGATACGGTACAGTATAAAAATGATGATTATGTTGTGTGTATTCCCTATGATGATGACGAGGAAACAGTAACAGAAATTGTTATTTTCAGAATTAAAAAGGATGACGAGGAGGATTGTCTTGAACAGGTCATGGAGCCTGAGGTTATGGCTGATGTATATGAGCTGTTCAAGGACAGAAATTCCGATTTATTTGAATTTGAGGATTAAAACAATCGTTATAAAGCCGTATTTTAAGGTTGTACTTTGTCAAAAAGGGCTGTTTAAAAAGTCATTTGATTTTTTAAACAGCCTGCGTTTTTATTTATTATCTGCTTTTATTCTCTTTTCAAGTGCTTCGGAGTTTTTAACATTTGTTTGCAGCTATATTTTATCAGAGCTTTAAATATACTTGCAAAAAGCCGATAAACTGTTATAATATTATACGGTCATAATTTATTGTCAAGAGGTGCAGGGTTTGAAGGATTTAACAAAAGGAAATATATATAAGACATTTTTACTCTTTGCGATTCCGCTTATACTTTCAGGTTTTTTGTCACAGGCATACAGTATTATAGATACGATGATAGCCGGCAGAGTATTAAGCTCAGACGGTCTTGCCGCAATTGGAGCAACCTCTGCGTTTATTCAATTTTTTTCGGCGATTTTCTGGGGCTATGGTACGGGATTTTCAATTTATATAGCAAGGCTTTTCGGCGCAAAGGACTATGAAAGGCTTAAAACTGCAGTTTATGTAAATTATTCACTTGTATTTGCGGTTATACTCATTCTCGGTATTATAATGGCTGTCTTTCGTAACCCTGTTTTGAGCTTTCTTGATGTTGATCATGCCGTTAAAGATAAAGCGGCGGTTTATTTTTCGATTTATATGCTCGGTTCTGCATTTATTCTTATGACTTATAACGGTGTGTATATAATGAATGCTTTCGGCAGCAGTTCATATCCGCTTTTTATGTCGGTTTTGTCAACCGTTCTTCATATTGCCGGAAACCTGTTTGCGGTAAAGGTTTTAAACCTCGGCATAGGCGGAATAGCGGTATCGACGGTTTTGTCTGCGGTTATAGTGGACATTTGCTATTTTGTAAAGCTGAAGAAGTGTTTTAAGGCTATGGGCGTGGGTAAATATAAGGTTAAGTTTAATATAAAGCCGGTTTTATACTCGCTAAGATACTCTGTTCCGACAACGCTTCAGCAAATGCTTATGTATCTGTCATCAGTTATAGTTTCGCCTATGGTAAACGGTATCGGCAGCGCTGCGTCCGCCGCATATGTTATTTGTATGAAGGTTTATGATATAAATGCAACAATATACCAAAATTCCTCAAAAACACTCAGCAATTATACCGCGCAGAGCATCGGCGCAGGCAGATATGAAAATATAAGGCGCGGACTGCGCGTCGGATTCTTGCAGGCAGTGGTATTCTGTGTTCCGGCGCTGATACTTTCCGTGCTGTTTGCAAGAGAGTTTTGTTCGGTATTTCTTCCGGGCGGATATGAGGGAGAGGGGCTTGAAATGGCGGTCGTTTTTGTACGGTACTTCATGCCGTTTATACTGTTTAATCTTGTAAACAACCTTTTTCATTCGTTCTATCGCGGAGTTGCATCTATGGCATTGCTTGTTACCGCTACTCTTATCGGTTCGGCTTCAAGAATTGCAGCCACATATTTTGTGGTGAGGACCTACGGTATGAACGGTGTATACCTCGGCTGGGTAATATCATGGATAGCCGAGTGTGTGTTCTCTGTTGGTGTGTATTTCGGCGGAGGATGGATTACAAAGGAATTAAAAAGTAAGGCGGTGTGAAAGCCACACCGCCGTTTGTTTTTTACCAGCTCATAGCTGTTTCGACCTTTTCCGGAGTTTCCGGCGTGCCTATCATAGGCGCATTTTTATCAAGTTTTTCAAGCTCACCAAGTTCCTGTGCGGTCAGTTTGAAGTCGAATACATCAATGTTTTCGATGATTCTGTTCTTGTGAACGGATTTCGGAATTACAATTACATTGTTTTGAATAAGAAATCTCAAAAGTATCTGCGCCGGAGTTTTGCCGTATTTTTCGGCAAGCTGCTTGACAGCGGGTTCGTCAAACATTTCGTTTGCTCTTGCCTGACCGAGCGGTGCGTATGCCTGGTGTGCTATACCATACTTATCTTCCCATTTATGGGCGGTTTTACGCTGGCAGTATAAATGCGTTTCAATCTGGTTTATTGCCGGCTTGATTTCATTAAAAGAAATCAGGTCTATAAATCTGTCGGGGTTAAAGTTGGATACTCCGATTGCACGAATTTTTCCCTCTTTATAAAGTGCCTCAAGGTCGCGCCAAGCCGAATAAATATTGCCGAACGGCCAATGCAGCAGTACCAGGTCAAGATAATTGGTTTTCAGTTTTTTCATTGATTCAATTATACTTTGACGGCAAACGCCGCTTTCATACGAATGAAACCATGCCTTTGTCGTAATAAAAAGCTCGCTGCGCGGAACAGAGCATTTTTCTATTGCGTTTCCTACATATTCCTCATTGCCGTAGCATTGCGCTGTGTCAATCAGACGATAACCGGCGTCTATGGCGTCAAGAACATTTTTTTCGCAAATTGAACCATCCGTGATTTGAAATGTACCAAAGCCGAGCATCGGCATTTTAACTCCGTTATTTAAGGTTATTGTATCCATTTTCATTCCTCCAAAGCATTTTTTTTAAATATAACACAGTGTATGCAATGTGTCAAACAAAAAAAGAATGTAAAAAATCGTGTTTTTATATCCTTTTCGGATGGCGGCAATGAAGCAATGTATTTATAAAACCGAGCCGTGTTTTTGCATACAAAAACACGGCGGGGCAAAAGCCTGACGTGCCGTGGAGCCGGTGATGCGACTTGAACGCACGACCTTCTCATTACGAGTGCCACTTTAAGCCTTTTGTAACCTTTGGCAGTTGGCAAAAACAGCGGTGCAATGCGGCTTTGCGGGTTTTGGAAAATACTTACTTTTAATAATCTAAGGCAAATTTCAGTATCTTTTAGTGGCTGTAGTAGGTCAAAAATCAAAACTTACCAAAAACATCATATAAGAATTTTAACATAGGCGGAGCGGCTCAAAAATGCCGCTCCGCTTTGTTTGTGTGCTTATCCGTGAAAATATTGCTTAGCACTTCCTAAACCTTTTCGTCAAGGGATTTTAAAGCGTGAACATATATGTTTATCGTGGTGCTTGTCTGTGCGTGTCCGAGCCTTGCCGATACCGTTTTTATATCCATTGATTGAGAGATTAAGAGCGTTGCCGATGTATGCCCCTATGGTATAATAAAGACAAACGGTGAAATCCGCACTCTGCAAAAGCAGAACGAGCAGCACAAGGCGTCGAAGCTGAGACTCTACGAGAAGTATGCCGCCGGGAGCATCACGAAGGAGGCATACATTCAACAAAAGGCGGCAGCGGATGCGAAGATTGCTGGAAATGATGAAGCAATTCAGCGCAGTCACGAACGGATGAAGGAGCTTGATTCCGAGACCTCCTGTTCAGATGAAAAGCTGGATGCGGTCTGCGATCAGTACGCTGACTGCAAAGCTCTGACCTATGAGCTGACCCACGCATTCATTTCTGCGGTCTACATTTACGATCTCGACAACATAGAAATCGTCTGGAAGTTCAAGGACTTCCTCAAAACATCAGAAGGAGAAGCTAAATTAAAGTATTTCTTTATATCCGCGTTGCCTGTGCGGATCAGCTTGCGGCGGCGAACCGGCGTGAAGAGCTGGAACGCTATGCGAAGGACAAGGGTTATGAAGTTGCTGCTGCGGTGGCGGCAGACGGCATCTCCGGCGTCCATACGGAAGGTATCATGAACTTCCTGTTGAACGAAGCCAAGCGTCAGGGTATTGGCACGATCCTCACCCGCGATACTTCACGAATAAGCCGGGACACTTCCTCTTTCATGAGGTTTGAGCGAAAGTTCAAGGAGAATGGCATCCGGTTTTGAGAAAGTCGGTCGGCACCAATTTCAAACTGCATAAGAGAAAGACTACCGATGAAGATGAGCAGTATGT
>ERZ1034952.3179-NODE-3179-length-11321-cov-9.836677_pt1 | contig 11321 bp, 8 predicted proteins | sample MGYA00520625_ERZ1034952 | MGnify/ENA primary metagenome ERZ1034952 (study PRJEB33766, sample SAMN09781773) | gut metagenome | biome: gut microbiome | host: Homo sapiens | place: Madagascar | study: EMG produced TPA metagenomics assembly of the PRJNA485056 data... | reverse complement strand
TCAACAACTGCCTGCTGCTCCGGTGTCAGACTGTCATAAATCTCCTGGTTGATACAGAAGAACAGACAGTCATAGATTGCATCCCACATGGAACAGTATGGCTGAACCTCCTGCACACTTGCCGCATCGATTGCCGGCAGCGGATTTTCCTGACCTTCTACTGTATTCTGCTGCAGAGCTGTGTAAGTCTCTGTCCAGTTCAGGTTCGTTGCATCTGCGCCCCATCTCTTATAGCACTCCATAAGAAGATTGGAACCAGCCACACGAATTTTGAGATTCTTCATGTCATCCAAAGTCTTGACTTCATGCTTGCTGTTGGTCAGTTCACGGAAGCCGTTCTCTGCGATACCCATGCAGTGAAGTCCATATTCAGAAAGCAGTTCTTTCAGTTTTTCACCTGCTGCCCCATCGAACTTCGCGTCTGCATCCTCGTAAGAATCATAAATAAATGGAAGGGATACTACATTAAATCTCGGATCAAATGCGGAATAGATCAGATTGGAATGCATGGAAATCTGTACCGGGTCTCCATTCATCAGTGCCTGGATTCCTTCAGACTGATTTCCATTGGTCAGCTGATCTGTAGCATAAACATTGACTTTAACTTTACCGCCGGTTGCTTTTTCCATCAGCTCACCAAACTTACGTCCGCCATCTGCCCAGGTACTTGTCTCTGTTGTGGAACATGCAAAGTTCCAGGTCATTTCCGGCCAGTCAAGGTCACTGTAATCTTCAATTGTATTAAAGGAATCGTTGTCATTTCCGGCATCTTTGGAAGCAGTACTTCCTGTATCAGATGAAGCCTGATCCCCTGTGTAGGAACCATCTTTTGCAAGAGCTTTCGGAAGTGCTGTGGAAACTGCCGGTACATAAGTTACAACCAGAAGTACTGCAACACTGGCTGCAATCATCGGCATAACCGCTCTGGAAATCTGCTGAAGAGTAACCTCCAGACCTTTTTTGATCCTGATACTGATCGCAACAAAAAGGTTTACACCTACCGGTGGAGTAACCTGTCCGATCGCAAGGTTAACTGTTGCCATAACACCGAATGCAACAACGTCGTAGCCAAGTGCCTTACATACCGGAAGCATGATCGGGATAAAGATATACATTGCTGAGTTTGCATCAATAAAGCATCCTGCGATCAGGAAGATAACATTTACGATCAGAAGGAATACAACCTGATTGTGTGCAATGGATGCAAGCAGTCCGGATGCAGCATCTGCGATACCAAACTTGGTGCATACAAACGAGAACAGAGATGCACTTGCAACGATCAGCATGATTCCACCTGTAGTCTTTGCAGAATCTACCAGGATATCAAGCAGATCTCTGAAGGATACCTCACGGTAGATCACCATACCTACAAAAAGTCCATATACAACAGATACTGCCGCAGCTTCTGTTGGGGTAAAGATACCGCCGTAAATTCCGCCAAGGATGATAATCGGCATCAGGAATCCCCAGAATGCATCTTTAAAAGTAGACCAGCGTTCCTTTGCAGATGCTTTTTCGCGGGACGGTTTGATATCATGTTTGTTTGCTTCAAGAAGTACTACAACCACAAGTGCCACACCCATCAGGATTCCAGGTACGATACCTGCCATAAACATATCTGCGATAGACACACCTGTAATGGATGCATATACAACGAAAGCGATACTTGGCGGTATAACGATCGCCACCGAACTTGCAGTCGCCATCAGTGCTGTAGAGAATGGTGCGGAAAAACCACCCTGCTCTACCATTGCCGGAATCAGAACGGCACCAAGAGCGGCTACTGTCGCCGGACCGGAACCGGAGATTGCTCCGAAGAAACAGGAAACAATAACACATACGATCGCGATACCACCTTTTTTGTGTCCGACACATGTATCAACGAAATCGATCAGTCTGCGGGAAATTCCGGCTTTTGCCATGATATTTCCGGACAGTACAAAGAACGGAATCGCAAGAAGAAGGAATTTACTGATTCCTGAATACATATTTGTTGCAACAATCGTAAGTGAAGTTCCTGAATACAGGATCGCACATACAGAGGAAAGTCCCAGACAAAGTGCGATCGGCACACCCAGAATCAGAAAAACAAAAAATGAAATAAATAAAACAGCACTGATCATTTATTTGTCCTCCTTATCGTTCTTATTTCCAAAACAGACATCCAGGCAGTACTCAATAAAATGAAGAATCATACAGCCTGCTCCAATCGGTACAAAGGACCAGAAGATCCATTCCGGCCAGTTCAATACGAAGGTTCTCTTACCATTTTCAAGCTGGGTAATAACCTTATCCATACCATACTTAAAAAGAATCACTGAAAAAATAATGCTCAGTACCGTGATCAGGATCACTGACGGTTTTTTCAGTTTTTTCGGAAGACGGTCGGTAACCAGTGTCAGACTGACCAGTCCTCCCTCACGGCAGGACAGTGCCGCTGCCAGAAGTGTAATGAGTACAAAGACCGCTACAACCAGTTCTTCTGTAAAAGACCAGGAGCGGTGGATCACTTTACGGGAAAATACATTTCCCACAGTGAGCACAAGAATCAGCAGTGTTGAAACAACCAGTACAATTTTTTCTACTGCTGCCAGTGCATTCATGAGTTTTTTGTAGACTTTCATCTTCTCTTCCTCCCCTATGCTATGATAATGTTCCGGTTTCAGAAATTAATGCATAAAAAAATCCGCCCCATCAGGGGCGGACATATCATTCCGCAACCACCCTGTTTCTCCATTGAAACAAGTACGATTCTGCAACGTACCGGCATACGCGTCTCCTGTAACGGGGAGCCTCCGTGAAAACCTACTGACTGATAAAACGTTCGGTCTTCCTTCTCAGGGATGATATTCAAAACAGTACGGTCACCGCATCACACCAGCCACGGCTCTCTGAAGACACATATTCTCTGCTTCTACTGATTCCCTTCATAGAATTTACTTCTGTGCTTTTATGTTTTACCTCTTTAAAGGAATGTAATTATTCTACAACTCATTTTCCTCATAGTCAAGAGTTTTTTATGCAGATATTATGCACTTCTGAATCAGAATATAATAATATATCGAAACTGTCATCGGTGCTGAGTCCGGCTTCCAATCAAAGGAAGTACGGCACAGGATATTCCAAGTACAACAACACTTAAGATTCGATGTGTAAACATAATATGCATGTAGGTATGATTTTTTGCACCAAATGCCCATATGTAAGGATATACGCATACCAACAGAAAAATAAGACTTACGGACCAGCGATTCCAGCAGCGTTTGCAGAAAATAAGAATAACAACACATAATACTGCAAACAGAAGACTGAGTTTATAAACAATATTGTTCTGAGTATATCCCCTCAGGCATTGAAATACATCATTGAATGAAATAGTTACATCACCTACCGTTGTACCGGAACGGACGCTGATAGCCTCCGAAGCATCTGTAAAATAATTATTTCCTGTGATGATTGTTGCCAGACACCATTTAGATGCCCACATACCAACATATCCAACAGCCCACATACCTGAGTAGAAAATCATATGCCACAGGTTTTTAAGGGGTGTGTTTTCCTGATCCAGAATAAAATAAAAGATCAGCGGAAATGCCAGTGCAACCACCGGGTAGGTAAGGAAGTCCACATAACTGGTCAGCATGCCTGTCAGCATGAAATAAATCCATATGTTGTTCTGAAACCATTTTTTATCATAACAAATCAGAAGTACGATCAATGAGATGGATGCTGTATGAAAAACAGTAGAATTCTGCAGTGATACAGATATGGTCATTGGGGTCATGTAAGTGCATGCAAGCAGATAGGGGATAATGTATCCTCTCTTTTTGCGCCGGTACAAAAGAATACTGATCAGAACCATATAGATCAATATAACCAGACTGTTGAGCTGCTGAATCTCTCCAAGATTAAAAAACAGAAGAAGCGGTCTTAAAACGACCAGATATCCATGCCAGTAGCGTTCATAGGTGAGTTTCTTCTGTTTTTTTGTTGGAATAATACCACAATTCTGGCAGGACTCCTGTTTGGTAGCTTTTTTCTGATAGATACGGTAGTTTTTGACTGCCTGGTCTACGGCAGACTCATCACCGCTGTAGGCTGCTGTGAGAAGCATGATACAGTCAGTGAAATTATCAAGCATGGTCGTGGATCTTCCGGGAATAAGCTGCCAGTAATTTCCCTGTTGTACCAGGCTGTCTCCACTTTCTCTTACATGCAGTGCACGCCGGGTATCCCCCGGAAGAGAATAGACAGTACAAATAAGCCCAAAACCTAAAAGAACTGTCAGAAGAAATATTCCAATAGTCATACCAGTTTTTTTTAAAAAGTTTTTCATGTTTTTATATTAAATTCCTTTCGCTATAGTAGATATCAATTCTTTTTCATTCAGACGAAAAATCTTATATACTGGGATTTTTTCTGCAATACTGGAAGAATGCCTCTTCCTGCTCTGAACGAATCCCGTATTTTCTTCTCGCTATATAAAACTTTGACTTCCAGCTGGATGTCTCAACCGGAATCGTTACGATATTATGCAAACGTACTATGTCCATATAAGGCAGAATCGTGATTCCAAATCCATTCTCCACAAGACCTGCAACAACCTCGATCTCTTCTGCTGAACACACAGGTCTGACTTCTATTCCCGATTCGACAAAAACCTGCTCCTGCAGTTTTCTGAATCCGCTGGTCCTGGAAAACATCACCAGCGGATAACAGGAGACCTCTCTCAGGCTAACTGCCGCTCTTTTCTCCAGTGGATGACCTTTCGGCACGGCAGCCGCAACATAAGATTCGCGGATTGGATAATACTCCAGTTCATTTGACTTCAAAAGTTCTGAACAAAAGCCTATATCATATTTACCATCAAGAAGTCCTTCCTCTATCTCAGGTGTTAGACGGTTATAAATTACAAATGGAAACGTCACTCTAAATTCTTTTAGCATCTGTGGAATTGTCCTCGGTGCCAGCGGATACACGCTCCCAATACGCACCGTTTTTTCTTCTGTCCGGAGCCCTGCTGCTCTCTCCTCCATTCTCAGATAAGCATCCAGAATCTCTTCCACATCCTTCATCAGTTCTTTTCCATAAAGACTCAGACTTACATTACGTCCTTCTTTCTGAAAAAGCGGAACTCCATATTCTTCTTCCAGTGTTTTGATCGCATGACTCAATCCCGGCTGTGAAATGTTCAGTGCTTTTGCAGCTTTTCCATAATGCTGGGTTTTAGCCAGCTCTGAAAAATATTTCAGATATTCAATATTCATATTTTCCTCTCATATGGGTGCAGTTACTTATTTTCTTATATCATAACACATTCGATTTATATTTAGAATCATTTTATTCAAAATAATCATTTGTTTTTATCAATTTTCTTATATATAATAAGCACTGTTCACACAAAAATACCGGAGCAAAGCTCCGGCTGCCATAATACCCTTTCAGGAAAGAAGGATACAAAACATATGAATACAAAAAAATTTCATCTCTCTGGAGAAATCGCACTTCTGATCGTACTGCTGATCAATTCACTTGCTGTTGACCTGATGTCCAAAAGCGGGTTCGGAATTTCAACGATCTCCTCTGTTCCGCTTATCTTCAGTAAAGCTTTTCCAACACTTTCTTTTGGAACCTGGAACTATATTTTTCAGACTCTGCTTGTTGTCACCCTGATGGTTCTGAAGCGTTCCTTTTGCCCGGGATACCTGTTTTCATTCGTAGTCGGAATTGGTTTTGGCGAAATGCTTGATGTACATAATCTGTGGATTCAAAAGCTGCCTGACACCCTGCCCCTGAATGCTCTGTATTTTTTAGCAGGATTTGTTATTATGTGTATAGGCATCTGCCTTGCAAACAACTGCATGCTTCCGATTATTCCTACAGATATTTTTCCACGTGATCTTTCGCAGATCCTGACAAAAAAATACAAAATAGTAAAAACCAGTTTTGATCTCTGCTGTCTGACAACAACAGTTCTCTTATCTCTCACGATACTTCACAGATTTTACGGTATCGGAATCGGAACTGTTTTCTGTGCATTCCTGACAGGAAAGGGAGTCTCCATCATCCAGAAGTTCATCAGCAGACATGTCGAATTTTATCTTGCAACAGCACATGTAAGAAGAAGCTTTACATTGCATCGCTGTATTCACAGCGCACGGTAACCCTGTTCTGACTGTCCAGGGTGCAGGTAAACAGACTGAGCGGCCATTCTCCGCTCGTCATATCCTCCACACTCCAGGGCGTCAGTGCTTCTATCACAGCCACCTGATACACGAACCGGTTTCCGACTGCGTCTGTGAAAATCACTTCACTTCCCGTCGAAAGCGTCTTCAGTCGTCCAAAATGGGACTGATAATTATGTGCTGCGATCACCAGATCACCCTTATAGGCACTTCCTGTATACCGGCACGGTGCAAGCCGCAGGGCCGGGTAACTCCATTCACTGATGACCGGAAGCTGCAGATCAAGTGACGGGATCTCCAGCGTTCCAATACATGCCGCACCACCAAGGCTGCTCAGCGAAATTTCCGGCATGTCCATGTCCGGATTCAGTATATAATCCGGCAGATCCTGACTGAGCAGCATATCTTTCTCTGTGTTCTCCGGCTCCCCTGAAGCATTCTTATTTTCTTCCAGGTATTCTGCCAGGATTTCCTCCTGGCTTTGCTGAGCACGCTGACTGTCCCACAGATTATACACCAGAAGCAGGACTGCCGCTGCAAGAAAGGCCAGTCCGGCGCCAGTAATTATTTTCCCAATTCGATTTTTTCTCTTATCTCGCATTCCTTTTCTTCTTTTCGTCTCCGGAATTCCTTAATACTCTGCCGATCATCAGACAGCTCACACCTGCAAGCAGAAGAAGCGGAAGCGGCCACCAGAGCTGTCCTGTCTGGGGAAGCTTCTGCCCCGGTTTTCCGGTATTATTTCCTTCGGTATTATTTCCCCCGTTCTCCGTCTGTTCCGGATTCTTTGCTGTATTGGTCACCATCACAGTACTTCCCTGCTGCCGGATACTTACCGTATAACCGGACGGCACGTCTTTCTCTGATACACTCCAGCTTGCCTGCGAAGAAAGATTTTCCCAGGTATAAGCCCATCCGTTCTCCTTACTCAGAATCTGACTGTCCTCAACTGTCACCTTTCCATTCGCATCCTTCCTGAGCAGTTCAACTGTCACAGAAGTCGGACGTTTTTCTTTCTGATCCTTCTTCCATATCTTCAGGGCACGGAGCTTCGTCTGTGAATCCTCTGATTTTTCCTTATCATCATATTTTAGCTTTGGAGATATATGGTACGGGTCTTCCTCTCTGACATCCGGAAGTACGATCAACGAAGCATTCGGAATGTAGACCATTGTCTTCCCCTTTTCCTGCACCTCAATTGTCTGTCCAGTTGCAAGATAAAGCCCTCTTGAGAGATTCTCAAAGTATGCAATTTTGTCATTTCCTGATTTCTTCACTATATCTGCTTTAAGTCCGTCACGACCGATGTAATCCTCAAGAGCACGTGCTACACCTTTCCATCCATCCTGGTCTTTCTGATCCAGAGAAACCTGATAATTCTGAAATTTTCCTGTCAATGTGAAGCTGTCTTCATAGTCTGCCACACGATACAGGGAAATCTCCATCCCTTCTGCCGGACAGATAAGCGAGATACTGCCTTTTGTCTCATCCGCTTTCTCCGCCGCCAGAACCGGCACCTTTGTCACCATCCCGACAAGAGCAGCGACAAAAGCCAGCATAAATATTATATTTTTGACTCGTCTGCGACTGTTTTTCATCCTTCGATACTTCATCTTCTTCTCCCACTGCTGGTTCTACTTCTGTTTCGTATGGTTACCTTTTTGCTTTTCTTTCTTTTTTCTGGAACGCCGGGTCGACACATCCACTGCAATAAAACTAATAACAAGCAGCGGAATTGCGATACCTGTTGCGACAACCACTGTGTTCATCTTTGCGGCATCCGAAGTGATCCTGGAATCATCACCTGCACGATTCGCGATTCTCTGTCCACGCACCAGCAATCTCTGTGTATTGATTCCATATGGTGTACAGGTAAGAAGGGTACACAGATCCTTATCCTCTTCAATCTCAAGCGGCCCATAATCTCCCGGCTCCACAATACGAATCTGGTCAATCTCATATGTAAAAACCTGATCATAAATATGAAGGAGAAAAATATCTCCTTTCTGCAGCTTGTCAAGATCTGTAAAGAGCTTCGCACTCGGAAGTCCTCTGTGACCGGAAAGAACACAGTGTGTTCCGGTACCTCCTACCGGTAAGCTGGATCCTTCCAGATGACCGATGCCTACCTGCAGGACGGAATCATCCACTGTGTGATAGAGGGCAAGCTTACATTTGATTTCAGGTATGGTGATATAGCCCATCATTCCTGTTCCGTCTGCATTCAAAAGACTTTTATACAAAGCATCCTGCTCCTCTGACGGAGTAAAACGCCCTGCATCTGAAACCAACGTCTGATTATATTGTGCTGCCTGCTCCAGAGCCTGCTTCTTCTCCTGTACTCCCATCTTTTCGATACGATCCGAGTACTCTGCAACCGCCTGCGTCTGATGCTTCGAATTCCAGAAATTACTTACTGTCGGATACAGCAGCAAGGACAGACCTGTAAGAAAGATAATTGCTGTAATAATTGTCGAAATATGCTTTCTCATGTTACAATCCTCTCCTTGCTGCTGCACAGGAAATGAAAATATTCCCTGTACAGCAAAAATATGTTGCTCTTTGTAATAACCTGATTCTTTTATGAGATGGTTATCTCATTCTTTTCTTTGTGATCAGTACTACACTGGATCCAAGTACAAGAATTGCACCCAGGATATAGATCATGGTTGTTCCGCTTCCACCTGTGGATGGGAGGAGGGAACCGGTGTTGTTCTCGACTTCGACTACAGATGCTGTCTGGCCGTTAACAGTAATAGTTCCATTTTCAGCAATGACTACTGTTATTGGAGCAGACAGTTTGTTATAACCGTCTGGCTGCTTTGTCTCTGTAAGGTAGTATGTATCTGCATCAAGACCTTTGATTGTGAATTTACCGGAATCTGGAGTAGTTACTTTTGTCACTGTGTTTGCATCACCAGCCTTTGCTACTCTGTAGATATCGCCTGCTGTAGCATCATTGCCATTACTTACAAGCTTAATTGGATCTGATCCATCAGACTTTTTGCTTAATGTGAAGGTTGCACCTGCAAGTTTTGTTTTGTTACCATCTTTTGTTGTGTATTTGAATACTGGAAGTTCAAAGGTTTTTGTTTTTGTTATATCATGATTTGTTTGATTGTTTTCTCCATACTTCAGCCATGTTTCATTCTTATATTCCTTGTTAGACTCTACATCATCATTCAGAGTGGCAGAGTAGGTAACGATGATTTTGTCGTCTTTTGCAAGTGTGTTACAGAATGCCTGAGTAAAAGCAATTTCAAATGTACAACCATCGGTGATATTAGCAGCATCTGTTATTAAGCTGTAATCATTAGGAGTAGTAAGAATAGTATCTCCTCTCTTCACAGTTACAGTACCGCCAAATGTCAATCCTGCATCCATCTTATCATGCAGTACATAGTTCTGTGCACCTTGCTGTGCTGTGATTGTAGTCTGGAAGTTTACAATCTGTCCGATGTCAGCTGTGTTGTTCTTACCCCAAGCGCTTGTAGAGTCTTCCTGAACTTTCTTTTCTACTGAAGGAGTTCCATTTTTTTCGGCAATTGTTACTTCATTATTTGTTGTAGTAAGACCACAAAGCGCACCAACGCTGGATTCCACAAGATAATAACCAAGATCAAGATTGTCAAATGTTACAGTGTTGCTTCCTTCTTCAACTGTTTCGGAGCCATTATTACTTATATTATTTGAAGTATTATGAGCATATGCCAATGCTTTCTTTGCAAATTCAGCAGGATCAGCTCCTTCTTTCCATGTCACATAACCATTATTATCAATAGTCACATAGACACCTTTTATACCATCACCCTTAATAAAATTTTCCCATGCAGTTGTCGCTTTATAAGCATAGCTTTTTGTATCTGCATTATAACTCTCTAACTCTAAAATTCTATAAATTTTATATGTCTGTCCTGCTACTGCACTATTAATCGTAATTTTTCCCTTTGTAGCAGTAGATGTACCACTTGTTGTTCCCTCTGCACTTACCACACTTGCCATTCCCAGTACCATCATAATGGAGAGCATTATTGCGGCGATTTTCTTGATCAGTTTCATTTTCTTCCTCCTTGTTTTCGCGTTACTGCTCCTCCGAATAATTCAATTTTTTCCGGAAGAGTAAAGCACACCCTTTTTTATTACCTGTTATTACAGGTTTGTTTCTTTATGTTAATCAGTACCAGCAGTCCCGCGAAGAGTATTAATATCGTGCCTGCCAGCCTGTAAATAAGGGATCCATAACTGCCTGTAGAAGGCAGTTCTTTCACACGGCTCTGGTTGGTAACTGTCACCGTGTCTCCACTGACTGCGCTGTTTCTCTCTGATGCTGCATTTGCAGTCGTTGTGTTCTCATACGATGTAAAATATTCCATTTTATTCACAGTCGCAGCTGTGGCGGAATCTTTAATCGGATTTCCGCTATCATCAAGTTCAAAAACATAATATGTCTTTGTCTGATTCTGATTATCTGTCAGATCAAGATTCGTGAATTTTGCTGTCTTGGAGCCTGTCTCTGCTGCGTTATATATAATGGTGACCGTCTGAAGCGGTGTTGTGGTTGATGTAGTTCCACCTGAATTTGTCGTGTTTGTTCCGTCTGCATTCTCATACAGTCCAAACGTATACGTTCCGCTCACCGGATTTGCATTATGACCACCGGGATCCTTGAACCTCTTCTCCACCGTAATCTCACCTTTGTGATTGAGAACAGTCAGTTCATAGGTTGACTGATATTGTATATTAATCAATGCCTTCCCGGTTTTCAAATCTTTCAGCTCCATCCATTGTTTCACGTTTACCGGATAATCTGACTGACCATCTTCTATTCTCGGAACCATAATATAAATTGGTTCACTGTCTGCCACATATCCAGACGGTGCCTTTGTCTCTGTCACCTTATAGATGGTGTTATAATTCATTACATGGTTCTTATTTGATCCTTCTCCAAAGAGAATTTCCCCTTTTGAATCTGTCGTTCCTGTCCACTCCTTAGCAGTGTTGTCTTTAATTTGATCATTTTCCACTGTGCACGGAACCATCTTAAATACAGCCCCCGGCAATGGAGCTGACAGATTGTTCTGATCCTTCTTAATAATCTTTAATGTTATATTATCTCCTGCTGATACGGTTCCACCT
>ERZ1034952.3170-NODE-3170-length-11348-cov-4.301426_pt1 | contig 11348 bp, 6 predicted proteins | sample MGYA00520625_ERZ1034952 | MGnify/ENA primary metagenome ERZ1034952 (study PRJEB33766, sample SAMN09781773) | gut metagenome | biome: gut microbiome | host: Homo sapiens | place: Madagascar | study: EMG produced TPA metagenomics assembly of the PRJNA485056 data... | reverse complement strand
CATAAAATATTGAATCTATGAAGTTTGTCGTATCAAGCAATACATTGCTGACCCGTTTGCAAGCGGTAAGTAAAGTGATCGGTGGAAAGCCCGTACAACCTATTCTGGATAATATCTTGTTGGTGGCTACCGAAGGTGTCTTATATGCAACAGCATCTGATAAAGAGACGACCATGGAAGCCCGGATAGAATTGGAAAGTCTGGAAGAAGAAGGTAAAATAACGATACCTGCCAAAATATTGCTGGATATTTTGAAGGAATTTCCCGAACAACCGTTGACATTCGAAATCAATACGGAGACCAATGAGGTGAAAATTATTTCCGAGAAGGGAGAGTTTTCTGTGCCGGGAGAAAGTGCCGAAGATTATCCGATACAGGCAGCACTCAACGATAGCAGCAACGACCTGACCTCTAAATGCGGTTTGATTCTGGAAGGAATTGTGAAGACGATATTTGCAACGGCCAACGACGATCTGCGTCCGGTTATGAACTGTATCCTGATCGAAATGAACGAAGATAATTTTACCTTTGTCGCTTCGGATGCTCACAAATTAGTTCGTTACAAACGGTTCGACGCCAAAAGTGAAAACGGACAGTTCTCTTTGATTTTACCGAAGAAACCGGCCTTGATGCTGAAGAATATTCTGCCGAAAGACGACTCGGAACTGAAGATCTCTTTTAACGATAAAATGGCTTGCTTCGTATTCGGTGATTATAAAATGACTTCTACTCTGGTCGAGGGACGTTTCCCGAATTATAATTCGGTTATCCCGCAGAATAACCCGAAAAAGATTATCATTGAAAAGAAAGAGCTTTACAATTCTTTACGCCGGGTGTCTGTCATGGCCAATCAGGCTAGTAATCTGGTGAAATTCGATGTTGCAGAAGGAAAAATCGTCATTTCAGCCCAGGATATGGATTATTCGATGTCGGGACACGAAACACTGACTTGTCAGTATGAAGGCGAGAACATCGCTATCGGTTTCAAATCGCCTTTCGTCCTTGAAATTCTCTCTAATATCGAATCTGAAAATGTGGTGCTGGAGTTATCCGATCCGACTCGTCCGGGATTGTTCCTGCCGTTTGAAAACGAGGACAACGATGAAGATTTGTTGATGCTGCTGATGCCGATGATGGTGTAACGGAAAGACTTATCCGATAGAATAGTAAAGGTAAAAATGAAAGATAAAGAGTCGTTTGATTGGTTTTTATAGTAAATCGAACGGCTCTTATGATTTATGGGTAGGAAAGTGTTGCTTGTCCTTGTCCTGCTACGGAAGAGATTATAAATTTTGAAGTATATGAAACTGAATTTAGCTAATCCCATCGTTTTTTTCGATCTGGAAACCACGGGAATCAATATTGCTAAAGACCGGATCGTGGAAATTTCGGTATTGAAAGTGTATCCGAACGGTAAGGAGGAACAAAAGACCATCCGGGTGAATCCGGGAATGCATATCCCCGAAGAAGCGTCTGCTATTCATGGCATTTACGATGAAGATGTGAAAGATGCACCGATGTTCAAGCATATTGCCCGCGAATTGGCGCATTATATCGAAGGATGTGATTTGGGAGGATATAATTCGAATCGTTTCGATATCCCCTTATTGGCAGAAGAATTTTTGCGTGCGGAGGTGGATTTCGATATGAGTAAACGGAAGTTTGTAGATGTACAAACTATTTTCCACAAAATGGAACAGCGTACCCTGTCGGCTGCCTACCATTTTTATTGTGATAAATGTCTTGAAGATGCCCATACGGCTGCAGCCGACACGATGGCTACCTATGAGGTGCTGATGGCCCAGCTGGATAGATATGGGGAAAAGCTGGAAAATAATATCGATTTCTTAAGTAAGTTTTCTACCCAAAACAAGAACGTCGACTTTGCCGGTTTTATTATTTATGACGATAAAGGGGTAGAAGTGTTTAACTTCGGTAAGAATAAAGGAGTGCCTGTAGAGAAGGTGTTGAAAGAACAACAGGGATATTATGATTGGATGATCAAAAGTGATTTCCCACTTTATACCAAAAAGGTGTTGACTAAGATTAAACTGAGAAGTTCCGGGTTAGTAAAAGGGGTGTAGCTTCCTGTAGGAACGAAACCGGAAACGGGAGATATGGGTGAACTGGTAAGGAAGGAATTAAAAAGTTTTTTTGCCTCGCTGTCAGGCTATGTGGTGTTGGTGTTTTTTCTGCTTGCTAATGGTCTGTTTTTGTGGATCATTCCGGGAGGATATCATATTCCGGCAAGTGGCCTGGCCGACATGCAGGCTTTTTTTACCCTTGCTCCGCTTTTGTACCTTTTTCTGGTTCCTGCTCTTTGTATGCGCCTATTTGCAGAAGAAAGGCGTACCGGTACGCTGGAGTTACTGCTTACCCGCCCGCTAACTACCTGGCAGATTGTCGGAGCAAAATATCTGGCCGGATTTCTGTTGGTGCTCTTTTCGATATTACCTACCCTCGTTTATCCGGTCAGTTTATGGTTTTTAGCCCAGCCGGTCGGACATATCGATGTGGGAGGAATTATAGGTTCGTATATCGGGTTGATTTTCTTATCCGGCATATATGTGGCTGCCGGGGTTTGGGCTTCGGCTTTGACCGAAAATCAGATTATTGCTTTTCTCTACACCCTGGTGGTGGCTTTTTTGTTGTATACCGGTCTCGACTTTATAGCCGGTATTCCTTTGTTTGAAGATTATCAGACTTCGATTCAGTTTTGGGGAATTCATTTTCATTATGAGCCCATGTCGCGGGGGGTCATCGCTTTTAGCGATGTCGTTTATTTTGTCTCCTTCGTTTTTCTTTTTCTGTGGGCTACCGTACGGCGGTTTCACGGAATACGGTTAGGCGGGGGCTATGTTATAATAGCTTTTGTGGTTTTGAATCTGGCTTGTACCCGGGTTTACCTGAGGGCGGATATTACCGATGATAAGCGTTATACGCTTTCCGAATCCACCTGTTCGTTGCTCCGGGGAATCGACCGGGGAGTCAGTGTAGATATTTTTTTGGGTGGAAAATTACCTGCCGGTTTGCAAAAATTGCAATATGCATTGACCAGAAATCTCGAAGAATTCCGCCGGCTTTCGGGAAATAATTTCCGTTATCAGCTGATCGATCCTACGGAAATACAGGATCCTGAAGAGAAAAAGGCTTTAGTAAAATACCTGGCAGAACGGGGAATCCTGCCGATAAATCTGAATCGCAGAAGTGAAGACGAGACTTTATCCCAGCAGATCATTTTTCCCGGATTGATCATTTACGATCAGGAAACTGAAGTAAGTGTCAATTTATTACAGAATGTGCCCGGAAATAGTGCCGACGAGAATATCAACCATTCTATCGAGGCATTGGAATATGAATTGACAAAAGCGATTCGGTTACTGATACAGAAACAAAAAAAAGTAGTCGGTTTTTTGGTAGGACAGGGCGAATTGACTTATCCGGAAGTGATGGATATGGCGAAGACACTTTCCTATTATTATCAGGTCGATCTGGTGAGTTGTGATAGCCTGGCGACCGACTTGAAACGCTATGCTGCTTTGATTATCGCTAAACCGACGAAAGATTTTTCTGAGCGGGATAAATACGTTATCGATCAGTATCTTATGCATGGTGGACGGTTACTATGGTGCTTGGACGAAGTGGATGTAGATCACGAAGTGTTGAAAAATCAGGAGACTGTACCTGCTGTTTATCGGCCTTTGAATGTGGAAGATATGTTGTTCCGCTATGGGGTAAGGATAAATCCTGATCTGGTATTGGATGGAAATTGTGTGCTGATTCCTGTGATTACCGGGATGAACGGGACGACTCCCGACTATAGTCCGGGTTGCTGGTATTATTCGCCCTTATTACTCGCCCGCGGACAACATCCGGTAACGGCCGGATTGCAACCGGTACGGGTGGATTATGCCAACAGTATCGATACGGTGGGAAAAAACGATGGACTGAAAAAGACCGTATTGTTGTCCACTTCCTCTTATGCGGCTGTTATGAAAACTCCTTGCCCTGTATCGTTGTCGATAACCGAGGAGAAGATGACTCCCGACCGGTTCAATCGTCGGTTTGTACCGGTAGCAGTAGCTGTCGAGGGAAATTTTACTTCTCTGTTCCAGTACCGGAATCGGGAAGAAGTGGCGGGACAGCCTTTTAAAGCACAGAGCGGTTATAGTCGGGTGATCGTAGTAGCTGACGGGGAGGTGATCCGTAATCAGGTGAGAGGGGTGGGGGAAAATGCCCGGATCGTACCCTTGGGCTATGATGAGTATAGCGGACAGATGTACGGAAACCGTGATTTTATTCTCAATTGTGTCAATTGGTTGTGTGATGATGAGGGATGGATGCAGCTGAGAGGACGGAATTTGTCCTTATATCTATTGGATAAAACCCGGCTGAAAGCGGAACGTACTTCGTGGGAAATGCTGAATTTATTATTCCCTATATTTATCGTCGCTGTTGGGGGAGGAATCTTTGCCTGGGGAAGAAAATCAAGAAACCGGAAGAGGGGTTCTACCCGTTTTAACGATTTAAGATAGAAATTTCCGATGACTTCTATTCAACTTTTTTTAGTGAAAACCGTATAAAAGAACAAATGAGGTTTTTACTGGTTTTTCCCATAAAAAATATTTTTTAACTTAATAGGGGAGGGTTTGGCTTATCTTTTGATAGAAGAGAGGCGTCTTTGTGAATGAATTTAAAAAAAGAAAATAAATCGAGAATCATGAAATTGAGATTATTTATTTTGTCGGGTTTGTGTGCTTGGATCGGTGTTTCCTGTGGAGGAAAAAAAGAAAATACCGGCCAGGAAAGTATTCGTCCGGTACGGGTGGTAAAAGTAGAATCACTGGGAGCTATGCAAAAAATGTATACCGGAGTGGTACAGGCTGAAGAATACAGTAAACTGGCATTTAAGGTTTCCGGGCCGTTGGTTGAAATGAATGTGGATGCAGGACAGAAGGTGAAGAAGGGGACAGTCATCGCTGCTGTCGATCCTTTGGATTATAATTTGCAATTCGAAGCCAATAAGGCGGCTTATGTCACCTCCAAATTGCAAATGGAACGAAATAAGAAGTTGTTGGCGATGCAGGCGATCTCTAAACAGGATTATGAAATAGCCGAAGCGAACTATGTAAAAGCCAAATCGGCCTACGAGACTTCGCAGAATACATTGGCCGATACAAAATTGAGAGCACCGTTCGACGGTTTTGTAGAACAGAAATATGTTGAAAATTATCAAAAAGTGCAGCCGGGAGAATCGATTATAAAATTGGTGAATCCGGATAAATTGGAAGTCGGTTTTATCCTTCCCGAGACTAATGTCAGGTTGACCCGTGAAAAAATGCAAGTGGCGGTCGAATTCGATACTTACAAAGGCAAATGGTTTAAGGCAGAGGTGAAAGAATTTGTGGATGCTTCTCCCGACGGGAGTGGGATACCTGTGCGACTGGCCATTACCGACAAGAGCTTTAACCGCGATGTGTATAATATTTATCCGGGTTTCTCTTGTAAAGTGATCCTGAGTATCGATAATGAGACCGGAAAAGGCTATACTGTGCCGTTAAGTGCTGTATTTAAAGATTTAAAAACTGACGAAACTTCGGTTTGGTTGTATCATACAGCCGATGAGACGGTCAAAAGACAAAAAGTCACTACCGAGCAATTGTTGGGGACAGATCGTGTTTTGGTGACCGAAGGATTGGAAGCCGACGATATTATCGTGGTTGCAGGAGTGAATTATATCGTTAATGGACAGAAAGTTGCCGTTATTGAAAATTAGAAATTAAAATTGAAACCATATTGATATGAATATAGCAAAGTATTCATTGGATAATCCGAAGGTCATCTACTTTTTTCTCTTCGTCATGTTGATCGGAGGGGTGATTTCTTTCGGTTCGCTGGGGAAAAAAGAAGATTCGCCTTTTGTGATTAAGACAGCCGTATTGATTACTCAGTATCCGGGAGCTTCTCCGAAGGAAGTGGAACAACTGATCACAGAGCCGATTGAAAGGGAGATTCAGTCTATGCGGCGTGTCTATAAGATCAAATCCGATTCATATTACGGTATGTCGAAGATCAATATCGAATTGAGTCCCGCAACTCCGCCCGAAGAAATGCCGCAAATGTGGGATGAACTCCGGCGTAAGGTATTGAATGTTCAGTCGCAATTGCCTCAAGGGGCATCCGATATTAAAGTTTCCGATGATTTTGGAGATGTTTTCGGTATCTATTTCTCTCTGACAGCCGACGAAGGATTTAGCTATCATGACCTGAGGGAATGGGGACAACGGCTGAAAACCGAGTTGGTTACGATCGAAGGTGTGCAGAAGGTGGCCCTGTTCGGAGAACAGACCGAGGTGGTCAATGTTTTTATTTCTATGTCGAAACTGGCCAATTCGGGGATCAACCTGAATTCGTTGATGCAGACCATTAAATCACAGAATTCGTTGATCAATACCGGAGAAAAGAGAGCAGGAAATATCCAGCTCAAGATTCTGGCTGAAGGAACGTACAAGAATCTGACCGATATCAGAAATCAGTTGATTTCTACCGAGACCGGGCAACAAATCCGTTTAGGAGATATTGCTGTGATTGAAAAAGGATATATGGAACCGCCCAGTACCCTGATCCGGGTAAATGGCAGGAAAGGGATCGGTATCGGAGTTTCTACGGCACCCGACTATGATGTGGTGAAGGCCGGAGAGGCTGTGCGGTTGAAGTTGGCACAACTGGAAGAACAAATGCCGGTAGGGATCGAAATGGTGACGCTGTACCCCGAGGATCAGATCGCCCGGGAGGCGAACAACGGCTTTATCCTGAATCTGATCGAGTCGGTGGTGATCGTGATTTTTATCATTCTTATCGTCATGGGAGTCCGGGCCGGTATTCTGATCGGTAGTTCGTTGATATTTTGTATCGGAGGAACACTGTTGATCATGCAGTTTATGGGAGTAGGATTGAATAGAACTTCCTTGGCTGCTTTTATTATAGCCATGGGGATGTTGGTGGATAATGCTATCGTGGTCACCGATAATGCACAAATAGCGATCAAGCGGGGAATACGCCGCCGGCAAGCCTTGATAGACGGGGCTACTACGCCTCAATGGGGATTGCTGGGGGCTACGATGATCGCCGTATTCTCTTTTCTGCCTTTATATCTGGCGCAATCTTCCGTAGCGGAAATGATCAAACCTTTGTTTATTGTGTTGGCCGTTTCTTTGTTACTTAGTTGGGTGCTGGCGTTGGCTCAGACAACTGTTTTCGGAAATTTCATTTTGAAAGAAGGTTCCGGTGAGACTGGAAAAGATCCGTACGATACTCCTTTTTACCATAAATTCGGTAAATTCCTGCGTTTGCTGATCCGCTTCAAGGGGACGACGATGTTAGTGATGGTGGGGTTATTTATGCTGGCGATGACGATTATGGGGTTGATGCCCCAGAATTTCTTCCCTAATATGGATAAACCCTATTTAAGGGCCGATTGCTTTTTACCTGAAGGATACAGTATCCGGGAGACAGAAAAAGAAATGGGAAAGATCGAAGAGTTTTTGTTACAACAGGAAGAAGTCGTGAATGTATCGGCTACATACGGAAGCTCACCACTTCGTTACTATCTGGCCAGTACTTCTTTCGGTCCGAAATCTAATTTCGGTAATTTCCTGGTCGAAGTAAAAGATAAAAAATATACGGCTCAGGTAGAAGAACGCCTGAATAAATATGTCCGTGAAAACTATCCGGATATCCTGATCCGTTCCTCTTTATTTAAGCTTTCGCCGGCAGTGGAAGCGAATATTGAATTCGGTTTTATCGGAGAGAATATCGATACGCTTACGATGTTGACGGAGAAGGCAATGAGTATCATGCACGAATGTGATATGGTTACCGATATCAAAAATAGCTGGGGAAATAAAGTACCTGTCTGGGAGCCGGCTTATTCGCAGGAACGGGGACAACGGCTGGGGATTACCCGGCAGGCAGTGGCCTATGCCCTGAAAATTGCAACCAACGGTTTGCCTTTGGGCGATTATCGGGAGAAGGATTTGTTTATGCCTATTTTGCTGAAAGAGGAAAATATCGAATCGTCGAATATCGATAATATGAAGACCTTACCTGTATTTTCCCAGTCGGGATATGCCGTCCCTTTGGCTCAGGTGGTGGACAGCTTTGCCTTCGGATATAATTACAACGTAATTAAGCGTTATAACCGCGATAAGGTGATGATGGCACAATGTGACTCCAAACGTGGAGCCAATACGATGGCAGCTTTTGCGCAGGTAAAAAAAGCGATTACCGAGGGTATGGATATCCCTCAGGGTTACCGGATGCAGGTCTTCGGGGAAAACGAAACTCAGGAAGAGTCGAATTCGGCTATGGCTGCCAATTTACCGTTGACCTTTATCCTGATGTTCATCGTGTTGTTGGCTGTAACCGGGAAAATGCTCGATTTCTTTGCAATCCTGGGGGTACTGGGGTTGATCGGTATGAATATCAAGAATGCTATTGTGCTGGTAGACCAGATCGGTATTGAAGAAGAGAAAGGTACTCCCCGGCTGGAAGCTATTATCGAAGCTACAAAGTCGAGAATTGTGCCGGTAGCGATGGCTTCGGGGACGACGATACTCGGTATGCTGCCTTTGCTGTTCGATGCGATGTTCGGCGGAATGGCCGCTTGTATCATGGGAGGATTATTGGTGGCCAGTCTGTTGACTATTTTTGTTTTACCTGTTACCTATAGTTTGTTGTTCCGGGTGAAAGTGACAGATACCCCTGAGGTAAGAATGAATGAGGAATAATAAAAAGAAAGGATAAAAATAAACGGAATGAAAAAAATATATTTAATCGTCGGAGCAATACTTTGGGGTGGAATAGTTGACGCCCAGACGTTGTCGGTGGAACAATACCGGCAAAAGGTGTTGGAATATAATCAGGATATCCAAAAGTCCCAACAGGCTGTAAACGGGGCTTTATATTCCCTGAAAGGAATTAAAACGGGCTTTTTTCCGAAATTGGATATTACCGGAAACTATTCCTATCAGTTGGAGAAGGTGGAGTTCTTGCCCGGAACCGACCTGAAACACGATAATTATGGAGTAGAAGCCGGATTGGTACAGAATGTCTATTCCGGGAGCGCTGTCCGGAAACAATATGATGTAGCTAAATTGCAACATGCTATTGCTCAGTTGTCGGTAGAACATACAGTGGATAACATGATTTATGCCGCCGATGTCAGCTATTGGTCGGTGGCCGCAAACCGCAATCTGTATGAGCTTTCGGAACAATTCGTTCAGATTGTAAGGGAATTGTATGAGATTGTAAATAAACGGTTTGAAGAAGGAGCTATCAGTAAAACAGATGTATTGATGGTGCAGAATCGTTTGAAAGAAGCTGAACTACAATTGAATACGAATTCGACGAATTATAAGACAGCACTGCAATCTTTGAATATTATGATGGGAGTGGAGCCGGATGCTGCTGTAGTTTTGACCGATTCTATTCAAAAAGTGCTTTGGGTTCCTAAGCAGGAAGGGTTGAATAAGGCCCTGGAAAGAAGAGCCGACTATCAATCTGCCATTATGGGGATAGAGATGGCGAAATTGCAGACCGATATGGCCCGTTCGAAGTATTTGCCCCAATTGGCTGTCGGTATAAAAGAAAAATACGGAACGACTTTGTTGAATGTGGACGGAAAGGCTCAATGGGCGACTACGGCTTATGCACAAATCAATATACCGGTGTTCCATTGGGGAGAAATGCGGCAGAATGTGAGATTGAGCCGGACCCAGGAATGGACCAAAGAACTGGAAAGAAGCCAGCTCAAGGACCAGGTAAGTAAAGAGCTGAATAATGCCTGGGTGAATGTGATCGAAATATCCAAAAAGCTGGAGATCGTATATTCTTCTCTCGATATAGCAAAGGACAACCTGACGTTGAATACGTTTAGTTATAATGAAGGGAAACTGCCGATTATCGATGTGTTGTCGGCCCAGGTGAGCTGGTTACAGGCGTACACCAATGTGGTTTCTGTCAACTATCAATATAAAGTAGCCTTGGCCGAGTATGCCAAAGCTTTGGGGGGAACGGACCGTTGAGTCTGTCAGGAATAACGGCGCGGATACCGGAAGACGATAGCCGATAGGGCACATATCCCGATCAGCATCGGATAGTACAGGTATTGAATGATGGAAAGCGGGGAGATGGAGGCCAGACCTGCAGCGATCAGCATTTGAGCTCCATAGGGTATGATTCCCTGGATAAAACAAGAAAATGTATCTAATATGCTGGCAGATTTACGGCAGTCGATGCCGAATCTGTCAGCTATATTTTTAGCTATAGGACCGATGGTGATGACAGCGATCGTGTTATTGGCCGTACAAAGATTGGCCAGACAGACTAAACCGGCGATACTCAGCTCTCCGGCACGTTTGGAATTGACATGTCGGGTGAGTTTGACGATGATGTAATCGATCCCTCCGTTGTATCGGATCATTTCGAGCATACCTCCGGCCAATAAAGTGATAATGATCAATTCCCCCATGCCTGTGATACCTGCTCCCATAGCACCGAACCAGCCGAACAAATCGAAACCGGAAGAGAGTATACCGATAAGCCCGGAAGTTAATATCCCCAGAAATAATACGAGCATGACATTTATGCCGGCTAAAGCAGTTGCGAGAACGATGAGATAAGGGATAACCTTGATCCATTCGACGGCTTCGATCTGCGTGGGGGTATGGATGTGCATGCCGGCAAAGACATAATAAAAGAGCAATAGGATGGCTGCCGGCATGACAATTAAACTATTGACCTTGAATTTATCTCTCATTTCGCACCCTTGAGTTTTGGTGGCTGCAATGGTAGTGTCAGAGATAAACGAAAGATTATCTCCGAAGAAGGCCCCTCCGACGACAATCGCTACCATATAGGCTAGTTCTACACCGGTTTTATCGGCGATTCCTACAGCAACAGGAGTGAGGGCTACGATCGTTCCGACGGAGGTCCCGACCGATAAAGAAATAAAACAAGCGGCGATAAAGATACCGGCCAAAAGCAGGTTGTCCGGAAGAATGTGTAAAGTCAGATTGACCGTGGCGTCTATGGCTCCCATCGCTTTGGCCGATTGGGCGAAGGCTCCCGCCAGAATAAATATCCAGATCATCAAAAGGATATTTTTATCCGAAGCACCTCCGGAGAAATGAGCGATCCTTTCACTCAGACCGAGATGACGGGTCATGGCGATAGCTGCGATGGAAGAGATCACGAAAGCGACAGTGATCGGTACTTTATAAAAATCATCGGCGATAAGAGAAGTGACCAGGTAGACTCCCAGAAATATAAATAAAGGACTTAAAGCC
>ERZ1034952.3164-NODE-3164-length-11362-cov-3.340143_pt1 | contig 11362 bp, 12 predicted proteins | sample MGYA00520625_ERZ1034952 | MGnify/ENA primary metagenome ERZ1034952 (study PRJEB33766, sample SAMN09781773) | gut metagenome | biome: gut microbiome | host: Homo sapiens | place: Madagascar | study: EMG produced TPA metagenomics assembly of the PRJNA485056 data... | reverse complement strand
CTGCACCACCGCGCTGAAGAGCGCGTGCTCGACCTCACCTGCAAGCGACTCGTCCACATCGGTGCCGAGCGCAGCGTCGCGCAGGTTGTTGGCGCGCGCGTAGGCCGTCGCGAAGTCGTCGAACGTCTCGGGCGCCTCGGTGCGCGCATGCTCGAGGGCGCGTACGCGCTTCACGAACACAGCGGGCTCCTTCACACCCGCCGCGAGCACGGCGTCGATCGCGTCGGCGGCGTTGCCCGCATCGCGCAGCATGACGCGCGTGCGCGTGATGAAGAAGTCCATCACCGCATCCTTCGCCGCCGCGGCGTCGAAGTCGATGCCGTCGGCCGCGTAGGCGGAAAGCGCCGCGTCGACCGCAGGCTCAAGCGACACGTTAAGCCCGCCGTCGAGCATGTTCACGATGCCGATGGCGCTGCGGCGCAGCGCGAACGGGTCGGACGAGCCCGTGGGACCCTGACCGATGGCGAACAGGCCGCAGATCGTGTCGAGCTTGTCGGCCATGGCCACGATCTTGCCCACCGTGGACGCGGGCGGCTCGTCGCCGGCGAAACGCGGACGATAGTGGTCGCCCACCGCGCGCGCCACCTGGGCGGTCTCGCCCGCAGCCTCGGCGTAGTAGGAGCCCATGATGCCCTGCACGCTCGTGAACTCGACGACGGCGCCGGTCACGAGGTCGGCCTTGCAGAGGTACGCCGCACGCGCCGCATCGGCCGCGTCCTGACCCTCAAGGCCCGCGTCGGCGGCAAGGTGCTTCGCAAGCGCCACGATGCGGTTCGTCTTGGCGCGCATCGTGCCGAGCTGCTCCTGGAACACCACGGCGTCGAGATCGTCGACGTACGCCTCGAGCGGACGCTTGAGGTCCTCGTCGTAGAAGAACTTCGCGTCGTAGAGGCGCGCCGCCACGACGCGCTCGTTGCCGTCGACGATGTTCGCCTCGAAGGCCGGATCGCCGTTCGACGTGATGAGGAAACGGTTCGACAGCGTGCCGTCGGCGTTGAACAGCGGGAAGTAGCGCTGGTGCACGAGCATCGCGTCAACCGTGATCTCCTTCGGCACGGCAAGGAAGAGCTCGTCGAAGGAGCCCACCATCACCGTGGGATACTCGGCGAGATTGACGACCTCTTCCATCGTCTTGGCAGGAAGGTCGGCCGTCAGCCCCGTGCGCTCCTCGACGGCGCGCACCTGCTCGCGAATGGACGCCTCGCGCTCGGCCTCGCACGGCACCACGAAGGCGCCGCGCAGCACGTCGATGAGCGCGTCGGCATCGGACACCTCGTGCGGGCCGGGAGCGAGGAAGCGGTGGCCGCGCGTGGTGTTGCCCGCCACGAGACCCGCGAACTCAACCGGCACCACCTCGGAGCCGAACAGCGCGAGAAGCCAGCGCACTGGACGGCTGAACTGCTCGTGGCGACTGCCCCAGCGCTGAGTCTTCGGCCACGGGATGGACGTGATGATGCCGCCGAGGATGCCCGGCAGAAGCTCCGCCACCTCGCGCGAGGGAATGCGGCGCGTCGCGAACACGTACTCGGTGCCGTCGACGTCGCGGCGCTCGAGGTCGGCCACGTCGACGCCCTTGCCGCGCGCAAAGCCGGCCGCGGCCTTCGTGGGGTTGCCGTCAGCATCGAAGGCGATCTTCGCCGACGGGCCGCGGAACTCCTCCTCCACGGCCTCGGTCGCCTCGGGCACCTCGTGCGCGATGACGATGAGACGGCGCGGCGTGGAATACACCTCGACGTCACCGTGGGCGATGCCCGCGCCATCGAGCGCGTCGGCGGCGATGCCGGCGAGCTTCTTCGTGGCCGCATGCAGGTCGAATGCAGGCAGCTCCTCGGTTCCGATCTCGAATGCGAGCGTTCTATTCGCCATCACGGGCCTCCTTCTTCTCATCGGAGGCGGGTGCCTCGCCGATCACGTGCTCGAGGTAGCTGGCGCAGCAGGCCTTCGCGATGGTGCGCACGCGCAGGATGTAGCCCATGCGCTCGGTGGCCGAGATCACGCCGCGCGCGTCGAGCAGGTTGAACGCGTGGCTGCACTTAAGGACGTAGTCGTAGGCGGGCAGCGGCAGGCCAGCAGCCAGCACGCGGTTGCACTCCGCCTCGTAGCGGTCGAACTCGCCGAACAGCAGCTCGGTGTCGGCCACCTCGAAGTTGTAGGCCGAGAACTCGCGCTCGTTCTCAAGGAACACATCGCCGTAGGTGAACACGTGGCCGTCGTCGCCGCGGCTCCACACGATGTCGTAGACCGAGTCGACGCCCTGGATGTACATGGTCAAACGCTCGAGGCCGTAGGTGATCTCAGCGGGCACCGGATCGCACTCGAAACCGCCCACCTGCTGGAAGTAGGTGAACTGCGTGACCTCCATGCCGTCGATCCACACCTCCCAGCCGAGGCCCCAAGCGCCGAGCGTCGGGCTCTCCCAGTCGTCCTCGACGAAGCGCACGTCGTGCTCGGCCACGTTGATGCCGATAGCGGCAAGACTCTCAAGGTAGAGCTCCTGCACGTTGTCGGGCGAGGGTTTGAGCAGCACCTGGAACTGATAGTAGTGCTGCATGCGGTTGGGGTTCTCGCCGTAGCGGCCGTCGGTGGGACGGCGGCACGGCTGCACGTAGGCGGTACGCCACGTGTCGGGACCGAGCGAGCGCAGCGTCGTCGCCGTATGGAACGTACCGGCGCCGACCTCGTTGTCGTAAGGCTGCAGGACGACGCACCCCTTGCTCGCCCAGTAGCGCTGAAGGTTCATGATGACGTCTTGGAACGTCGGCGGGCATGCGTCTGCCGCACGTACCGCGCCTACTGCTTCGGTTGGCATGTACTCCCTTTCCCTCCGAGGACTCACACGAGTCCGAAATGATCAAGCGGCCAATAGGTCAGCAGGGCCTTCCCCGTCACCGACGACACGTCGATCGCGCCGAAGTAACGGGAGTCCTGCGAGTTGGTTCGGTTGTCGCCCATCACCCACAGCTCGCCCTCAGGCACCGTGTAGGGATAGGTGATCTCGGTTCCGTACGCCGGCGTGAGCGGCTCGGACGGCTCGCCGTCGGCGTAGGGTTCGTTGAGCGGCACGTTGTTCACGTACACCTGGCCGTCGATGAGGTCGACGGTCTCGCCGCCGGTGGCGATCACGCGCTTGGTGAGGATGCGGCTCGGGATCTCGGGATCGGCAAACGCGACGATGTCGCCGCGCTGCGGTTCCTCGAAGTAGTAGGTGACCTTCTCGTAGAAGAGACGGTCTCCCGTCATGATGGTCTCCTCCATCGAGCCCGAGGGGATCTCGTAGGCCTCGACGACGAACGTGCGCAGGCCCCACGAAAGCACGAGCACGAGCGCCACGGCACCGATGATCGAGAGAAGCGAACGCAGAAAGCCGCCTCCCCTTCGCTCAGCATGCTCACCTGAATACATGTGTGTGTCGTTCTCCTTCGACGAAGCCCCGCGGTTGCGTCACAGGGCGGAAAGCTCAGTGACCGAACATGATACCGCTTGTGCAGCGGATGCCCTCATCACGCGCCAAAAGTATCGAGAAAAACCCTATCAGCGGACGTGAGCAGGCCGGCGCGCTCGTAGGATGCGAGCAGATCGGGGCGCAGGCGCGCCGTGCGCTTGAGGCTGCGCTCGCGCCGCCAGCGCGCGATGGCGGCATGGTTGCCCGAGAGCAGAACGTCGGGCACCGCCGCGCCGCGGAAGGTGGCGGGGCGCGTGTACTGGGGATACTCGAGCAGACCGCTCGTGAACGATTCGTCGACGGGACCCTCCTCGGCCCCGAGCACGCCGGGGATCTTGCGCACCACCGCGTCGATCACCACCATCGAGGCGAGCTCGCCGCTCGTGAGCACGTAGTCGCCGAGCGAGATCACCTCGTCGGCCAGCGCGTACACGCGCTCGTCGATGCCCTCGTAGTGACCGCAGACGAACAGCAGGCGGTCGCATGCGGAGAGCTCGGAGGCGTAGGCGTCGTCGAACGGGCGGCCCTGCGGCGCGAGGAACACCACGCGCGCGTCGGTCGCGTCGGCGTAGAGGCCGCGGCGAGCGGGCGCTGCGGCTGCGGCTGGCTCGCTCGGCGCGCCAATGCCGCCTTCCGCCGCCCGCGCCGGCGCTTCGAAGAGCGGCTCGCACTTCATGACGAGCCCGGCGCCGCCGCCGTAGGGGTCGTCGTCGGTCGTGCGATGCCGGTCGTGCGTCCAGTCGCGCAGATCGTAGGCGGTAAACGAGATGATCCCCTTGTCCTGGGCGCGTTGCATCATCGACGAGCCCATCACGGAATCGTACATGTGGGGAAACGTCGAAAGCGTCTCTATGCGCACGGTCGCTCCTATCGGCTACAGATCGAAGAGCCCCTCGGGGCAGCGCAGCACCACGCGGCGCGCCTCCTCGTCAACGTCGCTGATGAACTCCTCGACGAGCGGCACGAGCATGATCGAGCCGTCAGGGCGGCGGATGTGAAGCAGCGGCTGCACGGGGCGGTCCTCCACTTCGGCGATGGAGCCCACGAAACCGCGGTCCTCGTCGGAGACCTCCCAGTCGTCCCAGAACGGGATGCCGCGCTCCTCTTCGACCGCATTCCAGTCGATCGCCGCACGGCGAACGAGGCAGTGGCAGCCCACGAGCGCATCGGCCGTCAAGGCGTCGGTCACTTCGTCGAAGAACACGAGGGATTCGCGGTCGTTGCGCGGTGCGGTGCGCGTCACGTGCACACGGCGCGGCGCGTCGAGCACGGGAGGCACGAGAGCGACCTCCATCCCCTCTTCCAGCAAAAGCGGAAGGCTCGACGCGCTGCGCGCGACGAGCCCTCCGTTCAAATTCTTGGTATGCGCCAGTACGGCGACATCAACCCAGGCATGCATCTAGTCGATGAGCTCCACTTCCACGGAAACGCCGTCACGCGAGGCCGCGGCACGCGCGAGCGTGCGGATGGCCTTGATGACGCGTCCCTGACGACCGATAACCTTGCCCGCATCGTCCTCGTTGACGCGGATCTCCACCAGCACGACGTCCTCTTCGGTCTCCTCGGCGGTGATCTGAAGATCCTCCTCGACCTCAACCAGCGGACGGACGATGGACTCCACCAGCCCTGCGAGGTCTTCCGTCAGCTCAGACATGGCTTAGGCGTTCTCGCGGTACTTCTTGAGCAGACGAGCGACCGTGTCGGTCGGCTGAGCGCCGTTCGACAGCCACTTGTCGGTCTTCTCGAGGTCGAACTTCACCATCGCGGGATCGACGCAGGGGTTGTAGCGGCCGATGTCGTCGATGAACTTGCCGTCGCGCGGAGCGCGGGAATCGGCGACGACGATACGGTAGTACGGGCGCTTCTTGGCGCCATGGCGAGCGAGGCGAATCTTAACAGCCATGAAGAGTGACTCCTTCTTACGTGTATTCAATCGTGAATGCGTACGCTGCTCACGCAGCGCAGCGAAAACAGCAGTTGCTTATTTTACGGCTCCTTGACGTGGAATGCAAGACCGCGTATGGCGCTTTTATGAGGGCGGATGCGCGCGGGCAACCGTCACGCCGCACGCGTTCGCCGATGTGCAGGGCGCGCCGCGAAAGAGGAAGCCCCTCGCGGCGCGCCCTGCCGCCTTAAGGCAGGTTGATCTTCCGCTTGAAGAGGTAGAGACACACGAGGTAGCACGCGGCTGCCACAATGAGCGCGAGCGCGAGGACGAACAGATGCCACAGCACGCTCGTCACGCCCTCGTTGCTGAATCCCAACGAGGAGAGCACCACTGCCGAGGCGAGCGTGGCCACCGTCGTGAGGAAGTTCGACCCCCACGAGAACAGCGCGAAGAACCCGATGCCCGCCGCCACCTTGTGACGCGACGCCACAGTTGCGCCGAGCGTGAAGGCCAGGTAGGCCATGAGCAGCATCGACACGGAGCCGACCACGAGCTGCGCGACGCCCCAGACGGTCGCGTTCGTCCAGTCGCCGCCGTAGAACATGCCGAGCGCCGAGAGCATCCACACGGGAAGCGAGTCGTCGAGGGTGAAGCCGGGCTGCGCCCCGTAGATCGAGGCCGACACGCCCAGCGCGCAGAGGAGCACCACCGCAAAGTCGATCAAGAGCCACACGAACCCCGCGATCGTCTTCGAGAGCAGATGGCTGTTCGCCGTCACGGGAAGCGTGAAGGTGAGATAGCCCTCATCGGTGAACAGGTTGCGGTAGAAACGGTGCACCACGATCACGAGCGTCGCCACCGGCGCACACATAAGCGCGATCATGCTGAAGACGATGCCCGCCATCGCACTGATACCGACGAGCACCGCGATGCTCTGGGCGCCGGAGGAACTTGTGTCGATCCCGGACGCCAGCGAGCCGAGCAGCCCGCACAGGCAGGCGAACGCGCCGAGGGCGACCGCGGCGATGTGGAGCGGCACGAGAGGCCGCGCGAGCGCTTTCATGTCATATTCGAGCAGCTTCCCTAGCATCGGAACGACCCCCTGAAGTACTCGTCGAGCGATACGCCGAACTGCTCGCGCACGTACGCCGTCGGGGCGTGCATCACGAGCGTGCCGTAGTGGAGGAACACGAAATCATCGAGCACGCGCTCCACGTCGGCGATGAGGTGGGTGGAGAGCAGGATCGTCGCCTCGCGGCGGTACTGCGAGAGGATCGTGTCGAGGATGAAGTCGCGCGCTGCCGGGTCGACGCCGCCGATGGGCTCGTCGAGCAGGTAGAGCGCCGCGCGACGCGCCATGACGAGCACGAGCTGCACCTTCTCCTTCGTGCCCTTCGACAGCGCCGACATGGGCGCCTGCAGCGGCACGGCGAGACGTGCGAGCATCTCCTCGGCCAGCGCGCGGTCGAAGTCGCGGTAGAAGTCGGCGAAGTAGGACAGGCAGCTGCTCACCTTCATGGAGGAGGAGAAGTAGGGACGCTCGGGAAGAAACGAGACGCATGCCTTGGTCTCGGGGCCGGGCGCTTGACCCTCCACCTGCACCGTGCCGCTCGTCGGCTGGAGCAGGCCCGCGACGATCTTGAGCAGCGTGGTCTTGCCGCTGCCGTTCGGCCCGAGCAAGCCCACCACGCGCCCGCGCGGAACCGAGAGCGTCACGTTGCCGAGCGCCACCCGATCACCGTAGCGCTTCGTGAGCGCCTGGCACGAGAGCACCGGCTGCAACGCCGTGTTGTACGAAGGAACCGTATCCACAAGGTCTCCCTTCTCTTCGGGGCGGCTTGGTGACAAGCGGTGACAAACGACCCGTCCGCTTGTCACCAAAACCCACGGGTCAAGCCAAAGTCAGCGAGAAGCGCCGTGGCGTCCGAGATTGCCCCGCCGCAGGGCCAAGCCGCCTTCCGCGCGGCGCCGCGCCCTGCACAAGGGGCAAGGTCGGGTGCCACGGCGCTTCGCAGCGTCGGCTGGTTCCGTCGGCCCCGTCAGGGCCGGCGGAACCCTCCCTACTTCATCATGTCCTGAAGGCGGCGCAGGTCGGCCATGCTCATGCCGCCCATGCCGGGAAGCCCGCGCTTGCGGCGACCCTTCCCCTTCTTCCCTTTCTTGCCTCCGCGCTGCTCCATCTCGCCCATCATCTTGCGCATCATCTTGCGCGTCTCGTTGAACTTTTTGATCAGCTGGTTCACTTCGGAGACCGTGACGCCCGCGCCCTTGGCGATGCGGGCACGTCGGCTGCCGTTGAGCACTTCGGGCTTTGCGCGCTCCTGCTTGGTCATGGAGTTGATGATCACCTCCATGGCATCGAGGGCGCCCTCGTCGACCTGGCCGCTGCCGAGCGCCTTATCGCCGCCGGGCAGCGCGCTCACGAGCTTGGCGATGCCGCCCATCTTGTGCACCTGGCGGTTCATCGCCACGAAGTCGTCGAGCGTGATCTCGCCGCGCGCCATGCGGTCGGCCTCGATCGCCTCTTCCTCTTCCTGCTGTTGAACGCGCACGGCGCTCTCGATGAGCGAAACCACATCCCCCATGCCGAGGATGCGCTTCGCCATGCGGTCGGGATGGAACTCCTCGAGGGAGTCGGGCTTCTCGCCCGACGAGATGAACTTAATCGGCTTGCCCGTGACCTCGCGGATCGACAGCGCGCCGCCGCCGCGAGCGTCGCCGTCCATCTTCGACATGATGACGCCGTCGAAGTCGACGCGCTCGGCGAACGCCTCGACCACGTTCACCACGTCCTGACCCGTCATGGCATCGACCACCATGAGGATCTGGTCGGGCTTGGTGGCAGCCTTGATGGCCTCGGCTTCGGCCATCATGTCCTCGTCGACGTGCAGGCGGCCCGCCGTGTCGATGATGACCACGTCGCGCAGATTGTCGATGGCGTCGCGAATGCCCTCGGTGGCGATCTTCACCGGATCGGCGCCGTCGCCGCGATACACGCGCACGCCGATCTCGCCGCCGAGCGTGGCGAGCTGGTCGGCTGCGGCGGGACGATACACGTCGCAGGCGACGAGCAGCGGACTGTGGCTCTCCTGCTTGAGACGGTACGCGAGCTTGGCGGCCGCGGTAGTCTTACCCGAGCCCTGAAGTCCCACGAGCATGATGACGTTGGGGATGCGACCCGACAGCACGAGTTTACTGTCGGTGCGGCCGAGCAGCGTGGTGAGTTCGTCGAGCACCACCTTCACGACGTTCTGCGCAGGGGTGAGCGAATCGAGCACCTCGGCGGTCAGGCAGCGTTCCTTCGTACGGGCGACGAACGCCTTCACCACCTTGAAGTTGACATCGGCTTCGAGCAGCGCAAGGCGGATCTCGCGCATGGCCTGGTTGATGTCGTCCTCGGTGAGGCGGCCCTTCGAGCGCAGGCCCGAGAAGATGCCCTGCAGTCGTTCGGAAAGGCTCTCAAGCATGGGGTTCTCCTATCGTAGAGCGGCGGGGCACACGATGCGCGCAGTCGGCCGCATGTCGTTCGTCAGACCCGCATTATACGACAGCGCCCGTGCCCGTCCGCCCGCTGCGCGGAAGCTCCACGGGCCGAAAGCGCGCCAAGATGCGGCGAAGGGGCGGGGCCGACATCGCACGCAACGCACACGGCATCGGCCCCGCCTCTCCGTTGCAGATTCGTCAGTCGAGGAAATCCACTCCCCCGGAATGGGTGTGGTAGATGGCGCCGTGCACCTCGAGACCGTTCGTCTCGGCGAGATGCGCGAGGGCGGGCTCGGCGCGCAGGGCGGCCATGCCGGCGCGCACGTTGAGCTCGCTCGCACGGTAGGGATCGCGCTCAGAGCCGATGGCTCGCCCGATCGGCGCGGTGAGCGCAGCGAGCGGATCCTCCGCCGCATCAGACGCGGCGACCGCGTCGGCGCCTTCCGCATCGAGCGCGTGCATGGCCGCCTCCACCGCGCCGCAGCCCGTGTGCCCGAGCACGAGCACGAGCTTCACGCCGAGATGCTCGCAGGCGTACACCACGCTGCCGAGCTCGACGGGACCGACCACGTTGCCCGCCACGCGGATGACGAACAGGTCGCCGAGGCCCATCATGAACATGTGCTCGGGCACCGTGCGCGAATCCGAGCAGGTCACCACCACGGCGAACGGATTCTGACCGTACGCGTAGAGCTCCTCGATGCGCTCAGGCGAGATGTCGCGCTCGTGCGCGCGCACCGTCACGAAGTCGCGGTTGCCGCGCGCAAGACGCGCGAGCGCTTCGGCTGCCGTGATCATGCCCAGTCCTTGCACACGTCGACCCAACCCTCCGCGCGCGAGGTGCGCTCAAGCTCATCGATGGAAAGCTCGATCGAGGAGTTCGAGCTGCCCGCCGCGGGAAACACCGTAGCGAAACGGCGCAGCGACTCGTCGAGGAACACGCGCACGCCGTCGTTCACCGCAAACGGGCACACACCGCCCACCGCGTGTCCCACGAGCTCCTCCACCACGTCGGCGGGGATCATCTTCGCCTTCGTATGGAAGCGCTCCTTGAACTTGGGGTTCGCAATGCGCGCGTCGCCCGCCGCCACGATGAGCACGGGCTCATCGTCCACGAGGAACGACAGCGTCTTGGCGATGCGGCACGGCTCGCAGCCCGCCGCATGCGCGGCCAGCTCCACCGTCGCGCTCGATTCGCCGTACTCGTTGATGCGGTCGGCCATGCCGAGGTCGCGGAAGTACGCGCGCACCTTTTCGATCGCCATGCTATTCGCACTCCTCTGCTTCGTGGTAGAAGATGATCATGTCCTCGTAGACGCCCTGCACGTTGAGATAACCGCCTGGAATCACGCCGATACGCGTGAACCCGAGGCTCTCGTACAGGTGGATGGCGCCGGCGTTGCTCGCCACCACGGCATTGAACTGCAGGCCGCGGAAGCCGCAGGGCGTCAAATGCGCGAGCGAATCGCACACGAGCGCGCGGCCCACACCCGCACCGCGCCGCGATGCGTCAACCGCGTAGCTCGCGTTGGCCACGTGCGCGCAGCGGCCCACGTTGTTGGGGTGGAGGATGTACAGCCCTGTCACCGCACCGTCGCACACCGCAACCGCCGTGCGCGTCTGACTTGCGAAGAACGCGGCGGCCTCCGTATCGTCGGTGAGTTCGTCGAACTGGGGAAACGCGTTGCCTGCACGCACGACCTCGTTCCAGATCGCGCGCATGCGCGGCACGTCGGCCGCTTCGTAGGCCCGCACTGCCGACACTGCGGGCGCCGTGCGCATCGCATCGGCCACGCCTACCACCACTTCTCCCAGAAGTGCTTCTTGCGCTTCGGCTCGGCATCGGTTTCCGCCTCGGCTGATTCCGACGCAGCGGCGCCGTCGGCTTCCGCGGTAGCTTCGGCGGAATCGTCCGCCGCGGCGAGGGCGAGCTCGGCAAGCTCATCGTCGGTAAAGGGAGCGTCAGCGGCCTCCGTCGCCGCGGCAGGCTCGGTGAGGTCGTCCTCGGACGGGGCGGCCTCATCGCTGTCGCGCGCTTCGACGGAGTCTTCAGCAGCATCGGCGACACCGGTGGCGTCGGCATCCTGCGAAGCCTCTTCCGCATCGGCCTCGTCATCCGTCGCGGGTGCGGCGTCATCCGTTTCCGCTTCGCCGGCCGCCGCTTCGACCGCAAGCGGAACCGCGGGAGCGCCTTCGATCACGTCGCGGCGGCGCTCCCCCGCCGACAACGCGGCTTCCTTGGCGTTCTGGCCGGCAAGCGCCTCCTCGTCTTCGTCGTAGCGCTCGTCGAAGTCGCCGATGAGCGCGGCGGCGAAATCTTGGGCGTCGAAGTCGCGCAGGTCGTCGATGCCCTCGCCCACGCCGATCTTGACGATGGGCAGCCCCAGCTCGTGCGAAACCGCGAGCGCGATGCCGCCCTTCGCCGTGCCGTCGAGCTTGGTGACGATGAGACCGTCGAGATGCAGCGCACGGTTGAACTCTCGCGCCTGCTGCAGGCCGTTCTGCCCCGTGGTCGCGTCGATTACGAGCACGGTGTAGACGGGCAGCTT
>ERZ1034952.3163-NODE-3163-length-11362-cov-4.379499_pt1 | contig 11362 bp, 9 predicted proteins | sample MGYA00520625_ERZ1034952 | MGnify/ENA primary metagenome ERZ1034952 (study PRJEB33766, sample SAMN09781773) | gut metagenome | biome: gut microbiome | host: Homo sapiens | place: Madagascar | study: EMG produced TPA metagenomics assembly of the PRJNA485056 data... | reverse complement strand
AGGAGAGGTACAGGTAGGCCGAGTACAGCTCCTTGTTGATCTGGTCGTTGATGAGTTCGTAGACGCGCTGGTCCATGGGGTCCTCCTATTCATGTGCGGTTTTGTCGCCTTCCATCATAGCTGCCGCACCGTATTCTCAGACGCGTCGTTTGCCAAGAATGAAAAAATCACGAAAAGAGGCTGCTGGCTTGCGGGTCCTCGCCGCTGAAAAGAGGCGGAAACTTTGCGAAACGCCTGTCTGAATTTGCTCTTCAGAACGCGCTGAGCCCTTCTATTATGTTCGCAGTTTCGAACGAGAGGCGAATAAGATGGGGGAGGGCGAACTCGATGCGCAGGGATCCATTTGAGAACCAGAAGGACATGTCGGGCCATCCTCGGTGCATAGCGTGCATCTCGTATTGCCCGATGAAGGTGCCCTGGCGCGACGAAGAGGGGCGCATACAGATGCGCTGTGGCAGTCCTGTTCGAGCGAAGATTTTCGCTGAGCAGGAGAGACTCGCCAGCGGCGGCGGGAAGAGCAACTAGCTCCACCTCATCAGACGAGCTTTTCTTTTCCGATGAGCTGCATGATGTCGATCGCGAGGGCCACGTCGAAAAAGGTCCTTGTGTCGCGCACGTCTATGCCAGCTGTTTTCTCGATGCTTTTCAGGCGGTACTTCAATCCGCTCGAGGAGAGGCTGAGATCCTCTGCTGTCTTGTGGGAGTTTCCTCTGTTGCCCACGTAGGTTTCCAGAGTCAGGAGAAGCTCGGTTCCGTGCTCTCGGTCGGAGTCGATGAGGGGCTTGAGTCTCATCGAGGCGAAATCCCTTATGACGGTGGTGTCGAGCGCGCCGTAGAGAATTGTGCGGGCGTTGAATTGCTCAAGTGAGAGGACCTCTCCGGTGTGTCCGAGGTTTTTCCCGATTCCAATGATTTTACGAGCGGAGTCGAAGGACGCTGCGTAGTCCTCTTCGCTATGGCAGACGCTGCCGACTCCGATGGTAAACACAAGCTTCGGAAAGCTCTGTTTGAGCCGCTCTTTCAGCATGTATGCCGAAGCGCAGATGCGCTTCGGGGAGGCGTCTGCGCCATCTTGCACGATTGCGACAAGGTGTTTGTCTCGATACACGACGAGCATTCTCGCATCGCCAATGTCGGTAGTCCGCGCAACGCCGGTGAGCACCTGGATCCAGTCGTTGGACTGCGGTGCGCCAACGGGAGGGGGCAGCTTTCCTTCGCTGTCGAATATCTCGACGACGACCATCCTGCTCGGCATGCTCAGATCGAAATTGAGCTCCTTGGAGTAGTTGAGCGCAGGGTTCGACTTCTCGTGCTTTCCCGTTACAAGGTCGTCGATGAAGGCGCTCATGAGTTTTCCGTTGAGCTCGCTTATGTAGCGTTGCTCAGCGATGCACTCGCCGAAGATCGCGCCAACGCGCCCAACGGCATCTTCGTCGGCTTTGGAGAATGGGAAGTCGATGCGGAGTAGCGACAGGTAGCCGAGTCGGCGGTTGTTCGCAAAGAGGGGGCAGATGATGCGATTAACGGTGTGTCCGGAGACGTTGTCGGAAAGCTGAAAGCTCATTCGCTTGCTCTCGTAGTAATTGGAGGCATGCGAGAACGAGGCACTTCCTTTCAGGGTGAGTCCGTTGAGGATGCTTGCGGTGGAGCCGTCGTCGTTCTTGTCGTTGCGATGGGCCCAGTAGTGGGTGACGACGCCGAATTCCTCGATTGCCGTCGTACACCCGAATGCCGTCGACAGCTCCTTGACGGCTAGATCGAGGATGTTTTCCTGCGTCGCCTTGTTGGAGACAAGTTGCTCGATTCGCCGGATAATCGAGCCTACCTCCGAATGACGACGCGGGCTGTCTATCGGGTACACTCCCGAGGCGCCTTTGACTCCAGCGAGCTCTTTGGCGAACGAAGGAAGGCCTTCTCCTTCCTTCTCCCAATCGCTTTTCGGTTTACCTACGAAGCGACATGAGGGACTGGCGAAGCAGCTGCAAGATTCCTCAAGATAGATGTAGTGTCTCTCGGGGCAGAGTGCGTCGATGTAGCCTGTGAGGTACCCTGCGGTGAACCAGCATGCAGGGCCGTAATGCTTGCCGAAGAAAAGCAGATGGTGTCTCGCTTCGAAGGTGCCCGCAACGTTCACGATGTGCCAGGCGGGGTTCTCGTCGATCTTCTCGGAACTGCCTTTCATGTCGAGGTGGCTTAAGGATCGGGCTGCGGCTTCAGGCAGGCTCTCTTCGTTGATTTCTGGAATGACGTGTTGTCGTTCGAGGTCGGCGAGTGCGACACGTGAGCCGCATGTGTATCCGTACCGAGCCATCACAGCGGCCGCTTCATGTGCGCCGAAGCGCTCGATGAGATCGCGGCGCAGTGTGCTCAGGGGCGCAACGTCTAACAGCGGCGTCTCGGTGAACGCCTCTTGTGTGTCAGGGGAAAGTAGGATGTTCTCAGCGGGAGCGCTCATGGGGCCTCCTGAAATGCGGCGGCAATGCACGACGAGAATAGCCGCGCATTGCCATTCTACCCAAATGCACCCTGGGGACAAAACTCGCGTACTTTTCGAGAAAGCGAGGGCGTATTCGGTCAGCTATTTGCCAGTGCAGGTTCGTCCGAGGCGTTGACAGGCTTCGCGATAGGCTTCGGCAGCGTGAGGGTGATGATCAGGGAAACGGTCATCATGCCGGCGGCAAGCAGGAACGCGCTGCCGAGTGATCCAGTGGCATCGGCGACGATTCCTCCAGCGATGGGACCGAGCGTTCTCCCCACCAGTCCAAGCGTGCAGATGATCCCAGAGCCTCTTCCGCGAAGATCGGGCGGATAGTAGTCGGACATCATGGCGGAGATGACGGGGACCATGCCGAGTCCGAGCCCCATGGCAACCACCATGACGAACATCATTGTGATATTGCCGTAGAAGATGAAAAACCCGATGGCGCAGGCCGACCAAAGTGCCGCAGCGCATGCGACCATGTGCTTGCGCTGGAAGCGGTCGGAGAGGGGCCCCCAGACCTGCTGGCCGATGAGCTGTCCAAAGCTGTACGTCGAGACCGCAAGTCCAGCAACCGCTGCTGCTGCTCCCGCGTCGGCCATGGATTTCGCCATGAAGCCAGAGATCACGAGATAGCCTGCTTGCCAGAAGATGTACATGACGCCCAGATGCCACGTGATGGGCATCTTGAAGATGCGAAGGCTCTTTCCGTGCTCTTCCCTGGGCGTTTCCACTTCGATGACGGGGGTGCCGATTGGCGCGAGCCCCTTGTCGGCTGGCGAGTCTCTCAGGATGATGAAGATGAGCACGGCGAGGATGACGACGATGGCGCCCATGGCGACCGAGGTGAGCTGCCAGCCGAGAGCGAGTGAGACGGAGGGAATGACAGCGCCGAGAACCATGCCCATGATGACGGAGCCGGGGGTGATAAGACTCATGGCACGACCCCTTTTGTTGGGGTAGAACCAGGCGCCGACGATCTTCGAGAGCGTTGCGTTGAACACGCCTGCCGCACCGAAGCCCACAATGCCATAGAGCACGACGGCTTTCAGGAAACTGTCGGCGGCAAAACCGAACGCGATGGAGAACGCACCGATGACGAGCGCAGCGGCAGTGGAGGCGAGGCGCGCGCCAAATCGGTCAGCCACAAACCCCCAAATGATAGCGGCACCACCGGAGGTGAATCCGTAGACGGAAATGATGAGGCTCGATGATGCGTTGTCGAGTTGGAGAGATTCCGATATGAAGCTCAACTGAAGTGGGACAAGTTGGATGGCGAACATCATTGCGGCGGTGCAGCAGAGCCCGCCGATCACGATGATCCATCCGTAGTGAAGTTTTTTCCTACCCATGTTCTTACCTCTGTTCCTTCCGCAGGAAGAGCATACGCTCTCCTCCCGCATGCAACGACCCCGCAGATGGTGCGCCTATCGAGACGTGTGCCTTCTGCGGGGTTTTCAAGCTGTTAGCAAAGTTGCGCGAACGTTTAGTCGAGAACCTTGCCCTTGGTTTCGGGGAGGAAGAGGAGCACAGACAGACCGCAGACCAGTGCGAGGCCGGCAGCGACGAAGAACGCGCCGTTCATGCCGAATGCGCTCATGGCGGAGGCCATGATGATCGGGCCTGCGATGCCGCCGATGCGGCCGAAGGCGAGAAGCAGGCCGTTGCCAGTGGAGCGAAGCGACGTCTCGAACAGCTCGGGCAGGTATGCCGTGGAAGCCTGAGAGAGCACTGCGCGGCCGAACTGGAACAGGATGCTGAGGGCTGCGACCATGATGACGGTGGTGGAGAGCCCGTACACGTAGGCGAACAATGCAGCGAGAATGGCGCCGACCATGACTGACCAGCGGCGGCCGATATGGTTGGAGATCCAGGTCACGCAGAAGGCGGCGGGCAGAGCACCCAGCTGACCCAGGGCGGAGAATCCGACGGAGCTGATTACGTCAAAGCCCTTGGACATGAGCAGCGTGGTGATCCAGGCGTTGAGACCGAAATCGAATGCCATGCAGCAGAAGAACCATACGAAACCGGCGACAATGATCTTGGCGTACTTCTTCGTGAAGAGGTCGGTAAGCTTGCCCTTGGCGACCTCGGCGCGCGGACGATCGATCACCTCGGGGAGCTCGGCGCCGCCAAGATGGGCTTTTGCCTTCATCTCCCAACGCTCGACGATCTTGTCGGCCTCGTCGAGGCGGCCCTTCGACTCGAGCCACATAGCGGACTCGGGAATGAAGAATGCGATGAGCAGGAAGGTCAGGCCGAACGCGCCTTCGAGCCAGTACACTGCTCGCCAGCCGAGACCGTTGGCGAAGAACATGGTGATCAGGCAGGCGGTGACGACGCCGACGGCGCCGATGAGCATGTAGAGCGTGATGTACTTCGGACGCTTGGCAGTGGGAATGATCTCGCTGATGTAGGCGACGAGGATGGGGGTCATTGCTCCCATGCCGATGCCGGCGATGACGCGGCAGGCGAGCAGGGTCTCGAGGCTGTTCATGAAGCCCGTTCCCACCGAGCCGACACCCCAGACGATCACGAGTGCCGTGGCGACCCATTTACGGCCGAACTTATCGGCGAGAACGCCGGAGACCAGCGAGCCGATCAGCATGCCGGCGAATGCGGCAGAGGAGAAATAACCTCCCTCCATGGTGGTGAAGCCGAAATGATTGATGACGAGAGGAAGCGTAAAATTCGTTCCGGTCATGTTCATCGAGCACGATGCCCAGGTAATGAAAATGAGTGCGCAGACGAGTCGGTGATAACCCGTGACGGGAAGCCGCTCCATGCGATCTGCGACGGAATGCCGTTGCACCATCCTAACTCCTTCTTCGTGTTTTGCATTGCCGCCGCAGCTCGCGTCATCGTCATGGCGCGTTGGCGGCTTCCTTCGAAGGTTCCGGAATCTTTGTCGGCATTGTACTGAGCGTAAAGAGGAGCACGTGCTTCAACTTCAGGCGGAAAGCACCGTTCTCTTCCGCCCTCTTTTTCTCTTTTCGGGTTTTTCCTCCCAGATATTCTTGGCTCAGCTCGAAGCGGCATCGCACTACCCAAGTGAAGCGGTTCCGCATTTTGGCCCCTAGAACAGCATCGGAGGTAATAGTCATGGCTGAGCTCAATCCCGATTTGAAAGAGTTCCTCGCTGAATGGAACAAGCGCCCGCCGGTGCCGAAGGACGTCTCGCCGCTCATTTTCCGCGGCACCATCGGCACTGACAAGCAACCTGCGCAGAAGGCGCCGTTCATCAAAGATTACCTTGCTCCCGTGAAGGGCGGGGAGATCGTGGTGAGGATCTATAAGCCCGTGCCCGAACCGGAGGAGCCCCTTCCGATCTGCGTGTTCTACCATGGCGGCGGCTTCATGGGCGGTGACGTCGACGGCTATGACTACCCGATGCACCAGGTCTGCCTTGAGGCGAATTGCATCGTCGCCTCGGTGAATTATCGACTTGCTCCCGAGAACAAGTTCCCCACCTGCTTCTATGATTGCTACGATGCGACGAAGTGGGTTTCCGAGCATGCCGCCGACTTCGGGGGCGACCCTGATCGCCTCGCCATTTCGGGCGTGAGCGCGGGCGGAACGCTGACCCTTGCCGTTGCCATTTTGGCGCGCGATGCGGGCAACGTGCCGAAGATCGCGTTCCAGGCTCCGATGTACGGCGTGTACGACATGTCCCAAAGCCACGAATACCAGTCGCGCAAGGACCTTGCCGAGGGGTACTATCACTGCCTCAGCACAGGAGAGGTGTTCGACGCGTTTCTGGTCAACACCGAAGAGGATAAAAAGCACCCGTTCCTCACGCCGATCGATATCGAGGATCTGTCCAATCTTCCGAAGACGTTTCTCATGACGATGGAGTACGACCTTCTGAAGGACGAGGGCAAGCTCATGGCGGATCGTATCGCCGAAGCTGGCAACGAGGTGGAGTACTACGAGGCTCCGGGCATGATCCACAACTCGTTCGTGTTCAGCGCGTGGTGCCCTGGCGCCAAGGAGGCGGTGAACGACGTGTTCGTCGATCGTCTCAAGGCTGCATTCGCCCAGTAGGCATCTGTTCGCCGATTCTTTCGCTGACCCGACGACCGGGCACGCCCCCCCCCTAACGTGCCTGCGTCGCGCCCTCGTCCATCCCTCCTTGCGACAGGCGAAGCTGCACTGCTCGATCAAGCCCTCCCTAGCAGTGCGGCTTCGCGGGGGCGTCAGGGGGATGCGGATCGAGATGTTTGCAGGGGCTTGATTTCGTGACCAAAAGAAGAAGGAGGAAGCCATGTGCTTCAGACCAAGTGGTGTGGGCGGAGGCCCGCAGCCCGTCAAGTGTTCGAACTGCGGCAAGACGGTGTTCCCTTCTGACGGGATTCTCCCGAGCAAGTGCCCATTTTGCCGAGAGACGCTGAGCGGCGAGCCGGCGGCCATGCCTGCGCCAGGCGCGCCCATTACGCCTGGAGCGCCGAGGCCGGGTGCGCCAGGTGCGCCCGGCGTTCCGCCCCGCAGTGCGTCGTAGCGCGCATTGCAGCAGGCGCTTTGTGCTGCGACGCTCCTTGTTTTCGAGGAGGCGGACGACAGCGATTCTGAGCGCGTGACGCATCGATTCGAGAGAAACGGAGGTCGTTTTGACTGAAGCATGGAAGGAAACGCCTTGGCGCTCAGGCACCGAGGACGATTACTGGGTTCGCAGTTGCGCGTGGTCGGCGCCGGGATGCCACCCCGTCGGATGCGGTGTTCGCCTGCACGTGGTCGACGGGAAGCTCGTCGAGGTTGAGGGCGATCCCGAGCATCCGATTACCCAGGGTCGTCTGTGCGTGCGCTGCCTGACGCTGCCCGAGTACATCTATCATCCCAAACGCATCATTCATCCGATGAAGCGTGCTCGCGAGGACCGGGGTCGTGACACGTGGGAGCAGATCACGTGGGATGAGGCGATCGACCTCATTGTGGAGAAAACCGAAGAGCTCCAAGCGAAGTACGGCAGGGAGACGGTGGCGGTATTCGGTGGGACGGGTCGCGAGGCCTGCCTGTACGGCCCGGCCATCTCGTCCGCTGTTTTCCGCACGCCGTACTACGTGTATTGCATGAGCGGCCAGGCATGCTACGGTCCACGCAACATGACGGCGGCGTGTGTGTTCGGCAACATCGGATATCCAGAGATCGACATTGCCGCGTGGTCGCCGCAGCGCTACGACGATCCAGGCTACGTGCTTCCCGAGCTTGTTGTGTGCTGGGGCAAGGACCCGCTCCCGTCGAACCCCGACGGTCTGTTCGGGCACTCCGTCATCGACATGATGAAGCGCGGCAGTAAGCTGATCATGATTGACCCACGCGTCACGTGGCTCGGATCACGAGCCGAAATGGTTCTGCAGGTGCGGCCGGGAACCGACGGCGCGCTCGCTATGGCCGTGTGCAACATCATCATCAGCGAAGGTCTCTACGATAGGGACATCGTGGGGCAGTGGGTCTACGGCTTTGATGAGTTCAAGGAGCGCGTTGCCACGATGACTCCGGAGAAGGCCGCTGAGATCTGCCAAATCGACGTTGCGGACATTTACGCCTTTGCTCGTCGTTACGCAACGGCGAAGCCCGCTTCCATCGCGTGGGGCTTGGCGTTCGACCAGCAGTACTCTGGAACGCAGGCGGGCATCTGCGTCATGGCGATGATCTTCATGACTGGCAACATGGATGTTCCGGGAGGCAACACCTGCGGCGGTTCGACCTACAGCTTCCTTGGAAAGTGGCGTATCGACACTCAGGCGTGCCTGCCTCCTGGGCAGTTCGAGAACCGCATCGGCAAGGAAGAGTATCCGCTTTTCACTCACCGTATGTTCTTCGCTCAGCCAGATGCCTGGTTGGAGCATTTGGAGTCTGACGAGCCGGTCAAGTTCCGCATGGCGTACTTCAGCAGCTCGAATCCGCTTGCTCCCTCCAACAGCAACGAGACCGACCGATGGTATCGCGCCTTCAAGGAGCGGATCGAGTTCACGGTAGTTACCGATCTGTTCATGAACCCTACCGCCATGGCGCTGGGCGACGTGTTCCTCCCCGTGTCCACTTTCGCCGAGCACAGCGGGCTCGTGCAGCCGTACTATGGCGGAAACATGCAGTACATGGGCGCCATCAACAAGGCCGTCACGGTCGGCGAGGCGAAATCGGACATCGAGATCAGCATCATGCTCGGCAGGCGTCTTAACCCCGAGGCATGGCCGTGGGACAACGCTGAGGAGTTCTTCGAAGAACAGTGCTCTACGATGCTCAACGTGCATTTCAGCGAGATCCAGGATGCAGTGTGCTATCAGATACCCTATGACTACAAGAAATACGAAAAAGGGCTTATGCGCGGTGACGGCTGGCCAGGATTCAACAGCTCAACGGGTATGGCGGAATTCCGCTCCACCTATATCGAGGACTACGGCGAGGATCCGCTGCCCTACTTTGCCGAGTGCCCCTACGCTCCCGTACCGGAGGCGTCTCGATTTGACGCGCGCTATCCGCTGACGCTGACGACGGGAATGCGCCGCTACACGTCCTTCCATTCCGAGCACCGCGCCATCGCGTCGTTGCGAGAGATTGATCCGTGGCCCTGGGCCGAGGTGAACCCGAAGACGGCGCGGGAGTACGGTGTGGTCGACGGCGGTTGGATGACGATCGAGAACATGTTCGGGAAATGCACCATGCAGGTTCAGGTTAATGCGGGCGTTAAGGAGGGAGTTGTCGTTGCCTCGCATGGTTGGTGGTTCCCCGAGCAAGACGGGGAAGAGCCCAATCTGTTCGGAACATGGAAGGCGGGCATCAACAAGCTTCTGCCCAATCGCCTCTGCTCTCCTCTCGGCTTCGGCTCGATTCAGGACAACATGTGCTGCACCATTTCGCCGTGCAGCGGCCTGGGGGACGGCGTAGAGCCGCCTTCCTCGGATCAGTGTGTTGTTGGTGAATAGAAATGAGGGACTGAGACATGGAACAGAGCAACGCCCTATTGTTTAACTACGAGTATTGTTCGGGTTGCCATAGCTGCGAAATCGCATGCCGCAACCACCTTGGTTTGGGCTTGGGCAAATGGGGCATCAAAGTCGCCGAAGTGAAGCCGTTCGAGTTGCCCAGTGGTGACGGCAAGATCGAGTGGATCTATCAGCCCGTGCCGACGCAGTTGTGTGATCTGTGCGTCGACCGTGTCGAAGCGGGGAAGTCTCCTGCGTGCGTTCATCATTGCCAGGCGTTCTGCATCGAATACGGCACGCTCGCAGAGATGGCGGCCCGCGCGGCGGAGATCGGGGGTAGGACGAGCGTTTTTCTCCCGAAGAAGCCTGATCAGAAAAGTTGATGGGAAGAGTAGTTCGATCATGTGCTACTCGTGCAGCGCCAACTGCGACAACTGCTATCCGAAAATGGTCGCATGTCCCCAATGCGGATTCGTAAATTTTCTTAAGCAGAGCACGTGCGTCCAGTGCGGGGCAGTTCTGGATGAACGGGCCAAACAGAAGGCTCGAGACCTATGGGAGCAGGGTGTGCGATTCGGCGAGAAGCGAAAACCAAATATCGCACCTCTCAGTCGCACCAATTCTCCGTTTGCTTCTGCCCGATGAGGTTCGCCGTTGTTTAAGAGAGCTTTGTTGGCTGCCCTGAATGAATGCAATGTCGATGTGCGGCGTGTGGCGGCTGGTAGTTGCCACACGCCGCTTCTTTATGCGTGCACATAGAGCGGGTTCGCATCGTGCGATGCGAACCCGCTCTATTGAAGCGCTTACGCGTTCTTCCCCTGCTCGCCGGCAGCGGCGTCGGCGGCGTCGGTGGCCGCGCCAGCCTGCGCGTCTGCGGCTGCGGCGCCCGTCTGCCCGTCGGCCGGAGCGGCTGCCTGCGGTTGTACAGGCTGCTGCGTGATGGGTGCGGCCTGCTGCACAGGCTGCTGCGCAGCGAACGCGTTCACGGGCTGCTGCGGCGTGCTGTAGGTGCGCTCGTAGGCGTTCGCGGGCGGCTGGGGCGCGCCGTAGCCGGCGGCGTAGGTGTTGTGCGCACCAGGCTGGGCGTAGCCGGTCTGATATCCTGCCTGGGCATACGTCGCGCCACCTGGAACCTGCGTGTAGCCCACGTAGCCCTGCGCGTACGCGGCCTGGCCGTATGCGGGCTGCGCGGCGGGGTCGAACACGGGGGCGTTCTTGTCCTTACGCGCGAACACGGCGGCGATCACGAACAGCACGGCGGTGATGAAGCTGACCGACAGGAAGGCCGCCACGGCGCCGACGATGCTCCAGACGAAGACGCGACCGAGCTTGTCGCGGTCGGGTGCCCCGATGATGCCGATGATGCTGGCAGCGGCCGTGACGACGGCGGTGACGAGTCCCCATACGGAGAGCACGCTCAGCAGCGTCCAGATGAAGTTACCGAAGCCCATGAGCTCGTCCTCGGTGAGGCCGTTGACGTCCATGTTGCCGGCGAGGCTGTTGTCGTGCGTGTTGTACGAGTACGTGATGGCGTCGGTGCCGTATTCGTTCCACAAGCTTCCGCCGATGCCGACGGTGAACAGCGTTACGACGTAGGTGAGAATGGTGAGGGCTGAGAAGACGAGCGTGGCGATGCAGAGTCCTCGGATGAGGGTGGCGTGCTGGGGACGCATGTTCCTTCCTTTCCTGGCTTCCTTTTAGCGTTCATCGTTGCCGACGATGCCGTTGACGATGGCTGAGACGATCGAGATGACGATGGCCGCGACGAATCCGCTGCCGAACGTGGCGATTTCAAACCCGATGTCGAACAGGCCGTTGGCGAGTCCGGCGGCCAGGTAGAGCATAGCGGTGTTCACCACGAGATAGAAGATGCCGAGCGTGATGATCGTCACCGGGAGCGAGAGAACCTGAAGGATCGGTTTGATGGAGATGTTCACGAGCGACAGGACGAGGCCGAGGA
>ERZ1034952.3162-NODE-3162-length-11363-cov-3.266183_pt1 | contig 11363 bp, 9 predicted proteins | sample MGYA00520625_ERZ1034952 | MGnify/ENA primary metagenome ERZ1034952 (study PRJEB33766, sample SAMN09781773) | gut metagenome | biome: gut microbiome | host: Homo sapiens | place: Madagascar | study: EMG produced TPA metagenomics assembly of the PRJNA485056 data... | reverse complement strand
GTGATGCTGTCCGAAGCATCGAACAGACGGACGTAGATTTTGGCCGTGCGGCTCTGCTCGCCGGTATTCTCCTTTACGGACACCTCGATTGCAGGATTCCGCTCGTCTCCGCCTACGGTTGCATTGCACCACCGGCCGTCCTGCACCACTTCGTACTCCCATGCAACGTCGGATGCCGCAACAGCAACGGTTTTACTTTCCGGCTCGTCGGCCCGAAAACCGAGCATCCTCTCGGCCACGGATATGCTGTAAGTGACGTCGGGAACGTCGTTTACTGGCGCATCTTCACTGCAACCGCACAAAACGGCGGCCGCAAGAACAGACAGACCGAACAGGCGGAATCTCTCAATGATTCCCATTTGTTTATCAGTATATTACGGAACCTTCGCGGCGGACGATTCTTACGATATTGCGGGTACGCTGCGCAAGGAGCACCACATCGTTGTCGCGGCTGTACTGTTCGAGCAGCTTTTCGTTATACCCTCGAATGGTCAGCAGTTCCATGCCGGTGTCATAGTGGACCATGAATCCTTCGGTCGAAAATTCATCCATAGCCTGAGACAGATAGCGGGAATCGTCTATGCAAAGGCTCATGCTGACGGCCGATGTTTGGATAAGATTGGTTTTGATGTTGTACCTCTCCAAAAGGGTGAATATCTTGGCGAGACGCTCTTCGAGGACGAACGAGAAATCCTGCGGACGTATCGTCATGAGCACCTGACGGCGTTTGAGTATGAGAATGGGAATATCCACGGGGCTGTCTATCGAACCCTTGATTACGCTGCCTCGTGCATTCTTGTCGCCGAACGGCCGCACGTACAGAGGTATATTCTTGTTTTGCAGAGGTTTGATTGTCTTCGGATGGATGATTTGCGCACCGCTGTAAGCGAGTTCAATCGCATCCAGATACGTAAGTTCCGGAATATAAGTGGTGTCGTGGAATATCTTGGGATCGGCATTGAGGATTCCCACCACGTCTTTCCAGATGGATACGCTCTCGGCATCCAGAATCGAGGCCGTCACCGCCGCCGAGTAGTCAGACCCTTCGCGGCCGAGCGTCGTGGTTTGACCGCCTATGGTGGCGCCGATGAATCCCTGTCCGATGAAGATGTGTTCGGAGGCATTCTCTATCTCCTTGGCCAGCAGTATGGTCGAGATTTCTATATCGACATTGGCATACTTGTGGTTGTTGTCCGTAATCAGGCACTTGCGCATGTCCACCCAGTGGTTGCGGACACCGCACCGGTTGAGGTATTCGGAGATTATGGTCGTGGAGATAAGCTCTCCGAAGCTCACTATGCTGTCGTATGTACGCTCGAAATCCGCACTTTGCGGAGTGAGCCCTCCGATTATCTCACGGCACTCCTTGTAGAGTTTGAGCACTGCGGCCGGAACCTCGCCCTTTTCGAACAGCTCGGCCATTATGGAGTTATGATACTCCTCTATTTTCGAGAACAGGGCCGACGCCTGTGTCTTGTTGCCTTTCATCACCGCATCCAACACCTCTTCCAAGGCATTGGTGGTTTTGCCCATTGCCGAAATTATTATGAAAAGAGGCTCGGTGCAGTCCTCGACGATGTATTTGAGATTGCGGACTCCGTCGGCCGATTTTACCGACGCGCCGCCGAATTTGTAAACTTTCATCTATTTTGTCTTAACGTTTGAATTCGTATTGTAGAACATGAATGCGAACTTGTCCGCAGCCTCGTCGATACGTTTGGAGGTGGGTTTTCCCGCACCGTGTCCGGCATTGGTCTCTATGCGTATCAGAATCGGCGTCTGGCAGCCCTGAGCGTACTGCAACTGGGCGGCGAACTTGAACGAATGGGCCGGCACCACGCGGTCGTCGTGGTCGCTGGTGGTAATCAACGTGGCGGGATAGCATTCGCCCTTGCGGATATTGTGCAGCGGCGAATATTTGTATATGTATTCGAACTGACGCTCGTCGTCGCTGTTTCCGTACTCCACGCTCCATCCCCACCCTATGGTGAACAGATGATAACGCAGCATGTCCATTACGCCCACCGCCGGCAGCGCCACTGCGAAAAGGTCCGGCCGCTGGGTCATGCAGGCGCCCACCAGCAGGCCGCCGTTCGAGCCGCCCGAAATGGCGAGCTTTTCTCTCGACGTATACCCTTCCCTTATAAGATATTCGGCCGCAGCGATGAAGTCGTCGAACACGTTCTGCTTGTTTTCGAGCATGCCTGCACGGTGCCACTTCTCGCCGTACTCTCCTCCTCCGCGAAGATTGACCTCGACGTACACGCCGCCCTGCTCCATGAAAAATATGTTCGACGGGCTGAACTCCGGAGTGAGCGAAATGTTGAATCCTCCATAGCCGTACAGCAGCGTAGGATTGTTGCCGTTCAGCCGGATGTTCCTGCGATGCGAGACGAACATGGGCACCCTCTGGCCGTCCTTGCTTTCAAAGAATATCTGTTCGGTGACGAAATCCTTCGGGTCGTATTTGAGTTCAGGCTGCCAGAACAGTTCCGAAACGCCTGTGAGCGCATCGTAGCGGTAAACGGTCGCCGGCGAGAGGTACGAAGTCAGCGAATAGAATGTTTCGGTATGCTCGTCGTCGGTGCGGAAGGACGAACTCGACACCGTACCTTCGGTTTGCAGTTCGACGGGCCTCACCAATTCGCCGGCAGCGGTATACTGATAGCATTTGTTCACGGCATTTTCCAAATACGTGGCGATGAAGTATCCGCCCACGCGCGACACGCCTTCGAGCATGTGCTCTCCCTCTGGAATGACATCGGTAACGCTTTGCGGGTTCAGCAAATCTATTTTGACCAGCCGGTAGTTCGGTGCGGAGTCGTTGGTGTAGACATACGCGACGTCGCCCGAACTGTAAACTATGGTGTAATCGTTCTCGAATCCCTTGCAAAGCGTGCTAAAAGAGGCCGGACAGTCCGTGCGGCGATACAGGATTTCGGCTCCCGAAGTCCCTTCCGAGGAGTTTATGAACAGATACCGGCCGTCGCGGCTCTGCTCGGCCGAAAAGTAACGCAGCGGATGTGCGTCGTCCCGATAGACTTGCACGTCGGCTTTCTGCGCGGTTCCTATTCTGTGCAGGCAGACTTTCTGGTTCTCGTTCTTGTCGGCATAAGCGCGGCCCTGTCTCGGCGCATCGTAACGGCTGTAATAAAATCCCTTGGAGTCCGCCGTCCATTCGGCACCCGAGAACTTCACCCAGTTCACCCTGTCCGGAAGGTTCTTGCCGGTGGCAGTCTCCATCACCCGTATTTCCACCCAGTCCGAGCCGGCCGACGATACGCCGTATGCCATGTAACGGCTGTCGGGAGAGAAGGATATGAAACCGAGAGCCACAGTGCCGTCTTCGGAGAGCGTATTGGGGTCCAGAAACACCTCTGCCTGTCCGTCGATTCCCTTTTGGCGGTACAGCACGCTCTGGTTTTGCAGTCCGTCGTTGCGCATCACGAAATAGTATTCGCCCTCCTTTTGCGGAATTCCCTCTTTCGGATAGTTCCAAAGGTCCTCTATTCGTGCGCGGATTGCGTCGCGGCAGGGGATTTGCGACAGGTAATCGAACGTGACGCGGTTCTGTGCGGCGACCCAGCGTTTCGTGTTTTCGTTTTCGGGGTCTTCGAGCCAGCGGTACGGGTCGGCGACTTTATGGCCGAAATACGTATCCGAGACATCTTCTCGCGGCGTTTGCGGGTAGGGTAACATATTGACTTTTCCGTAATTGTCGCATCCCGACGCCGTTATGGCGAGCGCCGCTAACGCCGGTAGCGAGAATTTTGCATTCATGGGTCGGCAGTTTTAACGATTCGGGCCTGAAATGTTCACATTCGGGCCGTTGTGGGCAAAAGTACAAAATTTTTGTTCATATCGGCTTAAAAAACTACTTTTGCATATATTCTAAACAAATTACTGCGATGTACGAAAATATTGAACTCGCCGTCGAAAAATGCTGGGAGGACCGCGCTCTGCTGAAACAGGACGAGTATGCCGACGCCGTCCGCGAGACAGTCGCACTGCTCGACAAGGGACTGCTGCGCACGGCCTCGCCGCAGGCGGACGGACAGTGGAAAGTGAACGAATGGGTGAAAAAGGCCGTCCTGATGTATTTCCCCATTTGCAAGATGCGCACCATGCACGCCGGAGAACTGGAATTTTACGACAAGATAGAACTCAAACACGATTTCGCCTCCTTGGGCGTGAGGGTTGTTCCGCCGGCCGTGGCACGCTACGGGTCGTATGTCGCCCCGAGCGCGATAATGATGCCGTCATACGTGAACATCGGCGCCTATGTGGACGAAGGGACGATGGTGGATACATGGGTGACCGTCGGGTCGTGCGCACAGATAGGCAAGCATGTGCATCTGAGCGGCGGCGTCGGAATCGGCGGCGTACTGGAACCGGTGCAGGCGGCGCCCGTCATAGTAGAGGACCACTGCTTCATCGGCTCGCGCTGCATCGTAGTCGAGGGTGCACACGTGTGCCACGACGCGGTACTGGGAGCCAACACCGTCATCACTGGTTCGACCAAGATTATAGATGTCACCGGCTCCGAACCGGTGGAGTACCGCGGTTATGTGCCGCCGCGTTCGGTAGTCATTCCGGGAACCTATCCCAAACGTTTCGCCGCCGGAGAGTACGGCGTGCCGTGCGGCCTTATAATCGGCCGCCGCAAGGAGTCCACCGACCGCAAGACTTCGCTCAACGATGCTCTGCGCGACTTTAACGTAGCCGTCTGATGGATTTCAGGTACCGTTTTTTCGATACGCTGTCTTCGACCAACGACGAAGCCCGCAAAGACGTCTACTCCCATGGCGATGTCATCGTCGCACGCACCCAGACGGCCGGCCGCGGACAGAGGGGCAGCACATGGAGCGGCGAACAGGGCAGCAGTCTGATGCTGAGCATGGTTCTCGAACCGTCGTTTTTGGAGGCCGGCCGGCAGTTTCAGCTTTTGCAGTGCGTGGCCCTTTCCGTCGCGGACATGTTCGAAAGCTACGGACTGGACCCGCGGATAAAATGGACCAACGACATTTACATCGGCGACAGGAAAATCGTCGGGATTCTCATAGAACAGAGCCTGCGAGGCGGATTCATCGGGCGCTGCGTGGCGGGAATCGGCATAAACGTCAATCAGAGAAGATTCGAAGAGTGGATTCCCAATCCCACTTCGATGGCTCTGGAAACGGGTGCGACGTATGACTTGCGGCAGGTGCTCGAACGGCTGTGCAATGCTCTGGACGTGCGGTACGAGCAGTTGCGTGCAGGGCGGTACGAGACCCTTTCGGCCGATTACGGCAAGATTATGTACCGCATAGGCCGCCTCTCGCATTTCGTTCTGCCAGACGGGAAAACGGTATGCGGAACTGTGCGCGGAGTGAAACCCGCAGGAGAGCTTGTCGTCGAATTCGAGGACGGAAGCTGCGGCGCTTTTCTTTTCGGAGACATAAGGTTCGTGATATGAATGAAACGGAAACACTTTACAGCATCGCTCTCACGTTCGTCCGCGGTCTTGGTCCGGCGGGCACGACACGCCTGCTGAACGACTTTTCCAGCGCCGAGGCTATTTTCGCGGCATCTGAATCCCAACTCATTGATTCCGGGCTGAGAGCCGACATAGCCCGCAGCATCGCCGGCAGGGATTCCCTGAGGGATGCGGAGCGGGAGCTGAAATATGCACGCAAAAACGGCATTACCGCCATAGCCTCGTCCGACGAGCTTTACCCTCCGCTCTTGCGGGAGTGCAGCGACTATCCGGCCGTCATCTATGTCAAGGGCAATCCCGAATCGCTTTCGCGCCGGACGCTTTCGGTGGTGGGCACGCGCCGCGTCACACAGTACGGCCTTTTGATGTGCGACAAAATCATAGGTTCCCTTGCCGAGCGCGTGCCGGACCTGTGCATAGTCAGCGGACTGGCTTTCGGCGTGGATTCCGCAGCGCATCGGGCCGCCCTCAGGTACGGCGTTCCGACCGTCGGATTCATCGCTTCGCCGCTTCCCGACATTACGCCCGCACAGAACCGCGACTTGGCTGAAAACATGATTGAGGCGGGCGGTGCCGTAGTCTCGGAGCTCAATTCGCAAACCAGACAGAACGGCAATCTCTATATTCCTCGCAACAGACTTATCGCCGGCGCAAGCGCGGGAACGATAGTCGTGGAATCCGCGGCCGACGGCGGAGCCATGCACACGGCGTCGTTCGCCGACGGCTACTACCGCACACTGCTGGCCGTACCCGGCAGGGCCACCGACCCGCTTTCGTTCGGGCCAAATCTCCTGATACGTTCGCAGAAGGCCCGCATGGTGTGTTCGGCGGAGGATGTCTTGCGCGAATTGTCTTGGGATTTGGACCGGAGCGTGAAACCCGCACGCGAAAGCAGGCGCGAGGAGCTGAGCGACGCCCAACGCGGGATATTGGGCTGTTTCAGGGACCGGTCGAGCCTTTCGGCCGACGAGCTGTGTTCGCTTTGCGCAATGAGCACCTCCGAACTCGCTCCGCTGCTGCTCGAAATGGAGTTTTCGGGACTTTTAAGGGCTTTGCCCGGTAACGTATACGAGAAACTATGTTGATAGATACTCACAGCCATATTTACGATTCGGCGTTCGACCCAGACAGGGAAGAGGCGATAGAGGCGGCCAAAGCGGCCGGAGTGACGGCGCTGCTCATGCCCGCGATAGATTCGCAAAGTCACTCTGCGATGCTCGATACGGCAAGGCGCCACGAGGGTTACTGCCTGCCGATGATAGGACTGCATCCCACTTCGGTTAACGACAATCCGGACTATTCCCAAGAGTTGAGTCTGGTCGAACATTATCTCGCTTCGCCTCCCATGCGCTTCTACGCTGTCGGCGAAGTCGGACTGGACCTTTATTGGGACCAGCGCTGGGAAAGGGAGCAGATGGATGTTCTGCGGCGCCAAATAGAGTTGTCCCTGAAATACGATTTGCCGCTTGTGATTCACACGCGGCAGGCCATGCCCCAGATGTGCGAGGTGCTGTCGGAGTTCTGTGGCCGCGGCATGCGGGGCGTGATGCACGCATTCAGCGGTACCGAAGAGGATTACGAACGCATACGCTCCTACGGCGACTTTCTTTTCGGCATAGGCGGAACGGTTACCTACAAAAAAGGCGGCTCGGCTCCTCTTGTCGCCAGTTTGCAGCTCGGCGACATCGTGCTCGAAACCGACTGTCCGTATCTTCCGCCGGTGCCTTTCAGAGGAAAACGCAATCAGAGCGCCTACGTGAGCTACGTTTGCGAGGCCGTGGCGAGCATCAAGAACACTTCGTTCGACGAAGTGGCCGCCGTAACTTCCGCCTCGGCCAAAAGGATGTTCGGACTCTAAAATCTCGGATTATCCATTTCGGCGGCTCTGTCCCATACGGGCCGCAGCGAGTACCGGCCTGCGTAACAGTTCAGTATGCCTTCTATATATCCGCTGCCGGTCGGCAGGGGCTTGTCGGCAAACTCCGCACGGGCGCTTACGTAGACGTCCAGCGTGTCCCCACGCTTGTTTACTATGTGGCGGATTACAGCCACGTCTTCTTCGCCCCAACTAAACGCAGTTTCCTCGTCTATGAACTGCACGTGTGAAAATCCCGCCAGAGTGTGTATGAGCGAAGCGTCGAGCGCATCTATCTCCGTAATGCGTGCAGGGGCTGTTACAGCCTGGTCGCCAAAGAGTTTCACGTGCATGGGTATCCGCTCCTCCGGGATATAGTCCGTAGGAAAGCCGGAGGTGGGGGCCGCTCCGAGACAAAGCCCGCCGCCCGACTCTCCGAGCCACAGACCCTGACAGCGTACAGTTATCCGCGCACGCTGCGGGAAATAGCGGAACAGTTCGTTGCAGTCCGCCTTTATCTCGATGCCTCCGGTGGCGTCCTGCGCGGCGAGGCTGCCGGCGAAGTTGCCGAACCGGTCGCTCGAACCGACCCACAGCAGCAGCGTGACATCCTCCGTGATACGCTTGGGATAGCCCGCATAAAGCTCTTTGAGCGCCGCCACCGAAGTGTATCGGATTTCGGAGACGTGCTTTCCCGCACCGCAGCCCGCAAGGACCGACAGACTAACGAAAATCAATATCCTTTTCATCGCGCAACTTCAACATGGGCCGCTTGCCGTCATGGTACAGGATTCCCGTGAAAGCGGCATCCGACGGAACCCTTTTACCTGCGAAAACGGCGTAACGATTAGTTATGACGTATATGGAGTCGCCCGCACGGTCCTTGAATTTTCGAAGCGACGTATCAAGATAGTCGCTCTCCGAATACCACACAGGCAGCGAGTCGGCATAATGCAGAGACCGGATTCTGACCAGACGTCCGTACAGGCTGCGGTTTATCTCCCCTATTTCGGTCTGAACGGGAGTTACGGCGGACGAATCGGCCGTCCGCACTATGTATCGGTCGCATACGGCCCTGTGCTGCATGTAGTCGATTTCGTAACTGCTGCCCGGCGCCGGAGGAAGGCCGCAGCGAAGAACGCCGTCGCGTGCAGCCAGCTTCAAACCGCATAGCTTCACAATCACCTTTATGCCTCGGGGATAGACGCTGTGCAGGTCGTATCCGCCGGCCATTACCGCCATTGCGCCGCTGCCGTCGTCCATGACGAATTCGCGGTAGAAATTTCCGGCCATGTCCGTGGCCGTGACCCGCCCCTCCACCACCGCGCTGTCAGAGACCGTGACAGCCTCGCCGCCGAGCCGGTCGATAAGCTCCGCTATGGTAATGTTGGGCAGGGCCTCTTCTCCTCTCGGGGGAGGGTCGTAACCGTGCGAGCAGGCCATGCAGAGCGAAAAAACGAACAGGGAGATTCTTTTCATGGTTTATCGGAACGTGTAGGATAAGGAAATACGACAGGAGAGAGGGTAGGCATAGAGATATTTATTCGGTGCGGGAGCGAACGAGCGGTTCATTCCGCTTCCCGTTTTCAGGATTCTCATCTGGGAGTATGCACTGTACACTATTTCGCGGTCGCACAACAGGTTGTTTACCGACAGCGAAGCCGTGATATAGCCCGATTTTTTCATGAAGAACGTTTTCGAGGCCTGTATATTCACGGTCGCGGCGACAGGGAGACGCTCCTGACTAACGAATTTTGCGGCCGTTTCGGGCGAAACTGCAAGGCCCCTTACGCGGCTCGTGAAAAACAGCGGGTTCACCGGAACGAACCGTTCGGCGTAACAGCCGGCGGAGAGCTTTACCCACCAGCCCCGATTGCGGTACGAAAGTTCGGCTATCGCCACGGCATCGGGCGTATTTCCCGCTCTTCTGCCCTTTATCCCGCATGTCATTCCGGATGCCGTCACCGAACCGTCGGCATCCGAATATATCGAAGTGCGAGCATCTTCCGTATATCCTGAGTAGCCGTATCTTGCCGCAAGTCCGAGCGTAAGGCGCCGCGTCAAATCTATTTGCGCTGCTATTTCGGCAGCCGAACAGAGCTGCATCCCGTAACTTACCGCCGCATCCGAGAACATGGAACTCAAATCGTCATAATAGCGGATTATCTCCGTTCGGCCCCTCGCAATATCGCCCGAAAGCGAGAATTGCAGTCTCATGCGTCCGGCCATGTTGAAATCGTAACCCAGCCGCAATCGCGTCCGGACCGAGCTGCGAACGTCCTCGTGCGTCAGGTTGCTCTTGGCAGGATTGAGAAACATGTCGTCGAAATCCGCCGGCTGCCGCCGGACGTCAAGCGTAAGGAACACCGAGTGCAGCGGGCCGAACACGGCTTTCACGTTCGCACCGAGAGCATACGAGACATTTCTTATCGGGGCGGACACTCCGTAGGATTCGTTTTTCGGAAACCGTTGGTTTTCGTAATGTCCGTCCCGCACGACACGTTCGCCGCCGAGCCGCACCCCGATTAGGGCGGACAAACGCCTGCCGCGGTATTCCATCTGTCCGTACAGCGTCGCTATACCTTGGCGAATAGAGTAATCGTATCCTAAACGGTCGCCCTCGCGCACCCTGTAATCCTTTTGCCGCAAGTCGTTCCGTACATGTGCTCCGAAATTCATGTCTTCGGTCTGGTACTGGTCGATGTTCAGGACATACGATGCGCCGAGCATATCCGATGCCATTTTATAGCGTTCGGTGACGCCGGCCATGATTCGTATGCCATAGCTGACGGTCAAGGGGCCGCGCGAGTAGACGGAACCGACGCGGGCATGGAAATGCCTCGGCCGCTCGATGCGCTGCTCTATGATATAGTGCCCGCATCCTTCGCTGTATCGGTTCTGGAATTCGAGTTCGTCCCAATCGATTTGCGTGAAACGGCTGTTCGCCGTCCTCCACTGCTCCTCGACGAGAAGCGCCGCATCCTCGCGGCCCATGCCGCTGGGCAGATAGCGGTAGTAGTCGGGCATGGGCGTCGCGGCGTCGAACCACGCGAGCGCCGACTGTCCCGAGCGTCCGCATATGAATCCCGCGGCAAGGTTTATGACGTGTTCTTTTTTCAGAGGTATGCGGGCCGACAGAACGGTCAGCGGCATGAACCCGCTGCGGATTCTCGAATTGAGGACCTTCCCGTCGCGATAGCCCCACAACGGGTTGTAGAGATTGTCCCCCGAAAGTCTCTGCACCTCCCTTACGGCTGCGCTGCGCGTACCTTCGCGGCTCGCCATGGCGGCGGTGAAAAACGTTATGTCGGCACCCGTATCGAAAAGACGCCGCACGGACAGCGCATAGCCGGCCGCAGAAGTGAAAACGCCTCCTACGTGCGCATCCGGTCCGTATTTTACGTCGGCCGACAACTCCGCTTCCAATTTGCCGCTTTTGGATACAAAACCGGTCTGGCCGCGGATTCCGATGCGATAGGCTCTGTCCGATAGCCTTACGGTAATGCGGGAGATGTCTGAAACGTTCCGCGCGGCAAAAGCGGAGTAAACGGATACGTTGCCTGTGCAGCCGATTGCATCATCGGTCACGAGCGCCTCATTACGGCTTCGGCAGAAAGAGGCATAGAGCGCGGACACAGCGCCATACGGCGCTGTGTGGGTGGCCGCATCGTCCAACGACAGACCCTCTATCGTCAGAGCGTCGTCATTGCGCTCCGTTCCGCGAACCCTGAACCTTACGGGATGCGAGCGGAATCTTACGATGTCCGAAAAAAGGTCGTGTGTCGAAGCCGGCCCGTATAACAGAACCGGATTGGCATGCGGCAGCGGGTCGGCCTCCTCGCGGGCATACGGATAGTAGTCGTAATCGACGCTTTGAGCCCCTGCCGAGACGCAAACGGCCGAAAATACTGCTATGGCAACACGACGGATGGCACGAATCATAATGGCACAAAAAGACGCGAGGATGACAAATAAGGACAAATTTAGAAAAAATCATTATTAAAAAACAGACTTTTCGCAATTTACGGCATC
>ERZ1034952.3161-NODE-3161-length-11364-cov-6.712972_pt1 | contig 11364 bp, 9 predicted proteins | sample MGYA00520625_ERZ1034952 | MGnify/ENA primary metagenome ERZ1034952 (study PRJEB33766, sample SAMN09781773) | gut metagenome | biome: gut microbiome | host: Homo sapiens | place: Madagascar | study: EMG produced TPA metagenomics assembly of the PRJNA485056 data... | reverse complement strand
GATTAAGCATATTATTTATTTTCTTCCTGTAATTCTTTCATCAGTTCATCGTGGCGTTTTGCCTGCTCATCACGAACAACCTTGGACGGAACAAGGCAGAACAGCAGTACTGCTGCGGCGCCGAGGAAAAGTTCCATAGGATAAACTATATTTTCATCCGCTACGCCTGCGTTATGAATATTAATTATAATCTGAGCAACGAGAGGACCTATAATCATAGGGATAAGCACATACATAACTATGCGGCAACCCTGAAAGAGTCCCTCCTTACCCTTTGGGATATAATCACGGTAAGAGGCGGTAAAAAGTCCCGCCATAACGAGATTAACGCCCATGGCGAGCACGCCGCCGATTATCAAAAGGACAAGTTCGGCGGTATAATTTTTATCAATAAAGAACTTACTGAGCCAAATAATTACACAACCGACAGAGCCTGCTATAATTGTAGGATAATAAAATCTTTTTTTGCCGTACTTATCCATAGCGGAAGAAACGATAACCGAGCCGACTGCGGCAACAACCATAATAATTCCGATAGGAATAATATAGTTCTTTATCTTCATGGTCTGCTCTACGATATTAAAGAGATAGTTAATATAAACCTGATAACTTATTGACGCTACGGTAAAGCCCGAGAGGCAGACATAGAGCATTTTATTTTCTTTAATTGTGGACGGTTTTAACGAGTATGTAAAATCATTCCAAAAACTGTTATTTCTATTAGGTTTAATGCCCTTCTTATCCCTCATAACGGCGAGACCGATTAAGCCGCCGACAGTTGGCATAATGCCCATAATGATGAAAAACTTTTTCCAATCGTCAACGGTTGCGTCGGCATTGGTTAAAGAGTCGAAACCGCCGAAAACGACAGCCATGGCAAACAGCGGCATAATGGCTAGAACGGTATCCACCTTTGCTCTGTTTGCGGTATTTGTAACATCGGTAATCCATGTGTTAAATGACGCATCATTACTGACAGAGCCTATTACGGACATAATACAGTCCATGGCTACGACAAGTATAACCATAGGCAAAACCTTATCTGCCGAGGGTTGCATAGGAACGAGCGAAAAAGCCGCAATGGTAAAGCCCCAAACAACATAACCCCAACATATGAACGCCTTACGTTTGCCTGCCCTATCGGACAATGCACCGCCGATTAATGTCGCAAGAGTCGCAAACAAGGCTGAGAAAGCAACGAGAAGCGTTGTGGCATACGGTGCTTTTGTAATCTCATTTTGCATAAAGCGTGAAAAATACATATTTTCAACGACCCATGCAATCTGACCGACAAGTCCGAAAAGCACAATACTCAGCCAAGTTCTGATCGACAAGGCACCTGCTTTTTTTACATCAGCTGTCATAAAATCACCCTTTTTCCAAAACAGAATCAATCTCATCAAGAGATGAAATTACATAATTGATTTTATATTCGTTTTTATCATACACCAAGGGTTTAGGAGAAAACAGGCAGGTCTTAATACCCATATTATTTCCGCCCTTAATATCCGAGGTCAGAGAGTCGCCGACTATAAGTATTTCATCAAGCGGCACATTATCTATATGCTTTCTTACATAATCAAAGAAAAACGGCGACGGCTTTTCGTAGCCGACCTCGTCGGAAATAAACACACCATCGAAAATCTTATCAAGACCCGACCTTTTAAGCCTTTCGGTTTGCACAGAATATGCACCGTTTGTAACGATATACTGTTTATACTTACATTTGAGCGAGGACACGGTATCATACGCACCGTCAATAAAAGCGGTGGTGTCGGCAATACCGTTTTCGTAAACGGAACAAAACTCCCGTGGCGAAATGTTCTTTATTCCAAGTTTGTCAAAGAATTTTTCAAAGCGGACAATCAAAGTCTGCTCCTTTGTAAGTTCACCACGCTCAAGCATTTCCCAACAGCTTTGGTTAATGTCGGAATAAACCTTAACCGTATCATCGCTGCATTCACCCAGAGAAAATATGCTAAAAGCATTTTTTATCGAGCAACTTTCGCTCTTCTTAAAATCAAGCAGAGTGCCGTCTACATCCCAAAGAATTACCTTAATCATAAATCAATATCAAGTTCAACCGGACAATGGTCGCTGCCCAAAATTTCCGTATGAATTTTTGCATCTGTAAGCTTATCATCAAGTCTTTTCGATGCAATGAAGTAGTCAATTCTCCATCCTGCGTTCTTTTCTCTCGCCTTAAAGCGATAAGACCACCAAGAATAAATACTTTCCTGCTCAGGATAGAAAAACCTGAAAGTATCGGTAAAGCCTGCGTCGAGCATCAAACTGAGTTTTTCTCTCTCCTCGTCAGTAAAGCCTGCATTATGATGATTTGTCTTTGGATTTTTTAGGTCGATTTCCTTATGAGCAACATTGAGGTCGCCGCAGAAAATGACGGGCTTTTTCTTATCGAGTTCGCAGACATAGCGTCTGAAATCGTCCTCCCACTCCATACGATAATCGAGGCGGAGAAGTTCCTGCTTTGAGTTCGGAACATAGACCGTAATAAAATAAAAGTCTTCATATTCGAGAGTTATAAGTCTGCCCTCTTTATCGTGCTCGGGAATACCCATACCGTAGGTAACATTAAGCGGCTTATGCTTTGTAAAAATCGCTGTGCCGCTATATCCCTTCTTTTCGGCATAGTTCCAATAGGAATAATATCCCTCGGGTGCAAAATCAATTTGTCCCTGCTGAAGTTTAGTTTCCTGAAGGCAGAAAAAATCCGCATTTATATCATCAAAAAAGTCCTTAAAGCCTTTATTTACACAGGCACGCAAACCGTTAACATTCCAAGAAATAAATTTCATATTTACACCGTCCGTTTACTGTACTAACATTATAAGTACATTATACTCTATAAGCGAATTTATTGCAATGAATATATTAAAATGTTATAATAATATGAGAAAAATTTTTAGAGGTTCAGAATGATAAAAACGAGAAAGGTGTTATCAGTCCTGCTGTGCACGGCGGCGACGGTTTACACACTATGGTATATGCATTTCGGAGTACCGTACAAAAACAGCGGAGCACTGTCAAAAATAGGGCTTGAGCACAGAATATTATTTACGATTTGGGGAGTGCTTACTTACACTGCACTGACGATGGGAATTAAACTTGCCTTTGAAAAAACAGAGCACAAGAGGCTTTATATCCCCTTTTCGGTTATATCGGGAACCGGTATGCTGCTGACTCTCGCCAACGAATTTGACTACGACAAAAAACTGCAATATTATCTTCACTGCATCGGCTCGCTTTTATTTTCGGCGGTAACGGGGATATGTATATTTTTACTGTTTTTTCTGCTGAGAAAAAAGGACAAAATTTATCTTATATTTTGCATTACGGCAGGGATTATTTTAATCGTTGATTTAATCTGCCTTTTGATTTTCAAAGAGACGGGACTGATTGAAGCACTGCCGATATTTGCAGGATATATACTGCTGACGGTAACGAATTTAAGGAGGGACAGAGTTGAAATTAGAAGATAAGTTAAAAGGACTTGACACCTATCCGTTTCATATGCCGGGGCACAAGAGAAACAAAAAATTCGGCATAACGGGCAGTGAAATTGACATTACGGAAATTGACGGCTTTGACAATCTGCACTGTCCGAGAGGAGTTATCGCCGACATCGAAAATGATTTGAAAAAAATCTACAAATCTAAAAAATCACTGATAAGCGTTAACGGCTCATCAATGGGAATAATGAGTGCGATTTTTGCCGTTTGTAACAAGAAAGACAAAATTATCGTTGCACGCAACTGCCACAAAAGCGTATTCAATGCGTGTATGCTGCTTGAACTTAAAATCATATACATTGAGCCGGATTACGACAGCACAAACGGGTATTATATGAGACTGTCGCAGGAGGCGGCAGACAGGACAGTAAGAGAAAATCCCGACGCAAAGGCAATGATTGTCACTTCTCCCACTTACGAGGGATTTATAAGCGAAATTGAATGTGACATTCCTTTGATTATTGATGCGGCACACGGAGCACACTTGGGACAGGGCTATTTTCCAAAATATCCAAAGGGTGACATAGTCATTTCATCGCTTCACAAAACACTTCCGTCACTCACTCAAACTGCCGTTATAAATATATACAACGAAAGATTAATCGAAAGAGTAAAACGCTTTAACGATATTTTTCAGACGACATCGCCGAGTTATGTTCTTATGAACAGCATTTCAATCTGTGCAGACTATGTGCTGAAAAACCGCCGTGATTTTTGTGCGTTTTACGAAAATTTATGTGATTTAAGGCTGGCAGGCACGAACAATCTGAGAATAATGTATACGGACGATATTTCAAAGATAATCGTATCGACGGCAGGAACGGACATAAGCGGAAACGATTTGGCTGATATTTTAAGGGATAAATATAAATTTGAAGTTGAGGCTTACTACAAGACCTATGTGCTTCTTATGACGAGTGTTGCAGACGAAAAAGAAAAACTCGAATATCTGAAAAAAGCACTTGAGGAAATTGACGAGGGCTTAATATGCAAATATGAAAAATTAATAAAAAAGCCTCCCTGCCCCGACAAAGCAATGCAAATAAAAATCGACGATGATGGCGACGAGACGGAAATTGAAGAGAGCGTAGGCAAGGTATCAAACGAATTTGTTTATGCCTATCCGCCCGACATTCCGATAATCGTACCGAACGAGATAATAAGCAGAGAAGCGATAGAATACATAAAGGAAAGCGTAAAAAACGGAGTAAACATAATCAGCGACAGCAGTCTTATTCCCAATAAAATATTGACAAAAAAGGCAAATTAAATTATAATAATCATGTAATAAATTTAAGCGAGGTGTTTCTTAATGAAAAGAATCAATACTTTAAGCTCAAGAAATCTTTGCGAGTCGGCTAAGAAGGGCGGCTGCGGCGAATGCCAGACATCATGCCAGTCAGCATCAAAGACCTCTTGCTCAGTAGCAAATCAGAAGTGCGAGCAACTCAAAAAGTAATTTATTGATAGACTTGCGGCAGCAATTAGGCTGCCGTTTTTCTATGTCGGGAGATAATATGATACACGCATATAAAATGAACGGATATAACATCATACTCGACCAAAACAGCGGATGCGTACATTCTGTTGACGAGGTTGCTTATGATATTATCACACTATACGAAAGTAAATCAAAAGATGAAATAAAGGCTTATATACTCGACAAATACAGCTACAGAGACGATGTAACGAGTGAAGATATAGACCTTTGCTTTGAGGATATTGAGGCGCTGAAGGCTGACGGAAGACTGTTCAGCGAGGACACCTTTGAGGCTACGGCAAAAGAGTTTAAGAAGCGTCAAGGGGTTATAAAAGCGATATGCCTGCATGTCGCTCACGGATGCAACCTAAACTGTGAATACTGTTTTGCAGGCAAGGGCGAATACGGCGGAGCAGACAAAGGACTGATGAGTCTTGAGGTCGGAAAAAGAGCGCTCGACTTTTTGATTGAGCAAAGCGGTACGAGAAAAAATCTGGAAGTTGATTTCTTCGGCGGCGAGCCGCTTCTCAACTGGAATGTGTGCAAAGAACTTGTAAAATACGGCAGAGAACAGGAAAAGAAATACAACAAAAACTTTCGCTTTACCCTTACAACAAACGGAGTGCTTGTTGACGATGAAGTGATAGAATTTTGCAACAAGGAAATGAGCAATGTAGTTCTTTCTCTTGACGGCAGAAAGAATGTTCACGACAATCTTCGCAAAACACCGAACGGCAAAGGCAGTTATGATTTAATCATCGACAAGTTCAAGAAATTTGCCGACAGCAGAGGTCAAAAGGACTACTATATGAGGGGTACATACACTCATTTTAACACCGACTTTTCAAAAGACCTTTTGCATATGGCAGACCTCGGATTTAAGGAATTATCTGTCGAGCCGGTTGTTTGCGACCCAAGTGAGCCGTGGGCATTAAAAGACAGCGATTTACCTATTCTAAAGGAGCAATACCAAATTCTTGCTAACGAAATGCTCAAAAGATACCGCAAAGGCAACGGCTTTACTTTTTATCACTATATGATTGACCTTGACCACGGACCGTGCATAGTAAAGAGGGTCAGCGGCTGCGGAGTCGGAACGGAATATATGGCTGTTACACCGAGTGGTGACCTCTATCCCTGCCACCAATTCGTAAGCGACGAGAAATTCAAACTCGGCAACATATATGACGGAGTTACTAACCCCGAGATTTTGGAGCAATTTCAAAGCTGCAATGTATACTCGCACAAGGAATGCAGAGACTGCTTTGCAAAATTGTACTGCTCGGGCGGATGTGCAGCAAACGCATATCACACAACAGGCAGTGTAAACGGAGTTTACGAATTTGGCTGTGAACTTCACAGAAAGAGAATTGAATGTGCAATAATGCTAAAGGTTGCGGAAGCGGAAGAAAACCTAAAGGTTGAATACTGATCATTGCACATAATTAAACTATACAAATCAATATATAACAATTCTAAATGCAAAAAGCACGCTAATGAAGTCAGACTCATTTGAGCAAACAATTCATTAGCGTGCTTTTTATATATTACCTTGTTTCTATAAAGACATCAGTGAAAAATGACACAATACAAATTCATTAATCATCGTCATCGGAGGACAGACGAAGTACAGCCATAAACGCCTCCTGCGGCACCTCAACGGAACCGAACTGACGCATACGCTTTTTACCCTCTTTTTGCTTTTCAAGCAATTTTTTCTTACGGGTTACATCACCGCCGTAACATTTCGCAAGAACGTCCTTGCGGAGTGCCTTAACGGTTTCACGGGCGATTACCTTACCGCCGATAGCGATTTGAATAGGAATTTCAAACAGGTGGCGAGGTATATATTTTTTAAGCTGTTCTGCAATCTTTCTTGCTCTTTGATACGCCTTATCCTTATGGATAATAAACGAAAGAGCATCAATTACATCGCCGTTGAGAACAACATCAACCTTAACGAGGTCGCTCTTTCTGTAATCTTTCATCTCATAATCGAAAGAAGCATAGCCTCTTGTGCGAGATTTAAGAGCGTCAAAGAAATCATAAATAATCTCGTTAAGCGGAAGTTCGTAATGAATATCCACTCTGTCGGGAGTGATATAATTCATATTCTTAAATATGCCTCTTTTGTCCTGGCACATATCCATAACCGTTCCGACAAATTCACTCGGAACATAGATATGAGCGTCGGCAAAGGGTTCTTCGCAATAATCTATATATGCGGGGTCGGGATAATTGGTCGGGTTATCAATCTCGACCATAGTGCCGTCTGTAAGATAAATCTTATAAACAACAGACGGAACGGTTGCGATAAGGTCAAGATTATATTCCCTGTCGAGTCGCTCCTGAATAATCTCAAGGTGGAGCAGACCGAGAAATCCGCATCTGAATCCAAATCCGAGAGCACCTGAGGTTTCGGGCTCATAAGAAAGAGATGCGTCATTAAGTTGCAACTTTTCAAGAGCGTCACGAAGAACCTCATAATCGGAGCCGTCGGCAGGATAAAGTCCGCAGTAAACCATGGGATTTACCTTACGGTAGCCGGGCAGAGCCTCAGCGGCAGGATTATCGGCAGTAGTAACCGTATCGCCGACATGAGCATCGCCTACGGTCTTAATGGATGCGGTGATATAGCCTACCTCACCGGCAGAAAGTTCATCTGATTTTTCCATATAGGTGGCTCTCATATAGCCGACCTCTACAACAGTAAACTCTGCGCCGGTGGACATAATTTTCATAGTGTCCCCTGCTTTGATTTTGCCCTCTTTTATTCTGACATAAACTATAACTCCACGATAACTGTCATAAACCGAATCAAATATAAGCGCCTTGAGCGGCTTATTATCGTCACCTACGGGAGGCTTAATTCCCTTTACTATATACTCGAGCACTTCTTCTACATTCTCGCCTGTTTTTGCGCTGATTCTGGGTGCGTCCATACACGGTATACCGATAACATCTTCTACTTCTTCGGCAACTCTTTCGGGTTCTGCGGCAGGAAGGTCAATTTTATTTATTACAGGAAGAATATCAAGGTCATGGTCAAGTGCAAGATATGTATTTGCAAGGGTCTGCGCCTCAACGCCCTGAGATGCGTCAACGATAAGAATAGCACCCTCGCACGCCGCAAGCGAACGTGAAACCTCATAATTGAAGTCAACATGACCCGGAGTGTCAATCAGATTAAAGACATATTCCTGTCCATCTTTGGCTTTATAATTAAGTTTTACGGCATGAGCCTTAATGGTTATACCACGCTCACGTTCCAAATCCATATCATCCAAAATCTGCTCCTGCATATCACGCTTTTGCACCGAACTGGTAAGTTCGAGCAAGCGGTCGGCAAGAGTAGACTTTCCGTGGTCAATATGAGCAATGATGGAAAAATTACGAATATTGTTTTTATTAACTGACATAAAGATATTATTCCTTGGATTTATTCGATTTAGTTAAATACTTTATTTCCTTTGCTACCTTTTTCGGTCCGGTAGCAAATCTTTTGAAAATTCTTTTTACATAGTAAAGCGGCAATAAATAAGGCTTTTCGTTAAGCACAGGATACATACTTTTAATTTGTGTCTTTGACGGAAAAATTCGTGAAAGCAGATACTTAAATGCAGAGGAACCATTATCATTTTGATAATTATTAAGAATTTCCTCAACGTTGGCGAAGTTTTCGTCATTCATAAATGTTCCGTACCTAAACGCTTTTTGGAAAAACTCCTGCTGAGAAGCGGAAAGATTATTTTCAAAGAAATCAAATGAAGCCTTACGCACTTTTTTTTCAAAGTCACCAAGGTTCATTGATTCAAGTTTTTCATCTATGTAGGCTCTGTTCCAGTCGGATTCATTTTTAGATGCAAGTAAATAAGTATCGACAATAAATTTAACGCCGAAACCGCCCAAAATAAAATGCTTATACATATGAGCAACAGAGTGAAGGTAAACATCCTCAACGCTCATTTCGTACTCAAAGGCGCTCTCGTCTTTAAGTTTTGCATTATCCCACACAAAACTAAAATCGGGGCAAAATCCGTAAACATCCTTAAACAAATCGTGATGAAACTCAAAAGTAAAATACGGTTCTTTAGTAAAGTCGTCCGTATTTCCGCCGCCGTCCGAAAGCATTGTATATCCTCTTGAGAGCATATAATCGCAAATGGCATTGTGATGCTCATAATCGCAAAGCAAATCAATGTCCGACATTTGCCTAAAACTCTGTTTAGGATAATAATTTCTTATTACAGAGCCTTTAAGCAGCATAAATCTCGCATTATTTTCAACGAGCATGGATTTAATTTCGTTAAATTCATTTTGCACGCTGATTATTCTCAAGAATTCGTTATTCTTAAATTGACTTAGGCGTTCTGCAATTTTTTCGGGAACAAACGGTTTATTCTCGAGTGCCTGTGCCACAAGGGAGACAAACTGCTGTTCAACCACGGTGTCAACAAATTTATCCCAATCCATTTCGGGCGGCTCGGGTATGCGCTCACCCTTAATCGTTGAGATAATTACATCAAAAAAATAGCGTGATTCCTTGCAATCAACAACCATATTACTTCTCCAAAACGCCGTAGGAATCGAGTGTTGAAATAAACTCTCTTACATCTGCGGCAATTTCGTCCTCGGGTGCGTCATATCTCTCCTGCATAGCGGAAATAATACTCTCCTCGGTCTGTTCCTTTTGGAGAAGCTTAAAAATATAGTTCGCACTTTCGTTATTATTTATAATTCCGGAAAGAGATGATGACAGTTTGCCTGTAGCGATTGCAAAATTCTGTCCGTCGATATTTCCGAGTACAATTCCGTCCTTTAATTTCATAAAAATTACTCCTTAAAAATTAATATTTTTCCGCAATCTTATGAGCAACATATACGCCGCTTGCAGATGCGTGTGAAAGAGAATGAGTTACGCCCGAGCCGTCACCGATAACATAAAGACCCTTATGCACGGTTTCGAGATTCTCGTCAAGCTCAACCTCCATATTATAAAATTTTACCTCAACGCCGTAGAGAAGTGTGTCGGGATTTGCGGTACCGGGTGCAATTTTATCAAGAGCGTAAATCATCTCGATAATTCCGTCCAAAATTCTCTTTGGCAAAACAAGCGAAAGGTCACCGGGTGTAGCCGCCAGAGTAGGCTCTACGAGTCCCTCCTCTATTCTCTTGGGATTACTTCTTCTGCCGCTTACCAAATCTCCGAAACGCTGTACGATTACACCGCCGCCGAGCATATTTGAAAGTCGTGCAATACTTTCGCCGTAGCCGTTACTGTCCTTAAACGGCTCGGAAAAATGCTTTGAAACCAAGAGTGCAAAGTTTGTATTTTGAGTTTGCTTTTCTGGATCTTCATAACTGTGTCCGTTTACGGTAACAATACCGTTAGTATTCTCGTTAACCACGCTTCCCTTAGGATTCATACAGAAAGTACGAACCTGATCCTCATAATTTTTAGTCCTATAAACAATCTTACTCTCATAAAGTTCATCGGTAAGGTGAGAGAATATAACAGCCGGAAGTTCTACACGAACGCCGATGTCAACTCTGTTGGAATTAGTCTTAATATTAAGGCTGTCGCAAACACCCTCCATCCATTTACTGCCGCTTCTGCCTACGGAGATAATGCAGTTTTTGCAGGTAAAGTCACCTTTCTTTGAGTGAACCTCATATGTGCCGTCATCAAGTTTTTCAACGGAATCAATATGAGTATTAAAAAACCAATCAAGTTTATCCTTAAGTTCGTTAAAAATATTTTCAAGCACGATATAATTTATATCGGTACCGAGATGGCGAACCGACGCATCGAGAAGATTAAGCTGATTTTGCATACAGATTTTCTTAAACTCGCTGCCGGCAGTAGAATACAGTTTACACTCCTGACCGCCATGCTCTACATTAATTTTATCGACATATTTCATAAGGTCGATAGCCTTTTTTTTGCCGATATATTTATAAAGAGTACCGCCAAAGTCGTTAGTAATATTATACTTACCGTCGGAAAATGCACCCGCTCCGCCGAAGCCGCTCATAATGGCGCAAGTCTTGCACTGAATACAGGATTTAATCTTTTCACCGTCTATGGGACACTTTCTTTTTGAAAGTGGATTACCTGCTTCAAACACGGCAATTTTCAAATTCTTATTCTGCTGAACAAGTTCATATGCGGAAAAAATGCCGCCGGGTCCTGCTCCGATAATAATTACATCATAATTTGTACCAGACATATTATACCTCTCATTTGCAAGCGAACAACACTCACCTGCCAGACATTTTATGGGAAAGCGGACAATGCTTAGGCAATACAAATGCACATAAGCATAAAATCCCAAATTACCCTTTATATAATAC
>ERZ1034952.3160-NODE-3160-length-11364-cov-26.447078_pt1 | contig 11364 bp, 9 predicted proteins | sample MGYA00520625_ERZ1034952 | MGnify/ENA primary metagenome ERZ1034952 (study PRJEB33766, sample SAMN09781773) | gut metagenome | biome: gut microbiome | host: Homo sapiens | place: Madagascar | study: EMG produced TPA metagenomics assembly of the PRJNA485056 data... | reverse complement strand
TCGTCCTACATCGGGGCTTTTTTCAGCAGCCTCGTCCCCGCGTCGGCATTGCCAAGTTGGGGTTCGATACCCCAACTTGGCAATAAGAAAATGTATTGTATTTGCTTGTCAAGGCATCGAGCCTTGACAAGCAAATGCCGACGCGGGGACGCGTCGCCCCCAGGTGAGGACGCGCTGCCTGCTGGTGAGGACGCGCTCCTTACGCGCGCGTACATAATATTTACCTTGAGACGTTTTTTGTTCCATGTTTCATTTTCATAACACAATGCATTGATAATCAACACTTTCAAGAGATGAAACATTGGCATTCTATGTTTCATTTTTGATTTCAATGTTTCAGTGGTGTTTCTCCCATTGGGGTTTGATTTCTCTCCCATTGAGGTTTTAAATCGCTCCCATTGTGTTTTTTAATCGCTCCCATTGTGTTTTTTTGGAAAGGGGTGTGGTAAATAAAAAATGAAACATTGAAACCAAAAATGAAACATTGAACGCCAATGTTTCATCTCTTGAAACGTTTGATTTTCAATGAGTTGAAACATGAAAATGAAACATGAAAGGAAAAACGTCGGTGGTAAAAATATGTAAGAACTTTTGGAAGAAAATACCGGTATTTGAGTATTGTAGAGGAGTAATCCATTTCGTATCAATATACTAATTAACTCCTTAACGTTATAAGCCACCATTTTTTTCGTTAAATATTTCGTTGATGATACGTTAATGTTCAGGCGTGTTCGTATATTTGCGTAAATAACTCCTCCCTATGGCAAAAAAGACGAACGAAACACTTTCAAGATTAGCACTGCAGCTCTCCTCAAGTGGAGAAGCCAATGCCACCTTTCTCTTACAACAAGCTGAAGGACGTATGCGATTACGCACGAAAGTACCCTCTTGGGCCGCTATTGACGAACTACACTACCCCCACCGCTTGGCCTTGGAGCAGTGTTCGGGCGAAGAGGCTGCACGCTATAAGGCCACTGTGGTAAGCCGACTGCTCTCTGCTGATGAACGCCACACCTTGGTCGACCTCACGGGCGGACTGGGCGTAGACTTCTCATTTATCGCGCCATTGTTTAAAAAGAACGTCTACGTAGAACGCCAAGCCGAACTTTGCGACCTCGCTCGCCACAATTTACCATTATTGGGACTTCCCGAAGCACAAGTGGTATGCGCTGATGGGGTGGACTACTTACAAAACGAGCTAAACGACGACGAGGCGAGTCTTCTCTTCCTCGACCCCGCTCGACGCGATACGGCAGGACGCAAGACAGTACTTATAGAGGACTGCCAACCTGACGTTTGTGCCCTACACGACACCTTATTACAACGCGCCCGCGTGGTAATGATAAAGCTTTCACCCATGCTCGACATTGCAGCAGCCGTGCGTTCGCTTCAGTGTGTGGCGGAGGTACACGTAGTAGCTACAGGAGGCGAATGTAAGGACTTACTCTTGATACTCACGCGTGAGGCCTTACAGCAGGGTGGCACAACACCTACACTTTATGCCCACGAAGGCGAAGAACGCAATTTTCGTTTTACCCTTGAGGAAGAAACTACCGCCACGCCCGCCTATGCTACGCAGTTGGGGCAATACCTTTACGAGCCAGGAGCTGCCGTGCTGAAAGCAGGAGCTTTTAAGAGCATCGCTACCCACTACGGCCTACAAAAACTTCACCCTAATACGCACCTTTATACTGCCGACAACTACATAGCAGCCTTCCCAGGTCGTTCCTTCCACATCGTACAAGTGCTCACCTTTAGCAAGGCCGACCTTAAGACGCTGCGTACCTCATGGCCAAAAGCGAACCTCAGCGTGCGCAACTTTCCCGCTACGGTCGATGCTTTGCGCAAAAAATTAAAAATAAAAGACGGAGGACAAACATTTCTTTTCGCCACCACAATGGCTGATAATCAACACTTTATCATCATCTGCGAGAAAGCGGACGAAAAAAAATAATAAAAAAGTTACACCCCGTGTGTAACTTTTTTCGGTTTCACCCGTCTACCATACAGAGTGCCAATAAATGAAGCAAATAGATTTTCGACAAGACCTGCTCCCACTAAAGGACAAAATATACCGCGTCGGGTTACGCATCACCTGCAATCCCCAAGAGGCGGAAGACCTCACGCAGGACACGCTTATCAAGGCGTGGAACCGGCGCGACGAGCTATTTCTTGTTGAGAATATAGAAGCCTTCTGCATCACCATTTGCCGCAACTTGGCGCTCGACCGCATCGCTCGAAGCGAACAGGCGAACCAATCGCTCGAAGGAAATCAGATTGATAGCATTGACGCAAGTCGATCACCCGAAGAGCAACTCATCCACGACGACCGCCTACAGCGCGTTCACCAGCTCTTCAACGCACTGCCCGAACGAATGCGTACCGCCCTTCAACTGCGCGACATCGAAGGTATGAGCTACGCCGAAGCCGCCAAAGCAATGGATTTGAGTGAGGACCTCTTCAAAGTCACCCTCCACCGCGCACGAAAGGCGATCAAGACACAATACGAAAAAATAGAGAATTATGGACTATAAATATATCGAACAACTCATCGAACGCTACTGGGAGTGTGAAACCTCTCAGCAAGAGGAGGACATTCTGCGTGCCTTCTTCGCGCAGGACGATGTGCCTGCTTCGTTGGCACGCTACAAGAGCCTGTTCGTATATGAGCAGCAACAAAAGGAGCAAACGCTTCTTGACGACTCCTTTGACCAACGCGTGCTCGCTGCCATAGGCCAAACGCAAACGACGGCTGAGCCAGCTCACATCGTAGCAGCACAACGCATCGGACTCACACGCCGCTTACGTCCGCTTTACCGCGCTGCCGCTGCCGTGGCTATCATCACACTCTTGGGCACCGCTGCTCAACACTCGTTCACCTCGCCACGCAACACTACGGGCTGGGACTACAACCAATCGGCCTACAAAGACTCTTACCAAGACCCTCAGAAAGCCTATGAGGCCAGTATGAAGACGCTACAACTCTTCAAAGAGGGCGCACAAACAGCCGTTAACGATTCAGCGCATCGCGACGATAGCCACATTAAGGCAACTCACTAACGTAACCTATGACACGCAAATTACTTTTGTTCTTCGTGTTGCTCATCAGTGCCGTAAGCCTTTGTCGGGCACAACGCGAGCAGGACTTTGCCTCGCGCTACATGTCACTCTATGCGAAGGGCACTTCACTCGAATGTACCACTGTTTCACCCTTGATGCTCGAACGTATGATGCAGCTGCCTGACGTCGAAGGCAATGACCATACGCGCCAAGTGCTCTCGCAGCTCAAATCGATACGCATGGTGTACAACACAGCTGAACACGAGACAAACCAATTATACGCCAAAGCGCTTAAACTCGCTCAGCGCAACACGGCACGCTATAAGTCGTATGCTCAACGACAGAGTAAGCGACTCTATGTGCGCCGACGCGGAAAGTTCATCGTTGAGATGGTACTCTTCATGAAACATGATCACCACCTTCGACTTATCAACCTTACGGGCAACATGACCGATGACTTTCTTCACCAGCTCTTTAGTCTCTGAGCTCTCCTCCGAAACAATCAAACGCCCAATAAAACAATCGATCTTTTAACTTCTAAAAGTAAAAAATCTCACCGCCCCGCTTACGTAGGGCAGCCACTTTAAAACACCGCTCTTACTTTTTAAAACAAAACAATCAAACCTTTTACACGCTGAAAACAATTACTTACAGGAATGGTTTCAGTTCTCTCAACCCAAGCCTCGCGCCGCACTAACTTGCACCGCACGGCTAACAAGATAAAACAGGGAAGCAAAAGCTCACACACGCTCGTGAGTACTGCTTCCCTTTATCTTTTTTAAGGCTGAGTTGTACGTCCTCACCGTCCTCACTTGGGGGCGACGCGTCCCCGCGTCGGCATTGCCTACTGGGGCTCGATGCCCCAGTAGGCAATACTTGATTCATGTATTTGTTAGTCAAGGCATCGAGCCTTGACTAACAAATGCCGACGCGGGGACGCGTCGCCCCCAGGTGAGCTTGCGTTCATTCCTGTATCTTCGATAAATTGCAGTTTTTAGGCCATTAACTTTGCGTTTTTATGCGTTTGCACTAACTTTGCCGTGAAAAGTTACAAATCAATGCGCACCACACGCAGTATACTATATATTATAGGAGTGCTCGTCATCACTACGGTGGCGAGCCTAAAGGCGTTTGCGCAACAAGACCCGTCCCTATCTCACTACTGGCTGATCGAACCGCAGTTCAATCCAGCCACGGTGGGACGCTCGCCACAACTCAGCATTACAGCTGCCATGCAAACGCACGCTATGGGCTACGAAGACGGTGGTAGCACGATGTATGCAGGAGCTGATATGGCCTTCCAACTGGGCAAAACGCGCCATGGCGTGGGAGCTATCTTCCAAAACGACGCAATTGGCCTCTTCTCGCACCAACGCTTCACACTGCAATATGCATATCACTTTAAGCTATGGGGTGGGACCTTCAGTATAGGTGCCGAGGCCGATATGCTGAACGAGACATTAAAAGGCTCAAAGGCCGACTTGGGCGATGCCAACGATCCAGCGTTCCCCACGACCGACATCTCTGGGTCAAAGTTTGATGCCTCGGTAGGCCTTTATTATGCCCACCGTCGTTGGAGTGTGGGTGTAGCCATGCAACACATCACAGCTCCTACCGTCACTTTGGGCGAAACGAACGAATATCGTGTAAAATCTTTATATAATTTGACGGGTGCATACAATATTCCGCTCCGTCATACGTTTTATACTATAACGCCCTCTGCACTCTTGCGCTACGACGGTTCAGCCTTCCGCGCTGACATCACACTGCGTGCGCAGTATGCACACGAGAAACGACAACTTTACTTTGGCTTAGGCTACAGTCCGCAACACTCCGTGACTGGGTTCGTAGGCGGCCGTTTCCACGGCATTGACCTCGGCTACTCTTACGAGGCCAACACCTCGGGCATGGGACTTGGCGCTGGCCAACACGAAATCACCCTCGGCTACCGACTCGACCTCAACCTCACCAAACGTGGAAAGAACGTTCATCGGAGCGTGAGATGGCTATAGCTTGGGCAATGTGCAAATGTGAGAATGTGCAAATGCTTGGTTAATGTGCAAATGTGAGAATGTGCAAATGTGCAAATTGTCGCCTTTGTATAATTGAGTTTTCACATTCTATCATTAGGCACATTGCAAAAAAACGCAGCAAGTAAATGCGATCATTTGCACATTCGCACATTCGCACATTTGCACATTAACCACGCATTTGCACATTAACCACGCATTTGCACATTAGCACATTAGCATATTAGCACATTAACTGAATGAAACATACCATTATATACATATTAGCAACGCTGGCCACATGCGGACTATTAGGTTCGTGTATGGGAAGCAATAAGGCCATGATGAGCGGCGGCGAAGTGACTGGCGCTCGCGCAGCCTCGTTTACCGAACCTACGCCCTATGGCATGGTAGAGATAAAGCGCGGTTTCCTTAAAGTAGGCCTTGAACAAAATGACTCGCTTTGGGGCACCGTGACACCGCAGAAGGAAATATCTGTGGACGGATTTTGGATGGACCAAAGCGAAGTGACGAACGCCATGTACCGCCAGTTCGTGGAATGGGTACGCGATTCAATCATTCGCGAACGCTTGGCCGACCCTCAATATGGTGGCGACGAGACGTATAAGATTGAAGTGGACAGAAACGGTGACCCCGTTACACCTCACCTCAATTGGAGTAAGCCCTTGCCTCGCAAACCGACTGAGGACCAAGAGCGCGCTATCAATAGTGTGTACTACACGCACCCCATTGACGGCACTCGAATGATTGACACAAAGCAGCTCAACTATCGTTACGAGATATTCGACTACGAGAAGGCTGCCTTGCGCAAGTATCGTCTCGACCCCAAAGAGCGTTCACTCAATACCGACCGCCCCATCGACCCCGACGAAGTGGTCATGATATCGAAAGATACGGCTTACATCGACGATAACGGCGAGATTGTGCGTCAGACCATCGAACGTCCTTTGTCAAGCCTTTACGACTTCTTGAACACGTACATCGTGCCCGTCTATCCTGACACAACGGTGTGGGTAAACGACTTTACGAATGCTAACAACGAGCAGTACATGAAGCTCTACTTCTCGTCAGCCAACTATAATGACTACCCCGTAGTGGGCGTAACGTGGGAACAGGCCCAGGCCTTCTGCGCTTGGCGTACCAACTACCTGCTCAAGGGGCTTGGCGCACAGGCGCGCTACATTCAACGCTATCGCCTACCGACTGAGATAGAGTGGGAATACGCGGCCCGTGGCAAGGAAGGCAACCCTTATCCTTGGGAAGGCATCGAGGCGAAGAGCAAAGAGGGCTGTTTCTATGCTAACTTTAAGCCTGACCGCGGCAACTATACGGACGACGGCAACCTTATCACCTCACGCGTAGGCATCTATGGTGCCAACTCTAACGGACTCTTCGACATGGCGGGCAACGTGGCTGAGTGGACCAGTACGGTTTACACCGAAGCCGGCGTTGACGCAATGGCCGACCTCAACCCGCAACTCTCGTACAACGCGGCCTTGGAAGACCCCTACGTATTGAAGCGCAAGAGCGTGCGTGGCGGTTCGTGGAAGGACCCTATGTCGTACATTCGTTCGGCTTGGCGCACGTGGGAATATCAGAACCAACCCCGTTCGTTCATCGGTTTCCGCTGCGTTCGCTCTAAGGCTAACACAGTGAGCGCTACGAGCAACGGAAAGAAGAAGAAATGAATTCTTTAATAGTTAACGACTTTTTGGGTTAACGAGTTGACGAGTTAACAAGTTTTTGGGTTAACGAGTTGACGAGTTAACGAGTTAACAAGGAAGTTACCTTTTACCTGTCAACTAAAAAAGACAAACTCACTCGTTAACTTGTCAACAAAAAAAGGAAAGGAAATGAGCAAAATAAATATAGTCGTCCGCTTGCAACATTGGATGGACAGTGTGCCAGGACAAACGTTTTTGAATTACGCCTATTCATGGGGTGCCTCAATCGTAATTTTGGGTGCCCTGTTCAAATTGACCCACTTGCCGGGCGGCAACTTTATGTTGTTCATTGGTATGGGTACAGAGGTTGTCGTGTTCTTCCTCTCGGCCTTCGATCGTCCCTTCGACAAAGAAGAGATTGGCAAAGAATTGCCTCATGACGTTGAGACTGACGAACAGATAGCCGAACGTCTCGGACTCAACGACGAGGATACGGAGCAGGAGGAAGACGAAGAAGAGGAGAACATCGTTGAAAACGCGCAACCTGCACCAAGCACAACGAGCACAACGAGCGCACAACCTGCGCCACAAATGCAAAGTGCTCCCGCTCAGCCTACCATTATCATTGGCACAGCAGTTAGTGGACAGGCCTCTGATATGCGTAGCGAAGCAGCTGCTGCAGCCCCCAATGCTACCACGACTGCTCCACAGCAGCCCTCAGCCGCAGCCCCCACAGAGCAGGCTACAAGTCAACGCAGCGAAGCTGAAGCCGCACAAGCTGCCATTGCCGCTGCTACGCCAGCTGGTGCCGTTCCCTTCGATGCAGAAGCCAAGCGTTTGGCCGAAATCATACGTTTGGCCAATGACGAGTTGTTACGTCGCGCACAGGCTGCCCTCTCACCCGAAATGGAAGAGGCTACACAAGAGTACATTGCGAAGCTCCGCACCTTGGCCGAAACCTTCCAAAAGGTGGACGAACAGAGCGCTCGTTTGGCGCACGATAGCGAAGAGATGGCGAACCTCAACCGCACTCTCACGGCTATTAACAAGACCTACGACCTCCACTTCCAAAGCATCAGCAAGCAGGTGGGCGTTATTGAACAAATCAATGACGAGACACGCCAGTTGGCTAAACGCATTGAAGAACTCAATGCCGTCTATGGCCGCATGATTGATGCACTGAAGAAAACAAGCGGACAGTGATTTAATGTGCAAATGCGTGGTTAATGTGCAAATGCGTGGTTAATGTGCAAATGCGTGGTTAATATGCAAATGTGAGAATGTGCAAATGTGCAAATTGTCGCCTTTGCATAACTGAGCATTTGCAACAAAAAGCACTTGCACGCAATGAAGCGCTGCAATTTAAAGCGACCATTTGCACATTTGCACATTCGCACATTTGCACATTTGCACATTGACCACGCATTTGCACATTGACCACGCATTTGCACATTCGCACATTAACTTAAACGCAGCAAATAAAGGCGACCATTTGCACATTTGCACATTTGCACATTATCATAGACAGCTATGTCAGTAAAAAAACGACCCGTATCTCCCCGCCAAAAGATGATCAACTTGATGTACATCGTGTTGATGGCTATGTTGGCGCTAAACGTTTCGAGTGATGTGTTGAAAGGCTTCTCGCTCATAGGCGATAGCCTCAAGCGCACCACAGGCAATGCGATGAAGGAGAATGCGGCACTCTATGCCGACTTTGAGTCGGCCTATAAGGCTAATCCTACGAAGGTAAAGCCGTGGTACGACAAGGCCATGGAAGTGAAGCGCATGAGCGACTCTCTCTATACCCTTGCTGGCGACCTGCGCCTTGCCATTGCTCGCGAGGCAGACGGCAAGGATGCCGACCCCGACAACCTGCAAAATAAGGAAGACCTCGAAGGCTCTAACCGCATTATGTTAGCCCCAGCTCGTGGCAAGGGTAAGCAACTCTACGATGCGATAAATAACTTCCGTACACGTATTCTCGCGCTCGTAACCGACCCACGCCAACGTGCTATCATTGCTTCCAACCTCAGCACCGACGTGCCCAAGAGTGAAGACAATGTGGGCAAGAATTGGCAACAGTATATGTTTGAGGAGATGCCCTCTATCGCTGCCGTAACGATGTTGGCCAAGTTGCAGAGCGACGTGCGCAAGGCTGAGAATGAAGTCATTCACGATCTCTTGGCCAATATCGACGTAAAGGACATTCGCGTTAATCAGATTAACGCCTACGTTTCGGCCGAAGCTACCACGCTCTACCCTGGCGACCAATTCCGCTCGAAGATATTTATGGCAGCGGTCGATACCACCCAACGTCCTGAAATCTACGTCAACGGCCGACGCATCAGAGCCGACGGTTCGTATAACTTCACCGTGGGCGGACCTGGTCAGTACTCCTTCTCAGGCTACATCTTAATGCCCAACGCTGCGGGCGACATGATACGTCGTGAGTTTACGCAACGTTACAACGTTATCGCTCCTCCTACGGGCGCTACCGTAGCAGCCGACCTCATGAACGTACTCTATGCAGGCTTCAACAACCCCATCAGCGTAACGGCCGCAGGCGGCAACGCGGGGGTTCACCTTACCATGACAGGCGGTACGCTTACTCAGACAGGACTGGGCAAGTATACAGCACGCCCCTCGAAAGTGGGCGAGAACGTCACCTTCACCGTGAGTGGCACCGTAAACGGCAAACCGCAGAACATGGGTTCGTTCACCTTCCAAGTACGCAAGTTGCCCGATCCAACGGCCTTTATCCGAGTAGGCACCGACCGCTTCCGCGGTGGCCGCATCGCCAAGGGTACTATCATTGGTGCTGCTGGCATGGGCGCTGCCATTGACGACGGACTGCTCAACATTCCGTTCAAGGTATTGAGTTTCGAGACCGTCTTTGCCGACCGCATGGGCAACTTCCGTCCTGAACCCTCAGCAGGAGCCAACTTTACCGAAAACCAACGCAACCTCATGCGCGAGCTACGTCGTGGTCAGCGCTTCTACATATCGAAAGTGCGCGCCATCGGTCCCGACGGCATCACGCGCAACCTGAATGGTAGCCTTGAGGTGATTGTGAACTAACATTAATGTGCAAATGCTTGGTTAATGTGCAAATATGAGAATGTGCAAATGTGCAAATTGTCGCCTTTGTATAACTGAGCATTTGCAACGAAAAGCATTTGCAAGCAATAAAGCGCAGCAAATTAAAGCGACCATTCGCACATTTGCACATTCGCACATTTGCACATTGACCACGCATTTGCACATTGACCACGCATTAGCACATTAGCATATTGACCCCAATTAAATATGAAACGTATCCTTCTACTCCTTATATTGGCCACGGGCTGCCTCGCTGAGAGTCATGCCCAACCACCTCGTCGCCGTGCCGAACAGCAGCAAAAACAAGAGCAACAGCTCAATGCGCCACAAGGCTCGTCTTACCGCGAGTTTCCTACGGCACAGAACATGCCCTCCGATGCTGCATGGCGGCGCGACCTCTATCGCACCATCGACCTCACCAAAGAGGCCAATGCCGTGCTCTACTACCCCACTACGCCACAAGACGGACGCGAAAATCTCTTCACTTACCTCTTCAAACTCCTCTTGCGTAAGCAAATCAAGGCTTATGACTATAAGCTCGATGGCAACGAGAACTTCTCGGCAAAGAATGAGGTGACGGCTAAGCAACTCATGGATCGTTATCACATCTTCTACGAGTCGAAGGGTGACAAAGTGCGCGTCAATGATGCCGACATACCCTCTGACGAAGTGAAGGCTTACTTTATTAAAGAGAGTACCTACTACGACCAACACACCGCGACCTTCCGTAGCCAAGTGACAGCTATCTGCCCCGTGCTCAAGCGTGGCGATGCTGACTTTGGTGGCGAACTGGCGCAGTACCCAATGTTTTGGGTAAAGATGTCTGACATCGCGCCTTACCTTGGCAAACTCATGCTCATGGGTTCGTCGCTCAACAACGCAGCTATGATGTCGGCCGACGACTTCTTCACCATGAAGTGCTACCAAGGCGACATCTATAAGTCGGTCAACCTGCAAGACCGCCTTCTCTCAAACTATTGCACCGACGACTCTGCCATGGTACGCGAACAGAAGCGCATTGAGAAGCAATTGGTCGACGTACAAGAGCACATCTATGGCCGCGACAGTCTCTATTATGCTAAGCTCCGTGCCGACTCTATCGCACAGGCCGAGGCCGACTCTATCGCTGCAGCGGGCAAGGCTGCCCACCGCCGCACCACTGCCCGCCGTACCTCAACGCCTTCGCGTCGCACCTCCAGCAGAACCACCAAGGTGAGTGCCGCCAAGACGAAAGTCACCAAGACGAAAGCTCCCAAACAGAAGGCCACCAGAGCCAGATCGGCAAGCGGTGGACTCAGCGTGCGTCGTCAGAGACACTAAAAAGTCGTCTAAACTTTTCTGACGAAGATTATATTTACTCAAGTTTTGGATTTAGCAAGGGCGGGCTGAAAGCCCAATGGAGCACATAGCCCAGGGCAAGCGAAGCGACACCCTGGGTTCCCGCATAGTAGAGTCTCCGCGCCCTGTAAGGGCAAAAGCTTTAAGACATGGCGCAAGTATTGAACAAA
>ERZ1034952.3158-NODE-3158-length-11374-cov-7.723209_pt1 | contig 11374 bp, 7 predicted proteins | sample MGYA00520625_ERZ1034952 | MGnify/ENA primary metagenome ERZ1034952 (study PRJEB33766, sample SAMN09781773) | gut metagenome | biome: gut microbiome | host: Homo sapiens | place: Madagascar | study: EMG produced TPA metagenomics assembly of the PRJNA485056 data... | reverse complement strand
CTGTTATGCAAACAAGCATGCCAAGCGGAATTTTAGCGTTGATATTTTTAAGATTATTTTGTTTTGCTCCTATTATTTCAAGAAATTTGCCGTTTCCTTTTCTCCTGTGCTCGGGAATCGGAATTTCTTTTTTATGAGAGAGATATTGTCCCGTGATGCTTTTCTCACAGTTGAGCACATCTGAAACCGTTCCGTTTACAACAACTTCTCCGCCGTGTATGCCGGCTCCGGGACCGATATCCACCACATGGTCAGCTTCAAGTATTGTTTCCTCGTCATGTTCAACCACAATCAAAGTATTTCCCATATCACGAAGATTTTTAAGCGTGCTTAAAAGCTTTGTATTATCTCTTTGATGTAAACCTATCGAAGGCTCGTCCAGTATATACAAAACGCCTACAAGTCCGCTTCCTATCTGTGTTGCAAGCCTTATTCGCTGTGCTTCTCCGCCCGAAAGAGTTGCTGCGCTTCTTGCAAGGGTAAGATAGTCAAGACCGACATTTTTTAAAAATGTAAGCCTTGCGTTTATTTCTTTTAAAATCTGAGATGCGATTTTTGTTTCAATCTCGGATAATTCCAGATTATCAAAAAAAACAATCAGCGAAGTAACCGAGAGTTTTGTCAGCGAGGCAATATTTTGTCCGCCTACGGTTACGGCAAGTATTTCAGGCTTCAATCTGTCTCCGCGGCAGTCGGGACAGATATCCTCAGACATGTAGCGTTCTATATCACTTTTTGACCATTCCGATGTAGTCTCGCGGTATCTTCTTTCAAGATTAGGAATTATACCCTCAAAAGGAGTTGAATACGAGCCGCTGCCGTATTCACGCGAATATTCATATTTTATTTTTTCCGTACCGCTGCCGTACAAAAGAACATTTATAATATTTTCGGGCAGCTCGCGTACAGGCGTGTTTATATCAAAACCGTAATGTTTTGCCAAACCGTTAAAGTACATACGTGCCATAGAATTGTCTTTGCCGCGCACAGTCCACCCGGGAGACATAATACCGCCGTTTATTATTGATTTATCGGGATTGGCAAGTATCCTTGCAGGGTCTATTCTAAGCCTCATTCCGAGGCCCATACATGTCGGGCAGGCGCCGAACGGACTGTTGAAAGAAAATGCTCTCGGCGTCAGCTCTTCAATATTTATTCCACAGTCATGACATGCGTAATTAAGCGAATATGTTGTTTCTTCATTGTCGAAAAGAACATTTACAAGTCCGTTTCCGAGTTTAAAAGCCGTTTCAAGAGAATCCGTAAGTCTTTGTATAATGCCGTCTTTAATTTTAAGTCTGTCCACCACAATTTCTATTGTGTGTTTTTTCGTTTTCTCGAGTGTAATATCTTCTTCGAGAAGTCTTATTTCACCGTCAACTCTGACTCTGACATAACCGTCTTTTTTTGCCTTCTCGAATATTTTTTTATGTTCGCCTTTTTTTGCACGTACAATGGGCGCAAAAATCTGCATTTTTGTGCCTTCTTCATGTGATAAAATACTGTCAACAATCTGGTCTATGGTTTGTTTTTTTATTTCTTTGCCGCATTTATGGCAATGTGCCACACCTATTCTGGCATACAAAAGTCTTAAATAATCATATATTTCAGTTACCGTTCCGACAGTAGAACGGGGATTTTTGGCAGTGGTTTTCTGATCTATCGAAATGGCAGGCGATAATCCGCCTATAAAATCCACATCGGGCTTTTCCATCTGCCCCAAAAACTGCCTTGCATATGCCGAAAGACTTTCAACATAACGCCTCTGACCCTCCGCATATATTGTATCAAACGCAAGAGATGATTTACCGCTTCCGGAAAGTCCCGTAAAAACTATAAACTTATCCCTCGGGATACTGAGGCTTATGTTTTTGAGGTTATTTTCCCTTGCTCCTTTAATTACAATTTCATTCTTCATTTTCTTCTCCGCCCGTAAGTATTTTTATTTTATCTCTGAGTTTTGCCGCATCTTCAAATCTGAGCTCGCGTGAAGCACGCAGCATTTCATCCGTAAGTCTGTCTACCAATTCACTTATATTTTCCGTTTTAACTTCTTCTTCGACCGTTTTTGTGGCTTCTATTACTTCACGAACGGACTTTTTAACTGACTTTGGCACTATGCCGTGTTCTTTGTTATAACCCATTTGCAAAGTTCTTCTTCTGTTTGTTTCGGCAATTGCGCTTTTCATTGATTTTGTAATCGAATCGGCATACATAATAACACGTCCGCCGACGTTTCTTGCTGCACGTCCTATTGTCTGAATAAGAGATGTTTCGCTTCTTAAAAAACCCTCTTTGTCGGCGTCCAAAATAGCCACAAGAGAAACCTCGGGAATATCAAGACCTTCTCTTAGCAGATTAATTCCTACAAGAACATCAAAAACACCCAGACGAAGATCACGTACAATTTCCATTCTCTCGATAGTTTCTATATCATGGTGCATATACTTAACCGCAACTCCGGCTTCACGCAGATAGTCCGTTAAATCCTCCGCCATTTTTTTCGTAAGAGTTGTTACAAGAACACGTTCTTTCTTTTCGGTACAGATTTTTATTTCATCAAGCAGATCGTCAACCTGACCGTGAACCGGTTTTACAATTATTTCGGGATCAATAAGACCCGTGGGACGTATCACCTGTTCCACAATCCGGGTGCTTCTCTCTCTTTCGTATTCTGCCGGTGTGGCGCTGTTATATACAACCTGATTTATTCTTTCGTTAAACTCATCAAATGTCAGCGGTCTGTTATCATATGCCGAAGGCAATCTGAAGCCGTAATCTATGAGACTTTTCTTTCTCGCTCTGTCGCCGCGGTACATAGCGCGCACCTGAGGTATTGTAACATGGCTTTCATCAACCAACAGAAGATAGTCATCCGGAAAATAATCCATAAGTGTATACGGTGCACTGCCTGCGGGACGTTCGTTTATATATCTTGAATAGTTTTCTATGCCGCTGCAAAAACCTATTTCTTTCATCATTTCAATGTCGTAATTTGTTCTTTCGGTTATTCGCTGCATTTCAAGAAGTTTATTATTCTGCTCAAACCATGCGGCTCTTTCCTCAAGCTCTGCCTGAATATTCTTTATGGCTCTCTCCATCTTATCCTTTGTTGTAACATAATGAGAAGCCGGATATATCGCAACATGCGAACGCACACCGAGAATTTCCCCTGTAAGCACATCGATTTCGCTTATTCTCTCAATTTCATCGCCGAAAAACTCTATGCGAAACGCACGGCTGTCCTGTGACGACGGAAAAATTTCAAGTACATCTCCGTGGGCTCTGAACTTGCCTCTCACAAAATTGATATCGTTGCGTTCATACTGGATATCAACAAGTTTTCTGATAACCTCATCCCTGTCAAGCTCCATTCCGGTACGGAGCGAAAGAATTAGTTTTGCATAATCTTTCGGGTCACCCAAACTGTATATGCAGGAAACACTTGAAACAACAATCACGTCACGTCTCTCAAAAAGAGCGGATGTTGCACTGTGCCTGAGTTTATCTATTTCATCGTTAATCTGAGCATCTTTTTCTATAAAAGTATCTGTCTGAGGAATATAGGCCTCGGGCTGATAATAGTCGTAATATGAGACAAAATATTCAACTGCGCTGTTAGGAAAAAACTCTTTAAACTCACTGCAGAGCTGCGCGGCAAGAATTTTGTTGTGTGCAAGCACAAGCGTAGGTTTATTAGTTTTGGCAATTAAATTAGCCATCGTAAATGTTTTTCCGGAGCCAGTAACACCCATAAGAGTTTGTTCTCTGTCACCGTGCAAAACACCGCGCGCAAGCGCTTCAATTGCTTTAGGCTGATCTCCGGCAGGCTTGAATTCAGAGTGAATTTCAAACATTTTTTGTGTTTGCGTCCGCAGAGCTTTTCTTTCTTTTCCCATGTTTTCTTCTGCGAAACGCTTCCTCCTTTTCTGTTTGAATTTTTATGCGTTTGAAATAAAGTGCATTAAAATCATCATTAAACTTATACAGAATACGTTTAACCCTGCAGCCGCCTTTTTGTGTTTTAATAAAACGTAGAAGCGCTGCATACGGCGAACCGCACTTGCACTTTAAAATTCCGAGAACTTTTGATGAATTTACCGAAGCCCAGTCACTGCCGCACATTTTTTCACCGCATTTCGGGCAGATAAAACAAATTGTTATGCTATCACGCAGCGCAGCGTCTTTGGATTTAAACACATTTTCAGAATCTTCGCGGAAAACTATATCGGAAAAATTATCGAAAATATCTGCTTTTGAGTTCTCGATTCCGCTTTTCATATCAAGCTTTTTACACACCAAATACGTGTTAACGGCATCGTTTAATGCATCGTGCTCGTTCAGCCCGTCTATTCCGAGCTTTTCCATTGCATATGTTAAAGAAAACTGCCTGTTTCCGTTATCTATCTGATTAAAAAATATATCCTGAACATTTATGCATTTCGGAATCCAGCTGTAGGAAATACCCCAGAGAATATGATTGTCAAAAAGTATTCCCATATCGTCCGGACCCCATGTCATAAACAAAAAATCATCTCCGCACCATAAGCGGAGTTTGTCCGACGCTTCTGCAAAAGAAATTCCGTTTTTTATATCGTCGTTGGTAATGCTTGTAAGCGCGGCGACCTTTTTATTCATGCTTTTATAGTATTTCGGTTTAACAGCAATTTTAATCTTATCGGTCATTTCGAAATTTTCGTTAAGTTTTACCGCTCCTATCTGAATAACTTCACCGTTCAAAAAAACAGGTTTTCTGACAACCGCGCGTGAGGATTTTGCCTGATTCCATTCCATGTCCAATATTATATAATTCATTTGTTCACCTGCTGTGTAGTGTATATAAAGTAATTATAGCACAAATGATTTTTTATTTCAACCACAAAATTAAATGCAAAAAGATGCGGCATTTAATTTTGCCGCACCTTTTTGCATTACAATATTATGCTTTGTAAATTATTCACATCATCACTGTAGAAATAAAGAAAACTGTTTTCTTTAAAAATCCCCAAATCCTCTGCCAAAACAATTATAGGAACCGCTCCCCACGGATGGCAAAGGCTTGTGTTCCATTTCTGTTCTTTCCCCCACGCTTCAAACAGTGTTGTTGCGCCCTCTCTTATCATATTTACCCATGAATGTTCACTCTCATTAAGAAGAAGTGTTGCCTCCTCTTTAAAAGCACCTGATTTTGCCAATGCTTTCAAAACGAAAAAAGAAAAAAATACACCGCAGCATAAACCTTTTTTCATAATCAGCCTGACAACATTTTTTACTGCTTCTTCCGGTACTAATCCGTAAAAAAGAGCCAATGCATTCGAATGAAGTGACGCATTAATACGCTTTTCAGTGTCATAGAAAATTTTTTCATGCGATTTATAAAAACTTTTTATATATGATTTTGTATACTTCGCCGTGTCATGCCTGCGCGCAGCACCGAGTATATCGGAAATCTCGTTTTCCGCCAACATCGCGCCTATGTAATACGCATTAATAACGTTATGGCAGCCTATATCACCGTAATCATCGGCGCTAACCTCATAATTATCACGCAGATTCTTTGGCCAGTCAATCAGATTCCACTTTTCATTTACATTTTGAAGCAAACCGTCTTCACGTTCAAACTTTTTAAAATAGTCATTAATGCTTTTTACCGCACCGTACAGCTCTGACACAGTATCTTTATCTGAAGTGTATTTATAATAATTCAAAACCTGCAAAGGGTAAAGCAATGAAAAATCAGCAATTTCCTGCATTATGCTTCCCGGTGCCACGGCAAGCATTCCGGGGCAGAATTTAAGTGTTTCGGCAAAATCAAAAAGTGTTTTTTTATAAGCTTCCCGATCTCCTGTTAAAATCATATAAGCCAATCCCGAAACCGTGAAGTCACCGAGATACTGTCCTTTTTCGCGCGTAGGGCAATCAAGAAACCCTTCCTGTATTCCGTATTTAAGCGAATTTCTGCATATATTCCATATCTCGGAAAGATAAGGTATATCGGTTTTCAAAAAGATTTTTTCATTAAATTTATGGTGCCTTACCGTTGCCGCGAATGTTTCAGGCAAAAGATTATCAATATCTGTTTCAAGATTCACATATCTGAATGCTTTATAATCAAAAAAATCAAAAACATCTATATTTCCGGAAAGCGTACACACCTCTTTGTATGTACAGCCGCAGCGCATTTCAAAACGTGTCCGGTTTTCGCCTGAAGTTTCCTCGCCGCACATAACACAAACTTTTTGACCTTCATCGCCTTTTACGGACATTTTGAATGAACCGGTAATCTCATGACCGAAATCAATAAAATATTTACCCGGCGCAGTCTTCTTAATCTCTTTAGGTTTTATCTGATAAGTGTCCACACAGTCAACGGGATTTTGTGTAAAAATATGATCGTCTGATTTTAATACAACCGCATTTTTGTATTTGCTGTCATCAAACGCATATTCTGTCCAGCCTTTTTCGAATTTTCTGAAATCAATATTTTCAAGAAAAGCAGTGTCATACCCCACCGTTTCGCCGCTGAACTCGTGAGCCTCGGAATAAAGCCACGACGAATCGGTCTCAAGCAGGATTTTACTGTCAGAATAAATCTGCGTCGCAAGACCGAATCTGCCGTCTCCGCTGTTGCAAACACGGTTAATAAGTCCGCTGTAAAACACATGAACGGCAATGACATTTTCACCTTCAATAAGGTGAGATGATATATCGGTCTCATTGAAATGATAGCACATGTGGTATGCCGGAGCCGGACCTTGGCATACAAATTTGCCGTTTATATAAAGTTTATAGTAATCATCCGCAGAAATGCGTATTTTTATATTCTCGCTGCTTTTGCAATTAAATTTTCTTCTGAAATAAACATGATAATTTTTGACACCGCAGTCTTTTACTACGGTGTCTGATTTCATTCTGTGAAATAAATTTACAGGCTTCACAGAAGCCATTTTTTCTGTAGTTATCCAATTTGGATTAAAATCTGTTTTTTTCATAATTCAATCTAAATCCTCAAGAGAAGGCATTGCATTTATAGCGCCGCGTTTTGACACGCAAAAGCCGGCAACACTTGATGCAAAATCACCGAATTTTCGGAGTTCTGTGTCCGAAAGCTCATCAGGCGTTATATTTGCGTCTGTCAATTTATAGAGAAAACCTCCCATAAATGAATCGCCCGCCCCCGTCGTATCTGCCACCGTAACTTTTTTGCTTTTTATTTCCGCTTCGCCTTTTTGTGAAAGAATATACGCACCTTCGGAACCTTTTGTTACAATAACGCATTTTATCCCTAATCCCAAAAGTCTTTTTGCAGCACCTTTAACATCTTTTTCATCTGTTAAAAGCTCGGTCTCTTCATCCGAAATTTTTATAATATCCACATATGGCAAAACAGAGCGCATTCCTTTTTTTGCGGTTTCCTCATTTTTCCATAGCATAGCGCGATAATTCGGATCATATGATACGGTAATATTATTTGCCTTAGCAAAATCAAGTGCAGCCAATGTAGCTTCTCTTGAAGGGCTGTCTGTCAGTGAAAGAGAACCTACATGAAGTACTTTAGAACTTTTAATAATATCATAGTTTACTTCATTTTCTTCCAGTCTTGTATCCGCACCCGGTTTTCTTGCAAAAGAAAAACTTCTTTCTCCGTTTTCGCTGAGACTTACAAACGCAAGTGTTGTAAAAGTATTATTATCCGTTAAAAGTCCGTCACAGCAAATATTTTTGCTTTGCAATACATTGCGCAAAAAATTTCCGTGCATGTCATTGCCGACTTTTCCGATAAAAGCTGTTTTTCCACCGAGCTTTTGAACCGCAGCAAGCACATTTGCGGGTGCTCCGCCGGGGTTTTGCGCAAAAAGAGCCATACCGTCTTCATTGCAACCCGAATAGGTGAAATCAATTAAGATTTCACCTAAGGCCGTTACGTCAAATGTTTTCATATATTCCTCTTTCCCGCCGCGTCTATGCGCTTGTCGGTATAAATATCATACTCATCTCGGCTCTTTGTTGAAAACTCCGAAACAACAGCGCCGTCATCGCCGCTTTGAAACCAGTGGAAAGTATTGGGCTTAATCGTATACTGCTCGCCGGGGTTCAAAATAATTTCATGAAAACATGTAAAGCAATCTTCAAACCCTTCGGGCACTTTTGCCCGGATTTTGTCTTTATCTGTCGGTTCACCTTCAACATAAAGGTAAACTTTGCCGTAGCGGCAACGGAATGTTTCTTCTTTGCCCGGTTCGCCGTTTATTTCCGGATGTCTGTGTTCCGGACATGTCTGATGCGGGAGCAAAACAAGTTCTTTCGCGCAGCATCTTTCTGTATTGACATACACCACAAGTTCAAGACCGATTTTTTCTATACATCCGAGTTCATATTCCGCAACTTCAACTCTCGACTTTTCTTCGTCAGTCAGTGCAATATGAGCTTTTCCAAGATATTTCAGCGCTTCGGCACTGTATTTTTCATAATCTTTTTTTGTAAGCATGTAAACCTCTCCTTTTAAAAGTTTTTACCAATAGCGTTTCCAATCAGGATTCAAGTATCTCATAAGAGTTTCCATATAGAAGTAATCGCCGTATACGGCACACTCTTCAATGCCCTGACCCTGAGGAAGTGCATGTGTTACCTGAAGTATAAGACCGTCCGCGTCATCGCCGTGATTTTCGCACTTGTCGATAAGAGCATTAATCTGTGCATCCGCTGCATTCTTAAATACTTTTTTCTGTTCCGCATCATCGGGAAGATATTTACACATTTCAAGGAAACCGCATGATGTTATGGCCGCAATCGACGAATCTCTTGCCGCACCGCTTCCGTCTGTAAAATCAAAATCCCAATAAGGTATGTAATCTGCCGCAAGTTTATTGAGATAAAAATACGAAACATTTTTATCAACCGGAATTATTTCTTCATTATGAGTATAACTATACGCAATCGGGAATCCGTATACAAGCCACGAATGACCTCTACCCCAGCAGGACTCATCGGAATAACCCTGAAGAGTAACCCCTTTAACCGGTTTGCCTGTCACGGGGTCAAACTGATAGTGATGATACGATGAGCCGTCTTCACGAATTAAGTATTTCATTGTTGTTCTGTAATGCTCAACCGCAGCTTCCAGATATTTCTTATCTCCGGTTTGTTCATGTGCAAAGAAAAACAGCGGAATGTTCATCATGGAATCGACAAGCGTTCTGTATGAAGCGTAATATTCAGGGTTTGAACTGCGCTTTCCGCTTCTGATTATGAAATGGTTTTCCCAATCATAATGATCCATCATAATATCTGCCGCCTCAAGAGCCGCTTTTCTCATGTCCTCATCGCCGGTTATTTTATATCCGGCAACACATGACGGTGTAAATATAAAGCCTGTATCATGGTCCTGAAGCCATTCGCCTGTTTTTGCATGAGCTTTATAAACCTCTATCTGCTCGAGTGCTGCATTTTTGAATACTTCATTGCCCGTGTGCTCATAAGCAAGCCAGAAACAACCTGTCAGCATGCCGCTTTCCCAATTAAATCTGTCGGATACTTTATACTTAAAATCTTCCGAACATGTGCCCGGAAATTTTGAACCGTATTTTTCAATATTCTTTTTTATCTTTGTGCAGGCTCTGTCCATTGCCGCAGCAATTTTTTTGCGGTCAACGGGTGTTTCCCGCATAAATCTTTCTTTATTTGATTATACCATTATTAAAAATATATGTCAATCCGATTTTGAAAAAGAATGCAATATTTTATCGGCATAATTCTTCCGCCATGGAATCAAGTGCTTTTTCGGTTTCATCATTCGGAGCGGATTTAATCGTAACGTCATTTGAAAGAAAGCTTAAATTTTTACTGTTTTCAAGCATTTTTTTCATGACCTTTGCCGCCGTTGGCGCCCATGATCCGTTTTCAATAAAACCTACCGTTCTGTTTTGATAATTTCTTTCGGTCAAAGCCTCGATGAAATGGCGCATAAAGGGAAATACATCGGCATTGTATGTCGGAGACGCAAGCACAAGTCTGTCGTATCTGAAAGCGTCCTCAACAGCCTCTGCCATGTCATCCTCGGCAAGGTCTGAAAGAGCTACCTTTTCGCAGCCTTTTTCTTTAAGCTTTTCCGCCAATGACAAGGCTGCTTTTTTCGTATTGCCGTATATTGACGTATAAGCTATAAAAATGCCTTTCGATTCCGCTCTGTACGAAGACCAAATGTCATACAGATTTACATAATATTCTATATTCTCGTTTAAAATCGGTCCGTGAAGCGGACAAATTCTTTCAATTTCAAGCGCTGCTGCCTTTTTCAGCAAGGCTTGTACCTGCGCACCGTATTTTCCGACAATGCCGAAATAATATCTTCTCGCCTCGCAGGCCCAGTCCTCCTCCGTGTCAAGCGAACCGAATTTACCGAATGCATCGGCAGAAAAAAGCGTTTTTGAGGTTTTATCATAGGTAAGCATAACCTCAGGCCAGTGAACCATCGGCGCATAAATAAACGAAAACTCATGTTTACCCAGTGAAAAACTTCCTCCGTTTTCAGCTGCAATGGTTTTTTGCGTGATGTCCAAATCCGGAAAAAAAGCATTCATCATATCAAATGCTTTCGGTGTCGCAATAATTTTTGCGTTCGGATATTTTTTGATGAAATCTTCAAGAGAAGAAGAATGGTCCGGCTCCATATGCTGAATTATAATATAATCGGGATTTTTGCCACTTAAAACAGAATCGAGATTTGAGAGCCATTCGGAAGAAAATCTGTGATCAACCGTATCAAAAACAGCTGTTTTTTCATCCAAAATCACATATGAATTGTACGCCATGCCGCGAGGCACTTTATACTGTCCTTCAAATAAATCGGTAATATGGTCATTTACACCGACATAAAAAATGTCTTCGGTTATTTCTTTCATTTTTAAAACCTCCCTTTTTTTATTTATTATAACTCAATCTGCCAATGTTTGCAAGTTTAAATTTAAACGGTTGACATTTTCCGCGACTAATGATAAAATTTAGAAAAAAAGAACGGAGTAATTTATATGCAGTACGAAAAATATACATTTGAAGATTTACTGAAAATCATGGAGCTTCTGCGTTCCGAGGACGGCTGCCCGTGGGATCGGGAGCAAACTCACGAAAGCATTAAAAACAATCTTCTTGAAGAAGCCTCGGAAGCGAAAGAAGCCATAGAAAGCGGCATTCCCGAAAAAATATACGATGAACTCGGAGATGTGCTCATGCAGGTTGTTTTTCATGCTCAAATAGCAAAAGAAGCCGAAGAATTTGATATTTCGGACGTAATAAACGCCGTTTGCTGCAAACTGTGGCGCAGACATCCGCACGTTTTCGGTGATGCTGAAATCAAAAATTCAAAAGGTGTTTTGGA
>ERZ1034952.3153-NODE-3153-length-11380-cov-5.665254_pt1 | contig 11380 bp, 7 predicted proteins | sample MGYA00520625_ERZ1034952 | MGnify/ENA primary metagenome ERZ1034952 (study PRJEB33766, sample SAMN09781773) | gut metagenome | biome: gut microbiome | host: Homo sapiens | place: Madagascar | study: EMG produced TPA metagenomics assembly of the PRJNA485056 data... | reverse complement strand
CTTTATAATTGTTTTATAAACTTTTTTTATATAGAACTTTATGTCTTGTTGTGATAAAATATGGCAAAAAGCATAATCATCGAAGGAGATGCAACAGCTTATGAAAGGAGCCGGAAAATGCACTTTCGACCATGTATAGATATCCACAACGGAAGAGTGAAGCAGATAGTTGGAGGAAGCCTTAAGGATGAGGGCAATTCCGCAAGGGAGAATTTCGTGTCGGGCTATGACGGAGACTATTATGCCGATATGTATAGAACTGACGGTCTTAAGGGTGGACATATCATTATCTTAAATCCTAAGGAAAGTGAATATTATAAGGCAGACCTGAAACAGGCAGAGCTGGCACTTACAGCCTATAAAGGTGGGCTGCAGATCGGCGGCGGAGTTACTCAGGACAATGCTGAGAGGTTCATAGACATGGGGGCTTCCCATGTGATAGTTACCTCCTGTGTGTTTAAAAACGGGGAGATAAATATGGACAATCTTAAGGCATTGGTGTCTGCGGTGTCAAAGGAACACCTGGTGTTGGATCTGAGCTGCAGGCGCAGGGCTGACGGATATTATATCGTGACCGACCGCTGGCAGAAGTTCACCAATGTACCGGTGAACAGGGAAACAATGGATTTCCTTTCGGAGTATTGTGACGAATACCTTATCCATGCTGTAGATGTTGAGGGACATGCTTCCGGTATCGAGGAGGATGTGGCAGCATTGTTAGGGGACTGGGGCAGGCTTCCCATGACCTATGCAGGCGGTGTTGCAGGCTTTGAGGATATAGAGAAGCTTAACACCCTGGGCAGAGGCAGGATAGATGTGACCATAGGAAGTGCTCTTGATATATTCGGGGGCAGTATGAGTTACAGGGATGTAGTAAATTATGTGAAGAGTTTATAGGAGTAGTATCAAAAAAAAGCACGACATAATTTTTAAGGGCGTGCCGGAAGTTATTAAGGAGGAGAAAGATGAGAAGGTTTAAGAAGGTAGTGGCGGTTGCCCTGGCAGCCACCATGGCAACAGGTCTTATGGCAGGATGCGGAAGTAAGACAGCTGCCACAACATCGGCGTCCACAGAGGCAGCTGAGGTGGCAACAGAGGAGCAGGAGACAACGGAAGCAGCAACAGAGGAAGCCACAGAAGAGGCCCTCGGAGTTGCAACGGGAGACAAGGTATTGGATATTCAGTTTGACAGTGATACAGGAAATTTCCTGACCTATACAAATGGTGGCCAGGAAGAGATATCAAATGTAGACGGACAGTTATGTGTAACTATTCAGAAGTTAGGAAAGCTTGATTATGCAAATCAGATCTACTATGACGGCTTCAGACTTTACGAGGGCTGCGTATATAAGTATTCCTTTGAAGTGAGCTGTGATGTGGAGAGAACTATTGAGTGGAGACTCCAGATAAATGGCGGAGACTATCATCCGTATATATCGGGAAAGGACGTTATAGGACCTGAGAAGAAGACCATAGAGGCAGAGTTCACAATGAATGAGGCGTCAGATCCTGCACCGAGACTGGTATTCAACATGGGTAAATTCGACGATATAGATGAGGCTGCCGGAGAGCACAACATATATTTCGACAATATTCTTCTTGAGGCAACAGACGCTTCAAATGCCCAGAAGATAGAGGCTGTTCCTACACCTCTTGAGGTAAAGGTAAACCAGATAGGCTATAGGCCTGATTCAGTTAAGACAGTTACGGTAAACAGCAAGGAGGCAGAGAGCTTTGACGTGGTAGATGCTGCAAACGGAGAGACTGTATACTCGGGAAAGCTGGGGGATGTTATCTTTGATTCCTCTGCATCTGAGATGGCAAGGATCGGAGATTTCACAGAGCTTAAGACACCGGGCACATATAAGGTGGTAGCTGATGACGGAGAAGAGTCCTACGAGTTCAGGATAGAAGATGGCGTATATGATGACATTTACAAGGATATTGTCCTGATGCTTTATAAGCAGAGATGCGGAAGCGATCTTGATGAGAGCATTGCCGGAGATTTTGCCCATGTGGCATGTCATACAGGTGAGGCTGTGGTATACGGAACAGATACAAAGGTTGATGTAAGCGGCGGCTGGCATGATGCCGGTGACTATGGAAGATATGTGGTACCAGGTGCCAAGACAGTTGCGGATCTTCTTCTTTCATATGAGGATACAGACGGAGCTGCCCTTGATGATCTGGGAATACCTGAAAGCGGAAACGGAGTGTCGGATCTGTTAGACGAGGCAAGATATGAGCTTGAGTGGATGCTCAAAATGCAGGATGCATCAACAGGGGGTGTATACCACAAGGTTACATGCGCTAACTTCCCTGAAACAGTAAATGCAGTTGATGAGATAGACCAGCTTATCCTTTCACCGATTTCAAATACGGCAACCGGTGATTTTGCAGCTGTTATGGCTAAGGCATCAATTATCTACGGAGATACAGATAAGGAATTTGCAGATAGGTGTCTTGCGGCAGCAGAAAAGGCATGGGAGTATTTAAGTGCTCACCAGGGCGATCCGGGATTTAAGAATCCTGAGGACATCGTTACAGGTGAGTATGATGATTCAAGCGACATAGACGAGTATCTCTGGGCAGCAGTTGAGCTGTATGCCGCAACAGGGGATACACAGTATAAGACAGCTGCGGACGAGATCATCACAGGGTCATCTCCTGTAGGCTATGACCTGGGATGGGCATCAGTTGGCATATATGCACTTTATGACTATGCAAGATGCGATGATCCTTCAGAGGAGGCCAGGGAGAAGCTTATCTCAAAGGCGGACGCACTTGAAAGCATAATAAGCAAGAGTGGCGTAGGCGTTGCCATTAAAGATTTCCCTTGGGGAAGTAACATGAATGTTGCCGATGCAGGTATGCTCCTTCTCATGGCAAATAAACTTTCGCCGGATGAGAAGTACACAACATACGCCCAGTATCAGCTTGACTACCTTTTAGGTAGAAATGCCGTAAGCTACTGTTTCGTAACAGGCTATGGTGCAGTGTCACCAACCCAGACACACCACAGACCTTCACAGGTACTTGAGGAGACAATGCCTGGTATGCTGGTAGGCGGACCGAACAGCGGACTTGACGAGTCCTACTCAAAGGCTGTTCTTACAGGATATGCTCCTGCCAAGTGTTATGTAGATAACTCGCAGGCATATTCATTAAATGAAGTTACAATATATTGGAACTCACCGCTTGTTTATCTTATGGGTTCCCTTAAATAACAGGAAGTAAATATGGACACTATTAAAGGATTACTAAAAAAAGAAATAGTAAGATATGTGATAGTGGGAGGTTGTACTACAGCAGTGAATCTGGTGACATTTTCACTGCTGAGACTTCTTACAGACATGTCAAGAAGCGTGGCAAATGTCATAGCCATCATCTGTGCTATGATCTTTGCCTTCTTTGCAAATAAATTTTGCGTGTTTACCGGAGGAAGTCATGCACCGTTACTTATGCTCAGGGAGTTTGTCTCCCATGTAGGAGCCAGGCTTTTATCTATGATAATCGAGGTTATAGGAACCAACCTTTTGTGCGATTCCTTCAACCTCAATGAATTGTTCTCAAAGATTCTGGTTCAGTTTGCGGTGGTGGTGGTGAACTATATATTGGGCAAGTGCTTTGTATTCAAGAAGGATAAGAAACCATTTGCCGAGATCTGGCGTGATGACTATATACTCATATTGAGCTTTGCCATTCCGGCATTGTTTATGCTTGGCGTGTGGATTGCTGAGAAGATAGGAATATTCGGAGGAAACAGCCTTACCATGGTTGATAGTCTTCATCAGTATCTTCCGTTTTTTGCGGATTATCATGATAAGCTTACCGGAGAAAAGAGTATATTCTATAGCTGGAATGTTGGCCTGGGAAGCAACTTTCTGGCTATAATATCTTATTATCTGTCATGCCCGCTTAATTTTATAATCGTCTTATTCAAAAGGGAAAATCTTTATGCGGCAATGTCCCTTCTTATCAGCTTTAAGATCGCAATGTCAGGATTCACATTTGCATATTACTTAGGTGACAGGTTTAAGGATAAGAAGAACTGTCTCATACTCGTGTTTTCGACGGCATATGCTCTTTCCAATTATGTGATAGGATACTCCTGGAATGTAATGTGGATGGATTGTATCATGATACTGCCGCTTGTCATGGCAGGATATCACAGGATTATAGAGGATGGAGATTATAAGCTCTATACCTTCTCGCTTTTCTATGCACTCCTGTGTAACTATTACATTGCTTTTATGATATGTATCTTTCTTGTGATGTATTTCTTCCTGACAGGTCATAAGAATGTGAAGAAATTCTTTCTGGATGGATTGAAATTTGCCGGATGCTCCCTTCTGGCAGCGGGGCTCAGCGCTTTTATACTGGTCCCGGCATATGTGAGCATAAACACTACGGCGTCTGCCGCCAGGGTATTTCCGAAATTCTCATGGTACGGAAGTATATGGGAAATGATAAAGCAGATGTTCGTATTTACCAAGCCTATAAAGAGTCAGCCCTTTGACGGCGGTGTCAATCTGTATTGCGGAACCATCTGCTTCGTGCTGGTATTTCTGTACATATTAAATGGCAATGTAAAGCTATATGACAAGATAAGGAATATTCTGTTGCTGGTATTTCTCATGGTGAGCTTCAATAACGAGCTCCTTAATTACATATGGCACGGCTTCCATAACCAGTACGGAATACCTAACAGATTTTCATTCCTGTTCATATTCGTGCTCCTTGACATGGGATACGAGGCTTTGAAAAAGCTTGACAGGATGAAGATGCCATGGGTCATTGCCGGTTCTGTCATGGGATATGGCTTCTTTTATCTGGCAAATTCCAACGCTATGCTTGATAGGAAGACGGTATTTGCAACTTCCATGTTTCTTGTGATCTACATCATGGTCATATTTGCCGTGAAGCTCACAAATGAAAAAGTACGGAAGATTCTTGTCTGGGTGGTGTTAGTGGTATGCTTAAGTGAGACCATTCTGAATGCTGCATACGGATACGATAACAACGGATATGTGGATATAAGCCATTATTTCTCAGACGAGGCAGCCATGCAGGATGCCATAGATTTAATAGATCCTGATGATGAAGGCTATAGAGTTGAACTGATGGGAAGGACCGTGGTGGATGAGCCCACATACTACAGCATAAAAAATATGACATTGTTCGGTTCTACGGTATCGGCTGACCTTGTGGATGCTATGCACAGTCTCGGATATTATACCGGAGCAAATGAATACCTCTTTGATGGATCAAACCCTGTGAACAGTGCCATACTTAACCTGCGTTATCTTCTTAAGAGACCGGATGACTATAATTCATTTGACGTGAACCCTGTGACCACCGTGTCGGGAATAGAGATATATGAAAATCCATACAGGTTAAGCACCGGCTTTATGGTGAACAGGGGGCTTCACAGCTGGGACGGCAGCGGGGCAAATATGTTCTACAGCCTTAACGACTTCGTTACAAAGGCAACAGGTGTGGACAATGTATTCGAGTACTACGACGCAGATGTATACTCCGATGGAGGAAACTGCGAGGTTACAAGACGTTCAAAGAACGATATAAATTACAATTATACAAGGCTTGAGGGAACAACAAATGATGTAAGGCTGTCCTTTGAGGTTAAGGAGGAGACCGTAGATCTCTATATGATGGCAAATGCCAACGGAATATCAAAGATCAGGATATTCATTGATGACCAGGAGGTGAATTACGACAGGCTCCAGTACCAGATATACCATCTGGGACATCTGAACCGTGGAACCAAGGTCACCGTCCAGTACTGCTTCAGGGATGACGCAGCCTCCGGCGGCACGGTAAAGCTGATCTTAAGACAGTTCGACCGGGAGGCATGGCAGAAGGCATATGGCATACTCTCATCAGAAATGCTTGATGTGTCGGTATTTGAAGAGGATTATGTGAAGGGAACCATCACAACAGATGAGGACGGACTGATGTTCACTTCAATACCATATGACGCAGGCTGGAAGGCATATGTAGACGGAGAAGAGTATGCTGTACAGACTGTCCGTGGAGCATTTATTGCAATAGATGTTCCGGAGGGGACCCATACGGTGGAATTTAAGTATTTCCCACCGGGACTTAAGACAGGCCTTATGATAAGTGCGCTGGCACTTGTGATCCTTGGCATATTATTGTGGCTTCCGGGCAGGAAGAAAATGCCTGAAAAAGGCGATAATTAAAATATGCTGTCATTGACCTTGATGATGGATTATATTATAATAAAAGCAGTATGTGTCGTGGTTTCACGACGGGGGCTAAAATATATTATGACAGAGGTGTAGCAATGGATAAGATTAAGGAATTGGGATGGAAACCGGTAGCCGGTGTTTCCGCAGTTCTTGCGTTACTTGCAGGAATTTTAGGCGTTGCAGGAAAGGGTGTTCCTGCCGTCATCTTTGGTGTGCTGGCTGCTGTGGCAGTGTTTGGTGGATTTTTCGTGTTGTGCGGTGATCCTAAGGGGACAAGAGCCAGTGGTGACAAGTATAAGAAGCTGTTCATGAATCTTCCTATAGGATTTGCACAGGCTAAGATAATCGAGAGTTCATCGGGAACAAGCTTTCAGATCGTTGATGCAAATGAAATCTTCGGCGAGTACTTCAAGCTTGATGTGTCGGATTACGCAGACAAGAACTTAAGTGAGAGTAAGATAGAGGTGCTTCAGGATATAAATGCATGGTTTAATGCATACAACACTTCAGGTACAAAAGAGGGAGATCTCATGGATGTTGAGATTACAATGGAATCTCTCCAGAAGGTATTTAATACAGTTATGTATAAGTCTGAGGCGGATTACATCAATATGGTTGTAATAGATGTGACAGAGCAGAAGGAGACAGAGAACAAGCTCAGCAAGGCTATTGTGGATGCTAACGCCGCATACAAGACCCAGGCTGAATTCCTTGCGAATATGAGCCATGAGATAAGAACTCCTATAAACGGAATACTTGGTATGCTCCAGCTTACACTTATGGCTGAGGATCTTCAGGCTGATTACAGGGATAACCTTATTACAGCCAAGAACTGTGCAGATACACTGCTGAGACTTATTAATGATATCCTTGATATAAGTAAGCTTGAAGCAGGAAAGTACAAGATCAAGGAGGAGATATTTGACATTAAGCAGGCCGTTGAGGAAACCGTTGCAGCACAGGTTCCTATTGCAACAAACAAGGGACTTCAGCTTGACTGTTCATTCTCCAACAACATTCCTAAGCTTGTTAAGGGTGATGGACAGAGAATACAGCAGGTGCTTAATTGTCTTATTTCAAATGCTATCAAGTTCACTGCCGACGGAAGTGTAAGAGTAAAGATCACATCCATGGACATGGGTGATTCAGATAAGGTTAAGATCCGTATGGCTGTTGCCGACACAGGTATTGGTATATCAGAGGCTAACATGAGTAAGCTCTTCATAAGATTCAGCCAGGTGGATTCATCGGATACAAGAAGATACGGCGGATCAGGTCTCGGACTTGTCATTACAAAGCAGATCGTAGAGCTTATGGGTGGTGAGATCCAGGTACAGAGTAAGGAAGATATAGGTTCAACATTCATAGTAGAAGTTCCTATGAAGATAGTTAAGCCGGCAGATGATGCAGTTGATGAGTTCCTGAAGAAGGAAGAGTCACCGGCGGTATTCTCAATAAATGCCCACAGCAAGGCAAGGATCCTTGTGGCAGAGGATGAGCCTGTTAATCAGCAGGTTATAGGTAAGCTCCTTGGAATGGCAGGCTTCTCATATGATATAGCAGATAACGGTAAGAAGGCTGTTGAGCTCTTCAAGCAGAAGGTATACGATGCAGCATTGTTTGACGTTCAGATGCCTGTAATGGATGGTATCGCAGCTACTCAGGAGATCCGTGAGATCGAGCTTAAGGAGAAGAGAAAGAGACTTCCTATCATTGCGGTCACAGCAAGGGCAATGTTCGGTGATAAGGAGAGGATCCTTGAGAACAAGCTTGATGACTACATTGCGAAGCCATATAACTTAAATGATGTTGTAGAGACCCTCAACAAGTACATAGAGGATTAATACAGACCATACATAGAACAGAAAAATTACAATATCCATGGTGGATCGGTGAAAAGACCGCCATGGATATTGTCATATAAGGAGGAAGAAAAAATGGGTTTTTTTGAAAGCGCAAAGATGTTCGCAAACCAGGCAGTAGACAGTACAAGATATGCTGCTCAGAAGACCAAGCTTAGAAGCAATATCAAGTCAGAGGATAATAATATCGAGAGACAGTATACAGAGATAGGTAGATATTATTTCAACAAATATGTAAATAATCCTGATCCTGAGGTGGCACAGTTCTACGACAATGCCAAGAGATCCATGGATGCCATATACAGACATAACCAGGAGATCGCAAGGATTGAGTCCATGGAAGCTGCCATGAACCAGGGGGGCAATCAGCAGTATGCCCAGCCAAATATGCAGCAGGGCTTCAACCAGAATAACATGGGAAGCATGCAGCCAAACCCGCAGGGCTTCAACCAGAATAACATGGGAAGCATGCAGCCAAATCCGCAGGGCTTCAACCAGAATAACATGAGAAGCATGCAGCCAAACCCACAGGGCTTTAATCAGAATATACAGGGCGGTGTAACACCTGCAGAGCCTCAGAATATTGCCCCGGCAGCCCCGGTAGCTTCGCAGGCTGATAACAGCCCTGAGCAGTAAGAAATACAGGAAACAGGAGATTCTTAGAATTGGAAGAACAGCATAAGCGGAGAGTCAGATATAAGGGCACTCATCCAAGAAAATTTGAAGAAAAATACAAGGAGCTTAATCCTGAAAAGTATGCGGATACCGTGGCGAAGGTTATAAGCAAGGGCAGTACTCCTGCCGGTATGCATATATCTATAATGGTAAAGGAGATCCTGGATATCCTTAAGATACAGCCGGGCGAGCAGGGGGTGGACGCAACCTTAGGCTATGGCGGACACACCAGAAAGATGCTGGATGAGCTTAATGGCAGGGGACACATATACGGCCTTGACGTGGATCCCATAGAGATCGTTAAGACCACCGAAAGGTTAAGGAACGCAGGTTACGGAGAGGATATATTTACCCCTGTATCAGAGAACTTTGCAAATGTGGCAAAGATAGCAGAGAGGTACGGCTGCTTTGATTTCTGCCTGGCAGACCTGGGTGTTTCGTCAATGCAGATAGATAATCCCGAGAGGGGATTTTCATATAAGCTTGACGGTCCTCTGGATCTGAGACTTAACCCTCAGGCGGGTATCTCCGCTGCGGACAGACTGCTTGAGCTAAGCCAGGAGGAGATCGAGGGTATGCTGGCGGAAAATTCTGACGAACCATATGCCTCTGAAATAGCTGCAGAGATTGTAAAGAAGATAAGAAAAGATAAAAGGATATCCACCACAACAGAACTCAGGGAAACCATAGAAAAGGCTCTGAGGTTTCTTCCTGACAATAGGGAGAAGAAGGATATACTTAAGAAGACCTGCCAGAGAGTATTTCAGGCACTTCGTATAGATGTGAACAGTGAATTTGAAGTGCTTGAGTCATTCCTTAACAGTCTTCCGGATATTATGAATCCCGGCGGAAGGATTGCAATACTCACATTCCATTCCGGGGAGGACAGACTGGTGAAGAAGGCCTTCAAGGCATACAAGCAGCTTGGTCTGTTCAGCGATATCGCAACGGATGTGATAAGACCCGGTGCTGAGGAGTGCAGGAACAACGGAAGAGCCAGATCTACTAAGCTTCGCTGGGCGGTCAAAGCATAAAAAAGAATATTTGACCTATAATCATTATATTAAAAGACCGGCTGAAAAACCGGTCTTTTGATGTTATGGCATGATGTATATATTATTGAATGCTTAATTGTTTATTTCCGTTCCGGCTGACTTAAAGTGTACGGTTATGCACACAACCTCCGCGTTGGTACCGATCCTGAACGCAGGACCGTATACACCTACTCCGGAGGTTACGATACTGTATCTGCCGGGGGTGACTTCCTTTACGCCGAAGGGATTTTCCCATACAAGATTTATGCCAAGGGAAAGGGGGATAAACTGGCCGTTGTGGGTGTGACCGCTTAAGTGAAGATCCACACCTGCATTTGCAGTTCTCATAAGCTCTCTTGGCTCGTGATTCACGTCGATTATAGGAAGGGACTGATCCAGGTATTCCGTCAGATCCTCTATGGAGGCACGGTTTCTGGTACCGTCTCCCGGCTTCTCGTAGTCCTTCTGTCCTATCAGATAGAAGGAATCATCAATAAGATATGCTTCATCCTGGAGCACAGTCACACCACAATCCTCAAGAAACTTGACAAATCTCGGATCCTGCAGGGCGTGGGTATAGGAGTAGGCAGAAAAGCCTGACAGCAGACGCTCATCTACATCGTGATTGCCCATACATGCGTAGCAGCCGTAAGGGGCTGTGATGGTATTCATGGCGGCGATTATCCTGTCGGGATCGTCAATATCTTCAAAATGGTTATCGAAGAAATCTCCGGCAAAGCACACCAGATCAGGCTCCATGGCATTGATATGTTCAACCATATTTTCAATATCGTCAGCACCCATTATAGTACCCAGGTGCTGGTCGGCAACCAGTACGATCTTAAGCTCATCAGTTTTTCCTGACACAGTTTCCTTAAGCTCCACATCCTTGTAGACGGTCACATCATAATAGGTGTCCTTGATATAATGGGCATGGATAAGCCCATACACAGAGCCTATAACTCCAAGGGCAAATGTCACCACGGCACATCCCCATATAAAACGTCGGTTATTAAGTATGGCTCTGTATCGCTTTTCCTTTCTCAGGGCAATCCTTATCACAAGCCTTAACAGGTCGATGATAACAATCACAAACAGCATTATGAGGGTTGCACCGAAGAGAGTATTTGCAAAGTTGTGGAAGTAGATCTCGGCCCTGTTGCCAACCGGCATGAAAAAGGCAATCATGTTGATTGAAACTATGATAAACCATACTATTATAAGGATGATCAGCTTCTTTCCGGACAGAGTACGCTTGCGTCGTTCAATGAGACGCATGTGCTTTTCCCGGGCAAGCTCTTTGGTCATATGGGGGAGTACCCTGTTGATCCAGGTGATAACTCTGAACAGAAAATAGTAGCATATAAGATAATAGCAAAATATCAGAAATCCGAAATACATATTAATAATATCCTTTTGTATAAGTGTGTGACAAATGCCACCATATAAAGTATAGCAAATCCGGTAGTTTATTACTACAGAGATTTCAATAGAGTAAAGTTTTAGTTGGTTGTAAAAAAAATAAAAGTGAGAGTATTTACATTCTTTGGTACAATGGTTTCGGCTAAAAAATCAT
>ERZ1034952.3151-NODE-3151-length-11383-cov-8.199506_pt1 | contig 11383 bp, 9 predicted proteins | sample MGYA00520625_ERZ1034952 | MGnify/ENA primary metagenome ERZ1034952 (study PRJEB33766, sample SAMN09781773) | gut metagenome | biome: gut microbiome | host: Homo sapiens | place: Madagascar | study: EMG produced TPA metagenomics assembly of the PRJNA485056 data... | reverse complement strand
TCGATCAGTTCCATATTGGCTTCCCAATAAGAGCCAAGCGTTCCTACATCTTTCCAGTAGCCATTGTATTCATAAGCAAACAGACGCTGCTTCTTCTCGTGGCAGTAAGGAATGATGTGCTTACCAAAATCACAGTTGCTCTGATCCTTCATTGCTGTCAGAGCTTCCTTCAATACTTTCCAACTGAATATGTAAATACCCATGGAAGCCAGATTGCTTCTTGGATGTTCCGGTTTCTCCTCAAAATCCTGGATTCGCTTATCTTCATCTGCGATCACGATACCAAAACGGCTTGCTTCCTCCAGCGGAACCGGCATCGTCGCAATTGTAACGTCTGCATTGTTTTCCTTGTGGAAATCAAGCATGACTTCATAATCCATTTTATAAATATGATCGCCTGACAGGATCAGTACATATTCCGGATTGTACTGCTCCATGTAATTCATGTTCTGATAAATCGCATTGGCAGTTCCTGAATACCACTCACTGTTATTGCTCTTCTCATATGGTGGAAGTACTGTTACACCTCCGTTATTACGGTCAAGATCCCACGGAATACCAATTCCGATATGGGTATTCAAACGTAATGGCTGATACTGTGTCAACACACCGACCGTATCAATTCCGGAGTTAATGCAGTTACTCAATGGGAAGTCGATAATACGATACTTGCCTCCAAATGCAACTGCCGGCTTTGCAACTTTTGCTGTCAGAACGCCTAAACGGCTTCCCTGACCTCCCGCTAATAGCATTGCTATCATTTCTTTTCGAATCACGTCAATCACCTCTCGTCACTTTCTAGTCAATCTGGTCCTCTTGATATTTCAAGTATATCACAACCCTTTTTCAATGTACATCATTTTACACAATTTTTTCAGAAATTTTTTCTGTTTTTTGACAATTTATACAAATATGTGTGTTTGTCCTGTTTTTTTCGTCAAAATAGCTAACGCCGAATTATCCGAAAAGAATTTGCAAAATCCGGATATATGGGTATAATGAAACTGTTTCAGTCATTCTGGAACGCTTTGTTATAAAAAGATGAAGTTTTTCATAAACTTTTTCATCAATATTCAACGAAAAACAGGCAGGTATTCATAAAATGTATAAAATTAATTTTAAAGAACCAATACACATTCACTTTATCGGAATCGGCGGAATCAGCATGAGCGGTCTTGCTGAGATTCTTTTTGAAGAACACTTCACCATTTCCGGATCTGACGCAAAAGAATCTGAACTCACAAAACACTTAGAGCATATGGGCATGCAGATTTTCTATGGTCAGAGAGCTTCCAATATAATAGAAGGCATTGATCTTGTCGTGTACACCGCAGCGATCCGTGAAGATAACCCGGAATTTGCCGCAGCAAGGGAAAAAGGACTCCCAATGTTAAGCCGTGCAGAACTGCTCGGTCAGATCATGGATAACTATCAGAATTCCATCGCTGTGTCCGGAACCCATGGAAAAACAACCACAACTTCCATGATCTCCCAGATTTTACTCATGGCAAAAAAAGACCCGACCATTACCGTAGGTGGTATTTTAAAGGCAATCGACGGAAATCTCCGTGTTGGAAAATCTGACGTTTTTATCTCCGAAGCCTGTGAATATACAAACAGCTTTTTGAATTTCCGTCCAAAATACAGCATTATTTTAAATATAGAAGCGGAACATCTTGACTTCTTTAAAGATATTCAGGATATCCGCAATTCTTTCCACTTATTTGCAAAAAATACAAAAGAAAATGGTGCCATTATCATCAATGGCGAAATTGAAAACTATCAGGAGATCGTAGCAGATCTTGCGCCACAGGTCATTACCTACGGCATGAGCGGCACTTGCGACTTTTATCCTGCTGATATCACCTTCAACGAGAAAGCCTGTGCAAGTTTCACCGCCATGTACCACGGTGAAAAAGTAATGGATGTCGCATTAAATGTTCCGGGACTGCACAATGTTTCCAATGCACTTGCAGCCATTGCGCTTGCCCTCGACTTAAAGATTTCAAAAGAAGATATTCTTGCCGGTCTTGCTGCCTTCGGCGGTGCTGACAGACGTTTCCAGTACAAAGGCTGTGTGGACGGTGTGACAGTCATTGATGACTATGCACATCATCCGACCGAGATCCGCGCTACCTTAACTGCTGCAAAGAAATATCCTCACAAGCGTCTGGTACTGGTGTTCCAGCCGCATACCTACTCCAGAACCAAGGCATTTTTAAATGACTTTGCAGACGTTCTCTCTATGGCAGACGTCGTTGTGTTAGCTGATATTTACGCAGCCCGTGAAAAGAACACCTTCGGCATCAGTTCCAGGGATATCGAGGCAAAATTAAAGGAAAAAGGCACGGATGTCCACTATTTTCCTTCTTTTACAGAAATTGAAAACTTTTTATTAAAAAATTGTATAAACGGTGATTTGTTGATAACTATGGGCGCCGGAGACATTGTAAATGTTGGCGAACACCTGCTTGGCAGATAACTTATCCACATTATCCACATTCAATTGGGGAAAACTTCAACTTTTGAATGTGGATTTTTTTGTTTACATAAAGTTATCCACATTTCAGCCTAAAAAGGCTGTAAGCGCTTATATTTTCTCACTTCTGTGCTTTTCTGCCGGAAATGGCTTTTTGTAATGCTATTTTTTATCCACATTATCCACATTTTTGCGAAGCCTTGATTTTGCTGGGTTTGTGGGCAATTTTTTTCTTCTCTTTTTTACATTCCTGTGCTATAATTTGGGACGAGCTAATGGATAATACATTCCAGACAGCTCTGTTATGAAAGGAATGAACACAATGGCAAATATAACACTTCATAGTGACAGTCAGACCTCTGCCACCAGTGTATCGAATATTTTCATTGATGAATATATGTCGGATGCCAATGGAGAGTTTGTAAAAATATATCTTTATCTGTTAAGACAGTTAAATGCGCCGGATGCGGCGTTCTCTATCTCTGCCATGGCAGATAAGTTTGAACACACGGAAAAAGACATCAAGCGTGCTTTAAGCTACTGGGAACGGATGCATCTGCTCCGTCTCGAATACGATTCCAGTGAGAATCTGACCAGCGTCTGTTTTTTAGATACCAGACGCAGACCAGCCGAAAACGAGGCTTCGGACACGGTATCTTCACAGGCTGCGTCTCCGGAAGTATCCACGGCAGCGTTAGCTGAGGACGCCTCCCAAAGGCCGTCTGCTCCGGAACCAAAGAACTATTCTGCGGAGGACATTTCCATGTTCCGCAAACAGGAATCGGTCGCAGAGCTTTTGTTTATTGCAGAGCGTTACCTTGGACGTATTTTAACCGCAACGGACATGAACAGCATTTTATACTGGTACGACGGTCTTGGTTTTTCCACAGATCTGATTGAATATCTGATTGAATACTGTGTGAGCAAAGGACACACCAGTATCCGTTACATAGAAAAAGTTGCCCTTGCCTGGGCAGATAACCAGATTACAACTGTAGACCAGGCAAAACAGGCTGCCGGAATCCACAGCCAGCTTTATTTTGCTGTCATGAAAGCACTCGGCATCACCGGACGTTCCCTTGTTCCGGCAGAGACTGCCTACATTGAAAAATGGCGTTCTGAATATGGCTTTTCCACGGAAGTGATCACATGCGCGTGTGAGCGCACGATACAGGCGATACACCAGCCGAAGTTTGAGTATATTGACTCAATTCTGACAAGCTGGAAGAAGAACCACGTAACCACGCCGGAAGATATCACAAAGCTTGACGAGGAACACCAGAAGAAGAAAAAAGCGGCTGTCGCCCCGAATACAGCACCAAACGCCCAGTCCAAAAACCGTTTTAATAATTTTGAACAGCGTTCCTATGATTATGACCAGTTAGAAAAGATGCTGCTTACTACTTCTGCACAGCATTAATTCGTACAGTATCTTTCTTTTTTAAGATAACAGGGAGAATCCAATGGCATTAAATAATTCGCAGTATGACGAAATTTTTCGTTCATACGATGCAAAACAGTTAAAAGCACAACATGCGTTAGAAGAACGCACCAAAGCAGCCTATGAACGTTCCCCGGAACTGAAGGCTCTTGACGCCTCCATTGCCGAGATTTCCGTGGCTTCTGCGAGACGTCTCTTAGACGGTGACAGTTCTGCGCTCACGGAGTTAAAAGCCAGACTGAAAGAACTGCGCGCCCGGAAGAAAGCTCTGATGAAAGAACTCTCTCTCCCGGAAAATTATTTTGAACCGGTCTATGAATGTCCGGACTGCAAAGACACCGGATATATTGACGGCAAGCCTTGCCACTGCTTCAAACAGCAGGCGATCGATCTGATCTATACCCAGTCCAACATCAAAGACATTCTCGCAAAAGAGAATTTCAGCACCCTGTCACTGGATTATTATTCAGATGCGGCTGTCAACCCGGCAACCGGACTTACCTCGCTTGCAACTGCGAAAGCAGCTGTTGCAAAGTGCCATGAATTTGTGGATCAGTTTGATTCTGTTTTTGCTAATCTGTATTTTTTTGGAGATACTGGAATTGGTAAGACTTTTCTATCAAACTGCATTGCAAAAGAGTTATTAGATTCAGGACATTCCGTAATCTACTTTACGGCGTTCCAATTATTTGATATATTAAGCAAAGGTGTGTTTGAAAAAGACGCAGATGCGATCGCTACACACCAGAATATTTTTGACTGCGATCTGCTGATCATTGATGATCTCGGTACTGAGCTTTCGAACTCGTTTACCACATCGCAGTTGTTTCTGTGTTTAAATGAACGTATCCTCAGGCAGAAATCCACGATTATTTCCACCAATCTGAACATGAATCAGGTTGCGGATATTTACTCGGAACGTGTTCTTTCCAGGATATCGAACAGCTATACCATCATCAAATTATTCGGTGATGATATCCGCTTGAAAAAACGTATTCACTAGATGCACTAAATATCCCCTTATTTACCATCTATTGAAATAAATTGTTAATGTTTAATTTTTATGGAGGAAAACCACTCATGCCAAACGATGAAAGAATTCTAGAAACCATGCCAGACGGCGCACTCGGCTTAATCCCCTTAAAGAGCTGCGAAGAATTAGGCGCCAAAGTTGACCAGTACTTAGTAGGCTGGAGAGAGAAAAGAGAACACGCACACCAGAATGAAGCTGCATTCAAAGGTTATCACCGCGACTCTTATATCATCTCCACATCTGTACCACGTTTTGGAACAGGTGAAGCAAAAGGTGTGATCAAAGAATCTGTACGTGGATATGATCTTTATCTCATGGTAGACGTTACCAATTACAGCCTTACTTACTCTGTATCCGGCCACGAAAACCATATGTCACCAGACGATCATTACGCTGATTTAAAACGTATTATTGCTGCTGTTGGCGGTAAAGCAAGACGTATCACAGCGATCATTCCTTTCTTATATGAAAGCCGTCAGCACAAACGTACTGCACGTGAATCCTTAGACTGCGCACTTGCATTGCAGGAACTGACTGCTATGGGCGTTGATAATATCATCACTTTCGATGCACACGATCCTCGTGTACAGAACGCAATTCCTTTGAAAGGATTTGAGACTGTTCAGCCAGCTTACCAGTTCATCAAAGGTATCTTAAAGAACTGTGATGACTTAAAAATCGACAATGACCACTTAATGATCATCTCCCCGGATGAAGGTGGTACCAACCGTGCTGTTTACCTTGCAAACGTGCTCGGTGTTGATATGGGTATGTTCTACAAACGTCGTGATTACAGCAAGATCGTTGACGGACGTAATCCGATCGTTGCACATGAATTCTTAGGAACTTCTGTAGAAGGCAAAGACGTGATCATTATCGACGATATGATCTCTTCTGGAGAAAGTATGATCGACGTTGCTACCGAATTAAAGAAGAGAAAGGCAAACCGTATCTTCGTAGTAGCTACTTTCGGTCTCTTCACAAATGGTCTTGAGCGTTTTGATAAGGCAGTAGAGGACGGTATCATCTACAAAGTAGTTACCACAAACCTTACTTACCAGACACCGGAACTTCTTTCCAGACCATACTACATCAACTGTGATATGAGTAAATACATCGCTTACATCATTGATACTTTAAATCATGATTCCTCCATCAGCGATCTGTTAAACCCATATGACAGAATCCAGAAACTGGTATCTAAATACAAAGAAGAACACAAATAAGAGACGCATGCTCTCCAAAATTCGATTCTTATGAATCTAAGCGCAAAAAAGGAATTGCCGCAACGTGTGGCAATTCCTTTTTTGTATCTTGATTCAATTCTTATGTATTAAAATAAGTTCACTCTTCCAGCATGTTTCTGGTTGATCACATAATAAGCTGCATATTCTTCCGGTTTTAAATATACCTGAATACTCTTGATAGAAGATGCTCTGTGACCTTCTGCCTCAAACTGTTTCTTTGCTTTCTCGATCACTTCTGCAACAACTGCTTCCTGTCCCTGGAACTGGATATATACTTCCGGTTTCAGTTCCTCTTTCTTAGGAGCTGCTTTTTTAGCTGCTGCTTTCTTTGCTACAGTCTTTGTAGCTGCCTCTACTTTCTCTGCTGCCTTTTTGGCTACAGTCTTTGTAGCTGCTTCTACTTTTTCTGCTACCTTTGTCTCTGCAGCTTTCTTCTCAACTTCTTTGACAGCCTCTTTTGCTGCTGCTTTTGTCTCAGCTGCGGTTTCCTTTACAGGCTCTTTTACTGCTGTCTCTTTTACAGTGCTCTTAGATGCTTCTTTTGCTGTTGTTTTTACTACTGGTTTTGCTGCTGTTGTCTTCTTTTCCATAAATTGGTTCCTCCTTCAGACAAAAACTACTCACAAACTAAAAACTTTTCCATTGCTACTAATGCTTCCTGCTCATCATCACCGTTTGCCTCGATATTCACTGTCATTCCCTTGGATGGATTGAATGCCATAATTCCCATAATACTCTTGGCATTGATTCTGCGATTATCACTTTCTAAAATAATCTCACTATCAAAACGACAAGCGACCTGAACTAATTCAGCAATTGGGTTATTATGCTCTTCTGAAACATTGGATACAACTATCTCTTTTTTGCTCATGCCATTCACTTCCTCTTTCACAGTACTTCGATATCTGCTTTTCCCTTTACAGATACATCAACTTTTTCATACTCTTCAAAATATATACTATTACCCTTGAATTTGCAAGGCGTCCTATGGAAAACTGTTAAAGTTCCACGAAGGAACCGTGGAACTTTCAGAAATTTTATGCACTTTTCTGTTGTTTTATCCGTTTTTTTATTTCTGGTAGGTAAAGAAAATATTTCCCGCATTGAAAAACATCTCATTTGCATCGGTGATCGTCCGCTTATAAGTAGTTCCGATCGTCGGATCATAAAGTGTGATGTTGTTCGCATCATAACCAACAACAAGAACCGCATCATTGCTTCCTGTCATTGCAAACACCGGATAACCATTGCTCACATAATAAAGGATCTCATCTACCGTACAGCCGGTCAGATCTAAAACGGCTGCATCCTTTAAGGTATTAATAAGGATCTGTTTCGGTGTCTCGCCCTGTGAGATCAGCGCACTGACGCTGATGTTGATTCCCTCTTTTTCCAAAATCGCATTCACACACTGTGCAATGCTTCCTGCCCCGCTGTCCTCCTCGCCGACTGTGATATCATTAAACGCTGTCTGAGCGGTCTTTCTGGAGCGTTTCCATACATATTGCTGATTGTCATTGATCACAACGCCCATCTGGCTGTTTGCTGTAATGATCGCCTCAGAGACACTGTCTGTTGTGAGTACGACATCCCCCTTCACATAAACATAGTAACGATTACTGTCTGTTTCTTCTTTTAAGGCTACTTCACGTTTCTGCTCTAAGATTGTCTCTTTTGGTGTCAGGATCTTCGGCGATTTTTTCTTCGCCTCCTCCTGCAATGTGATCAGGATCTGTGTCTCTTTCTCATCCGTATTGCTCGTTGCAATATCCACCACTTTTAAACTGTCACCCTCACGGTTCATGATCATATCCTGATCTGCGTCCACATAGGCAGTTCCGTTATTCTGGATACGGTTTAAGTACATGGTATAGCCGTTTATCGTAATGCTCTGCACGTAGTAACCCGGTTTTTCATATGTTTTCAGAATCTCCTGATCCTCCGAGGACGTATCCATGATTTTCACCTGATACATCGGGAATATGGTATTACCGGCAGCATCTATCACAACATCGGATGACTTTGCCACACCATAAACAAAATCTTCCTGCATAAAGCCTAACGGCTTTACATAATCAGAAGCGCTCTCTGTCACATCCGTTACTTTTTCCGTGACAAAATCAATGATGTGGATCGTATCACTTCCACGGACAGCGGAAGGATCTACCCACGCTAAGAAGCGGTTGGATTCGGAGATTGCCACTGCCTCATCCGAAAGTCCCTCCACCAGCACTTTGGTGTCAAGGGAATTAAGATCTATCCCATAGACGTTTCCGTCTACCATGATGTAAAATGCACCGCTCTCCGTCACATACATTAACTGTCCCAGTTCTGATTTCATCACTTCGTAGGACTGGCTGGACGGAATGAACACCTGCTCCTCGTTGGTGTTGGCAAGGCTGTCATAATGATATACCGCAATTCCGACTGTACCCTCATGGATTCCACGGTTCATATATCCATATACGATATAGTCAATGCTTCCTGCCTCGTCAATATTCACGATCTTAATATCGTGTTCCCCATAATTTTCACGGTCATCCACACCTTCATAGCCGCGGAAGCTGAAAACTTTTGCAAGTGTATTTGCCTCCTGATTGTAACTCCAGAGTTCTCCCTCCTGCACAAAGGCAACCACTTTTCCAGATTCATTCGTCTGATATTCCACCTCTTTTGAGCGGATTCCAAGCTGGATATTATTTCCGGAAATGCTGTCGTTCTCTCCGCGGAAAATCTCTTCCATTGTTCGTTCAAAATTCAGCAGATACATTCTCGTATTGGTATAACGCACTCTGTAATATTCTTCTACGTTATAGTATTCGCTCTGACCATTCTGCCCTACCCGTGTCACAACATAGTCTAAAACAATGACATTGTAAGTGGATGTAATTTCCTTGATAGACGGCACCGGCGTTGTCAGCCTCGTACCATGAAATTCAGCCCAGCCGATCTGATTCAGTGAATTATTGAGTGTCACATACTGCAGGGTTGTGTTATCCCCGGTTGTTTTTTCCATATAAGTGCTGAGTGTTCCCACCTTTTCACTGTCAAATGTAGTATCATTAAACTGCTTTACGAAATCAATACACTCGGAAACATAGCAGTTCTGCGGTTCAATGATACGTGTGTAGTAATAGATCATGCGGTCTCCACTCTCTAACTGGATCACCAGCAGATACTCTTCGTCCTTCTCCAACAGATTCTGGATTGGAAGCTGCATGGAGATCATGCCTTTATTTTCCGTATAAGAAGTAACATCCGCGTTTGCGATCAGTCTTTCTGCATCCAGACTGCGGATCTCATAAGAGATTTTATCCACTGCGGTCTGATAGGTCTGCACTGTGACTGGAAGCAGACGGTCTTCCCCGATTGGTGTGATCGTATCACGCATGGAAGCTGCATCCATTTTCTCCGTGTAACCGTAGAGTTCGTTGATCGCTGTTTTTCCGTCATAGAGGGTAAGAACCGGCAGCGTCGCCTCCGACATCTCTGTGGTCAGGTCTTCGTTGGTCTGATTTGTCATAAAACTGAATATTATCACCGCCAGAATAAAAATAACCGGCAGAACAATTGCTTTTATCGTACTTTTCTGCACTATGATCCTCCAAATTTCCTATAAAACTGTTCGAATATTGCATCGTAATTTTCCATAAATTGAAAATAGCTACCGCCAAAACGGCGATAGCTATATTGTATGCAGTTTTTTCGTTTTTGTCTACCACCATCTTCTGCATCTGCGGTGGCGGCATCTCCTTCGATACATTTCATTATTTAACATTACCCCGATCAGGCTCCGCCACGGATCATTCGGTCCTGGCGGGGGAGGTGGCGGCATACTTCCCGGTCTGCCCGGCGGCGGTGGTGGCATGCTTCCTGGTCTGCCCGGTGGCGGTGGTGGTGGATTGCTGCCTCCCCAGAATTCTTCTGCCGTAACGGTATCTGTTCCATTTTTCACGGTCTGGTAAATCCGCTCTGTCACCTGCTCAAGCATCAGCCGGTCCGGATACTCGTCAAACATGAGGCTTCCCTCATATTCCATCTTATCGCACTCATCTTCAATGACTTCCATAATACGTGCAACATCCCTCGGATACAGCTCTTTCATCCGGTCCATATCCTTTTCATACTCCATTTCTGTCAGATACAGATTCTGCATCGGATAGCTCATATAAAAAGGCACTTTCGGAGTGTCAAACTGCTGCATGCGGAAAAACGGTTCCTCTCTATAGTCCACGCGATACTCCTTATTTCCATCACATCACTATAAGATATGCCATATTTTTTCCATGGTTCCTGCGCGCTTTTCTATTTTCCGATAAAAATGTATTCAATATTCTTATAAGGCTTGTCATATCCTTCCTGCTGCATTGTCATTGTGACGTCGTCATTCTGCTGTTTTGTGAATACATATTCATTATAAGCACCCTTCCGGTATGCAAAATCGCTTCCGTTATCCTGATAATGGACGTAGCTGCCCTCACCCGGAAATACAAGCATTTTTAAAGTGTCATACGGTTTTTCACCAACATATTGCATCACTTCATAAGTCGGGATCATACTTCCCTCTTTTGCAAACATCGGACAGATATCTAACGGTGCATCCACAAGATAATACTGTTTTCCCTCATAGCGTTTTCCGGTGTTGAAGTCATACCAGACACCTTCCGGCAGGTAGACCATTTTTTTCGTCTGTCCCTGCTCTAACACAGGTGCAACAAGCAGATTCTCGCCGACTAAAAATTCATCGTTTAAGTTCCATGTATGCTCGTCCGTCTCATAATGAAGTACAAGCGGACGCATTACAGGAAGTCCTGTTTTTTCACACTGTGCAAACAGATCATACAGATACGGAAGCAGGCGGTAACGCAGTTCGACAAATTTCCGGTAAATGCGCACGGTTTCCTCTCCAAACTGCCACGGTTCCTGATAAATGCTTCCATTCGAGGAATGATTCCGGAACAATGGGGAAAATGCCCCCACTTCTACCCAGCGGCATAAAAGTTCTGCGGTACAGTCCGCTCCAAATCCGCCGACATCCGTTCCTGCAAATGCCAGACCGCTCAAGCCAAGGTTACACAACTGTGGCACTGCCATTTGAAGATGTGACCATAAGCTCTGGTTGTCTCCGGTCCAGACTGTTGTATACTTCTGGCTTCCTGCATAGCATGCGCGGGTGATCACAA
>ERZ1034952.3147-NODE-3147-length-11391-cov-5.718860_pt1 | contig 11391 bp, 8 predicted proteins | sample MGYA00520625_ERZ1034952 | MGnify/ENA primary metagenome ERZ1034952 (study PRJEB33766, sample SAMN09781773) | gut metagenome | biome: gut microbiome | host: Homo sapiens | place: Madagascar | study: EMG produced TPA metagenomics assembly of the PRJNA485056 data... | reverse complement strand
TCTGCTTTTCGGAACGGTTTGCCCTCGAGCCACGGAAAACAGTTCTTTACGACTGAGATCACACCACATTCCAGCAGGATAAGTTCTGCAAGAATACCTGTACATTCCACATAATATCGCGGGCCGGCAACCTCTGCCAGACCATATGTTGCTTTCCAGCCATTGATAAGCAATGCCTTAAATCCCAGCGTACCATGCGTTGCCATAATAATCAGAGAATTCCTTCCACAAAAGCTTAAGAACTCCATCTTCCACCATTGTTCTAAATATTCAAACAGCAGGATCGTGCCGGCTGATCCCAGAACGCCATTAAACCAGAACATGATCTGGCTTTTTCCCAGTCCCATCAGATTCAGATCTACACCGCCATTTCTCTGAGCAAGAAAATACGTAGCAATAAATGCCGCGATTCCGACACTCCCTTTTACATGTGGCTGTTTTACATGAAGTATTACAAAATAAAACATATATCCCAGTCCGACAAAACCGAATCCCACGATTCCCTTGCTGATTGCAAAGAGCGGAAACGCTGCTAAAGTATAAGTATTCCCCTCCAACGTCTGTTTTAACATCGGGAACAGATATGCAGAAGCATACCATGCAAATACCACTGTACCAATTGCAGCCAGAATTTTGACTTCTTTTCTGCTTTTAATTACTAAAATAAAGATTACCTGTGCCAGAAACAAAGTCGGCAAGAACCATAAGGCACTGATTCCACGCAGACATACCGTTGTATATGCCTGAAGTACAACCATCTTAATGACGTCAACTGCCGCTTTGCCTCGCATCATTCGTACAATCACATTATAAAGAATTACAAAGGCACTATACCCAAAATAAGGTATCAGAAGACTTTTGGCATGCTTCTTGATGTATTCTCCGGTCGACATCTTGCGAAAACTCTGCCGCATCGCCAGAAGATAACCCGAAACAAAATAAAATACTGCGAGTTTATATGCACCAAACCAGATATCAATTGGATTCCCGAGACTTGTAATATGTCCAAATACGACCATCAGGATTCCCCAGCCTTTTGCTGCATCCAGATACTTTTTTCTTTCTGTTATTCCAGTGGAACTACTCATATGTTTCTCCTTCTCTACTACAATTTACAAATACAGTATATCCAATCTGCTACAGCTTGGCAAGAAAATCCTCTGCACCCTCATGGTACAAAATCCTGTACGTTTATGGTACAATAGCACCAGAAAGGAGGACTCACATGAATTTACAATTATTTCCCACTCTGAAAAATTATAACCTCCGCAATCTGCCGGGAGATATTTTCTCCGGAATCATCATTGCCGCCGTATCTATTCCTATTTCTATGGGATATGCACAGATTTCCGGCATTCCGGCGATCTACGGACTATACGGATCTGTTTTCCCGATCCTGTTTTTTGCTTTATTTTCCACCTCAAAACAATTCATTTTCGGTGTAGATGCCGCACCTGCCGCCATCGTCGGAAGCGCACTTGCCTCTCTTGGTATTGCTGCTGAATCCCCCGATGCACTTGCCTGTGTACCTGTGATCGCATTTTTCGCCGGACTGTGGCTTTTGCTTTTTTACTGTCTCCACGCAGACCGGATTGTTGATTTCATTTCCACTCCGGTTATGGGCGGTTTCATCAGTGGAATTTCCCTGACGATTATTTTCATGCAGATTCCAAAACTTATGGGAAGTGGTGCCGGCTCTGGAGAATTACCGGAACTTCTCCATCACATTTTTCTTGCCGCACACTCGATCAGTTTTCTTTCCCTTGCTATGGGAATCGGTGCCCTGCTTCTGATCCGTATTGGCAAAAAAATATTTCCAAAGCTTCCGATGTCCATTGTGATCATGATACTCGGAGTTCTTTCCACCACCTGTTTTCATGTGCAGGATCATGGCGTAGTGCTTCTGCAGGCAGTTAAACCCGGACTTCCATCTTTCATCATCCCGAAATTCGGAGATGTTGCACTTACCCAGACAGTTGGCCGCGGACTGATGGTTGCTGTCGTTATCATGGCAGAAACACTTCTTGCAGAAAATAATTTTGCTTTCAAAAATGGCTATAAATTGAATGACCGTCAGGAAATCCTTGCCTGTGCCGCAGGTAATATTTCAGCCTCTTTCGTCGGATGCTGCCCGGTAAACGGAAGCATTTCCCGAACCTCTATGAATGAACAGTACGGCGGAACTTCTCAGGTTGTTTCCCTGACCGCAGGAATCTCCATGGCAGTGCTTCTCTTTGGTTTTACAGGATTTATCGGTTATCTGCCTGTCCCGGTTCTGACTGCCATCGTCATCTCTGCTTTGATGGATGTCGTAGAAGTGCATCTTGCGATTCGCCTATATAAAGTCAGCCGGAATGAATTTTATATTTTCATGGCAGCCTGCATCAGTGTACTCTTCCTCGGAACGATCTATGGTGTATTGATCGGTATCCTGCTGTCGTTTGTGGCGGTAATCCTGAAAGCCACTGCCCCACCGCGTTCTTTTCGCGGTATCATTCCCGGCAAAGATGCCTATTATGACCTCGTTCGAAACCGGCATGCTTATCCGATACAGCATGTTGTCATCTACCGGTTTAATGAAAATCTATTCTTTGCAAATGCAAAGATTTTTCAGGAAGATCTCGAAAGCAGCCTGAAAGAGGATACAAAAGTTGTGATTGTCGATGCCTCTTCTATCAACTCCATCGACATCACCGCAGCTGACCGGCTTGAGGCGATTGCCGCCAATATGAAAAAACGTGATATCCAATTTTATATTACTGAACATTCTTCTTCACTCAATGATCAGATGCGAACTCTCGGTATCGGTCATCTAATTAGAGAAGGCTGTGTGCGAAGAACCATTCTCGCAGCACTCAACGATGCCGGTATACATAAGCCATATAACCTTGAGATACCGGAATCAGAAAAAAAACTGGCAGAGCTTCGAAGCCATTCCCATCTTCCTGCTGAGGAAGAAGATACTCTTGAAGAGTTTGCGTGGGCTTTCGGTGAAGAAACTGTTCAGGAACTGGAACAGGCAACTCATGCAATCATCGAGCACCTGCATCAGATGCCGGATATCGAACGGCTTTCTGATGAAGGTATCAAAGAACATTTCGAAAGCTGGCATACTCTTGGTGCACTGGATGAAGATGAAATTCTCCACCGTATCGAATTACATATCGATGAACTTCCTAAAGATATGCACAAAGAGCACCGCCATATTGTAGAACTTATCGAGAAACGTCGATCCCGTATTCGCGAAAAAGTACTGGAAGAGCATCCGGAGCTTGCTGCCCGACTGGAACAGAACCGCATTCGCCTGGAAAAGCGTCTCGAAAAACAAAATCCGGAAGCCATGCGCAAATGGAAAGAATGGAAAAAGAGGGATTGATTTCCCTCTTTTTTATAATCATCTGATATAAATCCCATCCGAACCCATATACGCACCTTCCGGATATTTTTCTTTATCTGCTTTTTTTCTCATTTCAGCAACTGCTTTGTAATCTGAATCCATCAGTTTCTGTAAAAGTTCTCTTGACATTCCGATCTGAATTTTTCGTTCCTCGAACTGTTCCTGATTCTCTGAAAAATAAGGAACCGTAAATGTCACCTCTGCAAAAGAATCATACATCCTCAGACTGCTTTCTCTGTCAAAAAACAATTCACAGAGTGGACGGTAATATGCCTCAAAATAATCTTCAATATGAAACTGAACCGGCTCGCCGTCCGTCTTACCGAAAGGTTCTCTTAAAATTCCACATAAATAGCTGTGATCGTAATATGTCATACACACGACTGCCGGGTCTGGACGCACACTATTGAGCGTACCGATAGCTTCAAGCTGCTGCACCCCCTTTTTCAGTGCCTGCTCACGACGGTTACTGCCGCCTTTTGCTTCCCAGACACTCCAGCAGTCTTCTGCCGGATTATATCCAACCATCTCCGGCCGCCATTCACTTGCAAAAAAGTCATTATACTCACTGTGATCTATCTTACGAACCAGATTCAGATGGGTAAGGTACTCATCTCCGTACAGTCTGTGGCTGATCAGCTTCGTAAAAAACATACCCATATAATAAGAAATCACACTCTTTTCCGAAGAATCCAAATAAGCTGTTTTTTTTGACTTTTTCAATCGATCTCCCTCAGTATCCAGTGCTGTTTCCACCAGAAACATCTTATATAACATTTCCAGCCGCTTTTTTTCCGGATATGCTGCAGTCAGTCTCTGTACCGGCATCCCACAAGTAATAATTTCGTGAAGTAATTCTTTATTCGAAAACTCCAGTTCAATTGTGTTTCCAGTCAGTCCGTTTTCGCTGTCATTTTCCTCTTTTTCAAGTGATATGGTATATGTTTTTTCTTCTGTTAAAATCATCGCTGTACTCCCCGCACTCTACAGAAGGGCAGTCTCCTGCCCTTCTGAATTTTATTTCATATAAGTATTTAACCACCGGTATACCTTTGCCTGTCTTGTCTTGTAGGTACCTACCTGGTTTCCGGTATCAGAAGCAAGTGCATTGTAGATATTTATCAGATTATATGGTTTTCTTGTCTTTCTGAGCACTCGTGTAACAGCACCGTAACCACCCTGATGTTCAATATTGATCAACATTCCGACTGCCTGCACATCTGTGACACCTAATGCCCGAATTTCTTTTTCCATTTCTGCAATCTGCCGATACATCAATACATCCTGACACTTCTTGCCGATATCAGATTTGATAATATTTACAATACGATTTTTATATGTGGTACTTTTGTATGTAGACCAGTTTGCCTTCTGCACATCTGTCCAAAGTTTGTTATCTCTGTCATATCTTTTCCACTGGGCATCACCCATCGTCGTATGAATCAGTTTCAAAAGCCGCTGCGCTTCTGTCGCATACCACTGACCTGCACCGATGGTGATTGCATGTTCAGCACTGCTGTTTGTATATGCACGTGTAAAGTCTGCATAATCCTGGTTGCCATATACTTGTCCACCGGTTTCTACGGCATAAAGAATATTCTTCATGACAACCTTCTGAGAAGAGGTAAACCAGGTTTGACTGATGTTTGTCGCCTTAGGTGTTATTACACTCCTGCTCGGTCTGACCGCTGCCGCATATTTCTCCCTGCCGCCCCTTTTATAGGCTCTGACAGTATATATATATTTTGTACCAGCACTTACTTTTTTATCAATATAAGCTGTAGTTTTTTTATTTACATCTGCAACCAGTGTCCACTTTCCCCCGGATGCTCTGCGATATATCCGATATCCGTCCAGTCTTGCAACTGGTTTCCATGTAAGCTTTACCTGTGAACTGGATAAAACTGTTGGGGTAACAGTTGTCGCATATGGACGTGTTGCCCCCGTCGCTGCAGTATACTTACTATATACATATTTGCTGTTCTGTCTGCTGTATGCCTTTACCACATACTGGTACGGTTTTCCGGCTACGAGTTTACTGTCTGTATATGTTGTCGCAGAACTGCCCACTGTGGCAATTCTCTTATAAGCAACTCTCATGGACTCGCGGCGGTAAATCACATACCCATCTGCCTCTGAACACTTGTTCCATTGAATCTTCAATGCGGTATTACTGGATCCCGCAATCGTTGCCTTAACATTAGTTCTTCTTACGCCGGAAGCCGCACTGACTGAAATCGCTGATATAAAAACAGCCATTGTCAAAGCCAACATCAGCATCAGTCCTGTAATTGCTTTTTTGCTTTTATTCATAATATCGTTCCCTTCTCAAAATATAGAATATCCCTTTGTATATTTTAAAAAAGAACTGCATAAAAAGCAAGTGTTTTTTACATTTCTTTTAATTTTGTTAATTCTCTATTACATTCAATGCTTTCTGAAGCTGATTGTCCTCCTCATGTGTAATCTCGTCTTTATTCAAAAGTACGGATGCCAGCTTAACTTCCACATCCGGCTTGATTCCCACTTTATTGATGGAATTTCCATTTGGTGTATAGTAATTGGAAACGGTCAGTTTCACTGCACTTCCATCACTTAACTGGCGAAGTTCCTGTACCACACCCTTGCCATAAGTCGTTGTTCCGACAATAGTACCAACTCCATGATCCTGCACGGCTCCTGCAAAAATCTCAGATGCACTTGCACTGTTTTCATTCACCAATACAGCAAGCGGCATATCCAGCTTGTTTTTACCATCACAGGTCTCTTCTTCCCGGTTACCGTATTTATCTTCCGTATACACGATCAGTCCCTCGGGAAGAATCTCACGTAAAATATCACAGACTGAAGTCAGAAGTCCACCTGGATTATCGCGAAGGTCAATGACCAGACGTTCCATACCTTTATCTTTCAATTCGGCAAACGTATCCTTGTACTGCTGTGGTGTAACTCCTGTAAACTGTGTGATCTGAATATAGCCGGTCTTTTTATCCAGCATTTCTCCAAATACAGATGGCAGTTCCACGTCCGTCACATCCACACTGATTTCACGGGATTCTTCCTCATTTTCACGAAACACTGTAAGAACAATTGTCTTATCTTTGTTCTCTCTGATCAGGGAAACCACATCTGAAAGCTCCATATCCGTTACATCCGTATCATTGATTGCCGTGATCACGTCACCTGTCTGCAGCCCGGCATCCGCCCCAGGACCGCCTTCATAGCACTCTGCGATCTGCACTCCACCATTTTTATTTTTCTGGATGGAAACACCGATACCTGCATAGGCGCCATCCGTCGAAGCTGTCTCCTGAGCATATTCATCAGCAGTATAATATCTGGAATAAACATCTCCAAGGCCGTAGACCAGACCAGCATAAACGCCCTCTGCCATCTCATCATTATCCACCTCGCCCAGATATTCCTGGTCAATCAGTTTCTCCAGATATTCTATTTTCTGTACATGTGAAGTATCTGAAAGGACTCCGTTGTATTGCCGCTGCTGCACGAATTTCACTCCGCCCACTGCAAGCGTTACGACCAAAACGCCGGTCAGAACTCCCGCTGCATATTCTTTATGTTTCATTTATTCTGTCCTTCCTTAAATCTGTCTGCTTATTAATATATCACAAACGGCATGGAACAAAAAGTCCCATGCCGCGTGATATTGATATTTTATTATACTCTTAAATGCTTTCTTGTAGTCCAGATACTTCCAATAAAGCCGATTCCGATTCCCAGAAGAAGTCCGATCGGAAGAAGCACCTGATAAATCTGCCATACCGGGATAAAATCAACCACTCCTGTCAATACATTAAACTTCGTCAGAATAAATTCAACTGCTGTATTGTACAGGAAATACAGCGCCACAAGCGGAATTGCCGCACCGATCACACCAAGGACCATACCTTCAAGAACAAACGGCGCACGTACAAATGCATCGGTCGCACCAATATATTTCATGATTCCGATTTCTTCCTTACGTACAGAAATACCTACAGAAACGGTATTACTGATCAGGAAAATAGAAATCAGCAGAAGAATTGCAATGATGATAATGGATGCATAGGAAACCAGTTTGTTAAAGCTTCCAAGTGTATTGGCCGCCTGTTCAGACTGGTTAACTTCACGAACATGATCCAGACCCTGAATATAATTTACCAGTTCTGTCTGCTTTTCAATCTGATTCAGATAAACCTGATAGTTAGATGAGTTCACAAGCGGATTATCGTCTTTGAATCCATCTGCTGCGTCGGATCCCTGAAAATATTTATCCTTGAAATTCTGCCATGCCTGATCTCCAGATTCAAATTCGACACGTTCTACTTCCTGACGTGCCTGAATCAGATTTCCGACTTCCTGCATCTGCTCATCCGTCGTTCCTTCATCAAAGAAAACCGTAATTGGTACTTCCTGCTCTACTTTGTGTGCAATATTATCCACATTGGTCACAAGTGAATAAAAAACTCCGACCAGAAAAATACAGGCTGCCATTGTAATAATGGATGCAAGTGAAAACATCCAGTTTCTTTTTATATTTTTAATTCCCTGTTTGAGGGTATACCAGATCGTACTAGGCCTCATGATATTCTCCTTCCTTCTCGTCGCTGACGATCACACCGTCATGCATGGTAACCACTCGTTTTTTCATTGCATTAACGATTTCTTTATTATGGGTTACTACAAGAACTGTCGTACCACGCTCATTGATCTGCTCGAGAAGTTTCATGATTTCTTCTGAAGTCTTCGGATCAAGGTTACCCGTCGGCTCATCTGCCAGAAGGATATCCGGACGATTCACCAGTGCTCTCGCAAGTGCAACTCTCTGCTGCTCACCACCGGAAAGTTCATCCGGGAATGATTTGTATTTTTCTGCAAGTCCGACTTCCTGAAGCACTTCCGGAACACGTCTTCTGATCACACGTGTCGGTCTTCCGATGACACGCTGCGCAAATGCAACGTTTTCGTACACATTACGGTCTTTCAGCAGACGGAAATCCTGAAATACAACGCCAAGTTTACGGCGGTATTTTGCCACACGGCGGTGTTTCATTTTTTCCAGACGTTCTCCGCTGACAATCATCTGGCCGCTTGTGCTGTCGAGTTCTTTCATAAGAAGTTTAATCAGAGTTGTCTTACCGGATCCACTGCTTCCGACAACAAAGACGAATTCTCCTTTATCTACATGTAAGTTGGCATGGTTTACTGCCGGAAGGCCTTTTCCATACGATTTACTTACATCAATGATATCAATCATCGTTTCCATAATCTCCTCCTGTATATATACATAAAAAATGCTGCCAGCGTACCGGCAGCATCTTATTGCTTTCTGCGGTATAGTTTATTAACATTTCGTAACAATGTTGTAACATATTTCTATGCAGAATGCAACCCTTTTTATTGATTTCATGGAATGTTCATATTTGGCATTAATACTCCAAGGTTTCCATATACTTCATATATCTTACAACCATAAGTGCGATTTTGAAGGTGATCGCGTCTTCAAACACACGAAGATCCAGTCCTGTACTCTTCTGAAGCTTGTCCAGACGATAAACCAGTGTGTTTCTGTGTATATAAAGCTGTCTGGATGTCTCAGAAACATTCAGACTGTTCTCGAAGAACTTATCAATCGTGACAAGTGTCTCCTCGTCGAAATCATCCGGTGATTTATTCTCAAAGATTTCTTTGATAAACATTTTGCACAGCGGAATCGGCAGCTGATAGATCAGACGTCCGATACCAAGTGAGCTGTATGCAATGACATCCTTCTCACCAAAAAAGATCTTACCGACATCGAGTGCCATGCGGGCTTCTTTATAAGAACGGGAAACTTCTTTCAGTTCGTTGACGATCGTACCATATGCAATATGTGTCTCTTCTGTCTGATTTAATCCAAGTGAATCAAGGATTGCATGTGCAAGCTTGTCCATCTCCGGATAGCCTTCACCTTCCTCGAGTTCTTTTACAATAATGATGCTCTTCTCATCTACTGCAGTAATGAAATCTTTACTCTTACCGCCGAAAAAGCTCTTAACGCTTTCCATTGCACTGTGATCCTTCTCCTGCTGAAGTTCAAGAATCATAACTACACGACGTACATCTGCATCAATATGAAGTTTCTTTGCGCGGTTATAAATATCAACCAGAAGAAGGTTATCAAGAAGAAGGTTCTTAATAAAGCTGTCTTTGTCGAATCTTTCTTTATATGCTACAATGAGGTTCTGAATCTGGAATGCAGCAAGTTTACCAACCATATAGGTATCCTCATCATCTCCATGGGCAACCAGCACATATTCCAACTGATAATCATCACAAACCTTAAAATACTGAAATCCCTTTACAAGCTGACTGTCTGCCTGGGATTCTACAAAAGCCTGTATGTCTCCCGGCTGAATCGAAAAGTCTGCAAACGTTGTTGCGAGCACCTTTCCCTCTGTGTCAATGATGCAAAATTCTGTTCTGGAAATTTCTTTAAGTCCTTCCAGCGTATTCTGAAGTACCTGATTTGATATCATCTGCTTACATCCCTTCTCGCTTACTGCGCGTTTTTCTCCTTTTTCCCCATAGGCTTGCTATACTAGATGTTATTTTAATACAAAATGACCAAAAATGAAAGACCAAAACTCAAATTTTTTACATTTTTTTGTGAATAATTCCTATTTTTCTATGAATCCTTCCCCATGAACCTCTCTTGCATCACCTACGATCACAAATGCATTCTCATCAATTTCGTCAATTTTTTCTTTTAAATGAACCAGCTCTTTCTTTCCGACTACGCAGAACAGCATCAGTTTATCCGTTCCGGAGTACATTCCCTTTGCTGAAATCCCTGTGATTCCACGATCAAGATCTTCCATGACCATCTTTGCCACTTCATCCGGCTTATCCGTAATAATGTAAACAGCTTTTGAGAATTTCAGTCCCTCAATGATTCCATCAGAAACTTTCGTCACAAGGAATACTGCAATAATTGCATACAGCGCACGCTCTACCCCAAATACATACATGCCGACTACAACTACTGCTCCATCTATAAACTGCATGATCTGCGCGATGGAATAATGATTCAGATATTTCTGGATGATAGCTGCCAGAAGATCCGTGCCCCCGGTCGTTCCGCCTCCGAGAAACACACATCCGATTCCAATCCCCTGCAGAAGTCCTCCATATAAGGCAACCAGAAGAAAATCGTCGGACAGCTTCCATGCCGGAAGGATTGCCAGCCAGATCGTCAGCGAAAGATCTCCCAGAAGTGCTTTTTTTACAAATTTGAAACCTTTTATTTTAGCGGCGAGAAGAAACAACGGAACGTTCAATACAAGGTTGGTGACCCAGAGCGGAATTCCATCTCCGTACAGCCCTTTTGTCCAGGCTTTGACAAGAATCGCAATACCGGAAAATCCTCCTGTAACCATTCCTGCTGCATCAAAACAGGATGTGATTGCAGTTGCCATAAGTCCGGTTCCGACAATGATCAGAATATATTCCAGATACCACACTTTTTTTCCAGCAATTTTCATAAGTACTCCTTTCTCTGTTGCTATATCTCAGTAAAGTAACCCTCAACCTAAAAGAACGGGATACAGCGAAATGCTGTTTCCCGTTCTTAGTGTGCCCTACTTGGAAGGCTTATTTGCAAATTTAATAAAATGATAGCTCTCAACAATCTCGAAATATTTGATAATTCTCGGATACAGAGGTTCGGCTGCTTCTCCGAATTCACTCTTCACCAGTGCTGCGATATCGGATACGGTACGCTTTCCATCGATCAGCGGCCAGATAAAAGTGCCCTGTGCGTCAAGATGGACTTTTGTGTACTGAGGTTTGTTGAATACCTTCTGTGCAATTTTATTGAACAGTCCCGTATTCTCCACATCCAGTATCACACGTCCTTTTATGTCCTTATGCCAGTGAAGTTCTTCGGATCTTACCGGAATTAGATCAAGATAGTTGATATCCATATTTTGTTTTTTGCTTTTTTTATTCTGTTT
>ERZ1034952.3144-NODE-3144-length-11393-cov-4.998853_pt1 | contig 11393 bp, 10 predicted proteins | sample MGYA00520625_ERZ1034952 | MGnify/ENA primary metagenome ERZ1034952 (study PRJEB33766, sample SAMN09781773) | gut metagenome | biome: gut microbiome | host: Homo sapiens | place: Madagascar | study: EMG produced TPA metagenomics assembly of the PRJNA485056 data... | reverse complement strand
CGCGGCGGGGGAGGACGCGTTCCCGAGCGTGCTGTCCACCGGCTTCGGCGACGATGCGTCCATCCCGGCGTGGATGAAGGGCTATGTGACGACCGCTGTGATGTGCGGCGTGATAGACACCGCGGCGGAGAACGGGAATTTCTCTGCGCAGGAGACGATATCCGGCGGGGACGCGGCGCTGATACTGAACGCCGCGATGGCGTATCAGGACGTGTCATATATAAAGCTGAACGCTGAAATGGATGAGGAGCTGGCTCAGGCCTGCGCGAATCTCATTGCCTACGGCGTAGTGGAGAAAAATTTCCTCCCCGGCGAAAAAATGACGCGCGCCGAGGCCGCCGTACTTCTCGCGGCAGCGCTGGACGGCGCGGCGTAATATGACGAATATAATTTATGCGGGATGTTCTCATCCCGCATTTTTGCTATTTATTGAATTAATTTTCGCGTATTATGCCGTGCATGAAGCCGTCGAGCGCGGCGGTATGTATGTCCCCAGCAATAACTTTCCCATCTATAATATATATGGTAATTATAACGCTCTCGCCGCAGTCGGGGTAATTCGTCAGCAGGTAGCTGTACTGCTCGCAGCGCTTCCCGCAGTATGCCTCCATGTCGAAGCCCTGCTCCCGCTGCATGCGGTTATACTCCGCCATTATCCCGTCAAAGCTTTCGGGAATAGTGATGCTGTGGAACTCCTCCGTGGAGGTATCTATCTCCCAGCCCAGATTTTTCAGGAACTTTTCGCGGTCTGCCAACGTCGTAAAATTTGTGCGGCTGTCGATCCGCCACTTGACGAATATGAGCGCCAGAAGCAAAAAAGCCGCTCCGGCGACTATGAGCAGCGCTTTTTTGCGTGTAAAGACTGAACTTTTTGTGAACATCTCCATCACCTCGCTTATATGCTATTCAAAAAGAGCGCGGTGTATGTTATAATGCGGGGCATATGATTTTTGAATTTCGGGAGGATGCTATGCCTCTGATGCGATTGGATAAGTTTCTGTCGGAGCTTGGCGTGGCCTCGCGCAAGGAACTGCGGCAGATAATAAAGAGCGGGCGCGTGCTGGTAAACGGCGCGGCGGTCAACGCTCCTGAATATAAGCTCGACCTGGAGCGGGACACGGTAGTCCTTGACGGCGAAACGCTCAGCTATGTGAAGTTTCGCTATTTCATGCTTGATAAGCCGCCCGGCGTCCTCAGCGCTACCGAGGACAGGCGGCAGAAAACGGTTCTCGACCTGCTTCCGCCGGAACTGCAGGCGCTGGAGCTGTTCCCGGTAGGCCGCCTTGATAAGGACACGAGCGGGCTTTTACTGCTTACGAACGACGGAGATTTTGCTCATCGCGTTATTTCGCCGAAATCCGAGGTGGAAAAACTGTATTATGCTAAGGTAGACGGCGTTCCGGACGAGAGCGACGCTGCGGCGTTTGCGGAGGGTATAGTTCTTGGCGACGGGACGGAGTGCCTGCCGGCAAAGCTTGAGCCGCTGGGCGGCGGGGAATGTCTTGTCACGGTCATGGAAGGTAAGTACCATCAGGTGAAGCGGATGCTTGCCTCGCGCGGAAAACCGGTGCTCGAACTGCGGCGTCTGGCAGTCGGCGGATTGGCGCTCGACGCGGCGTCGTAGCCGGGGCAGTGGAGCGAACTGGGCGAAGACGATTTGTGCAGTGTGTTTTTGGGCAGAAAGCAGTAAAAACTGCCTGTAATTTCAACGCTTTTTGAGCGTATAGGAGACAAAAGAAAAAAAGTTCACAAAAAATCTTGACGATTTCTATTGAAAATCACATAAAATGGAGTTATTATATATAAACAGATAATGCGGGAGTATGGCAAATTGGCCATAACGCAGAGGAGGCAGATTTATGTCAAGTAGAATTTTCCAGAATGTGATTATTCAGATGAAGGATGCCATCGACAGAACTATCGGCGTAGTGGACGATCAGGGCTTTATCATAGCTTGCAGCGAGCTGTCAATGATAGGCTCGCGGCTTGACGAATTCCATGTATATGAGATGGAGGCGTCCGAGCAGCCCGTGTCCATAGGCAGCAGAACCTTCTGCCCGCTGCTCTCGAACGGTTCAAGATTTGACTTTACCTCTTTTGTGGACGGCAGCGATTCCGTCGCGAGGACGCTCTGCGCCGTCGCGGCCGTGGCCTTCAACGAGGCCAAGAGCAATTATGAGGAGAAGCACAACAAGGCCGCTTTCGTAAAGAACATTATCTCCGACAATATCCTCCCCGGCGACGTTTATGTCCGCGCGAAGGAGCTGCATTTCGTCACGGACGAGCCGCGCAGCGTCCTCCTCGTGCGCCAGATGGAAACTTCCGATGTCGCCGCGATCGAGACAATACAGAAGCTCTTCCCCGATAAGCAGCAGGACTTTGTCCTGAGCATCAACGAGTCCGACATCGTCGTCGTCAAGGCGCTCCCCTCGGCGGAATGCCCCGAGGTCATAGCGAGCACTGCAGCGCTCATCGAGAAGACCCTGCTTGACGAGCTTGGCATCAAGTGCGTGATCGGCATCAGCACGAACGCGCATCATCTGCGCGAGCTGGCGGATCGCTATAAGGAGGCGCAGGTCGCCATCGAGGTCGGCCGCGTGTTCGAAAGCGAAAAGACCATCATCAATTACGAGAGCCTCGGCCTCGGCCGCATCATCTATCAGCTCCCGACTACTCTGTGCGAGATGTTCCTCAACGAAGTCTTCAAGAAGAATCCGATCGAGACGCTGGACGAGGACACGCTCGAGACTATCAACAAGTTCTTCGAGAATAACCTCAACGTCTCCGAGACTTCCCGCAAGCTCTACGTGCACAGGAACACTCTGGTGTACCGTCTTGAGAAGATCAAGAAGATCACCGGCCTTGACCTCAGAGAGTTTGACCACGCGATAGTCTTCAAGGTGGCCATGATGGTCAAGATGTATCTCGATTCTCTCAACAGCAGCAAGTACTGATCACCGCCGCTTTCCGACGGCAATTACCTCTCACGAGGTTTTACATATATTTATAAACGAAAAACAACACATGAGGCCGCCGGCACAACGGCGGTATCCGCGGCGCCTTGACCCGATCCTGACTGCCGCATGAGGATCGCGGTGTATCTGCGCGCGGATAGAGCGGCAGATTGGAGTAAGAGTTTATGGTTCAAATGAACGATGTGAGAAAGATCTACGACAGCAGCGGGACTCTCGCGCTCGACGGCGTGGATCTGACCATCAACGAGGGTGAGTTTGTGTTCCTTGTCGGCCCCTCCGGCTCCGGCAAGACTACTATTATAAAATTGCTCACCGGAGAGATCCAGCCCACCGAGGGCACCGTTATCGTCAATGATTTTGATCTCGGCAAGCTGAAGCGGCGCAAGCTGCCCAAGATGCGCAGAACGCTGGGCATTATCTTTCAGGATTTCCGACTGATAGATAACATGAACGTGTACGATAACGTGGCGTTTGCGATGCGCGTCGTCGGCGCGTCGGCGAAGGAGATAAAAAAGCGCGTACCGTACGTGCTCGAGCTGGTCGGCCTTGAGGGCCGTGAGAAGCGCCTCCCGCAGGAGCTTTCCGGCGGCGAGCAGCAGCGTGTGGCCATTGCCCGCGCGCTGGTCAACAGCCCGCGCATGATAATCGCGGACGAGCCTACCGGCAACCTTGACCCTGTGCGCTCGCTGGAGCTTATGCTCCTTCTGGAGAAGATAAACGAGATGGGAACTACGATCCTTGTAGTCACCCATGAGAAGGAACTGGTCAACGCCTTTTCCAAGCGTGTCATAACCATTGACGGCGGCCATGTGATCAGTGACGGAATGGACGGGTATTACAGCTATGAGATTGAATAGATGCGGCTATCTTATCCGCGAAGGCTTCCGCAGCATAGGCACGCACGGATTCATGTCCTTCGCCTCGGTAACTATTATAATGGCCTGCCTTATAATCATGGGCAGCGTGTCGCTGCTCTCCGTCAATATTGACGCTCTCATAAAAGACCTTGAGAACGAGAACGAGGTCGTAGCTTTCGTCGATGAAAACATCGAGGACGAGGAGCAGGCCAAGGCCATCGGCACGGCGATAGAGGAGCTCCCGAACGTTATGGACGCGGAGTTTGTCAGCCGTGACACCGCGATGGACAACTTCATGAGCAACTATGACGACGACATGATGGTCGGCATAGACGCCACCGTTTTCAAGCACCGTTTCGTTATCCACCTCAACGACATCTCGCTCATGGCGCAGACGCAGAACGAGCTGAAGAACATCGACGGGATCGTGAAGGTCAGAGCGCATCTTGACTACGCGAAGGCCTTCGTGACGATAAGGAACATTGTCAGCGTAGTTTCGCTCATCCTTATTGTTATCCTTGTCTTTGTCTCCGTGTTCATCATGTCGAACACCATAAAGCTCGCCACCTTCGGCCGCCGCGAGGAGATCGCGATAATGAAGATGGTCGGCGCGAGCAACGCCTTTATCCGGCTCCCGTTTATCGTCGAGGGTCTTGTCCTCGGCATGCTCGGCGGCGGCCTTGCGTTCCTTGCTGAGTGGGGACTTTATAATCTTGTCACCGGCAAGATCGTCACCTCGCTCACCGGCAACCTCATCAGCGTCATCCCGTTCAGTTCCGTGTCTCTCACGGTGTTCATTGTCTATATGGCGACTGGCATCCTTGTCGGCGCGTTCGGCGGCGTTAACGCTATAAAGAATTATCTGAAGGTTTGATTTGCCCGATTCTCGGAAGGAGAAGTAATGAATAACAAAAAAGTTGTGTCCGTCATAGCGGTTCTCATGGCTGTGCTCATGGTTCTGTCCCTCGTGCTCAGCGTCCTGCCCATCGCCGCAAATGCGGTCAATCAGGCCGATATCGACGCTATCGAGAAGCAGAAGGACGCTCTTACGGACAAACGCACTACGATCCAAGAGAAGATAGACGCGCTGAAGGAACAGCAGGCGAGCGTGCTTGAACAGAAAGCCGCGCTCGACGAGCGCAACGAATACACGGCCGAGCAGCTCAAGCTCGTTCAGGAGCAGATCGACATCTATACCGGACTTATCAAAGAGAAGTCCAAGGAAGTCGATGCTGCCAAGAAGAAAGAGGATGAGCAGCTCAAGCGTTACCGCGAGCGCGTGTGCGCGATGGAGGAGAGCGGAGGCTACGGCTATAACATTCTCGCCATCATATTCAACTCCGGCAGCTTCGGCGAAATGCTCTCCGCTATCGACGATATGAACGAGGTCATGCAGAGCGACCGCGAGCTTGAACAGCAGTACATAGACGCCCGCGAAGCGACCGAGAGCGTAAAGGCGGAGTACGAAGAGGCCAAGGCCGGATACGAGGAAAAGCAGGACGAGCTTAAGGCGGAAAAAACCGAGCTTGAGGATCAGCTCAAGGAGGCCGAGGAGCTGCTGACCAGCCTCGAAGAGGATATAGAGAAGGCCGTCAAGGAATATGAAGTGGCGCTTGCGGCGGAAGCCGCGATGGCTGCAGAGATGAGCAATCTTGCCGCGCAGCTTGCGCGCGAGGCGGCGGAAGAGGCTGCACGGCGCGAGCAGGAGCAGCAGGGAAGCACTGGCGGTACAGGTACCGGAGATTCCGGCAGTACAGGCACCGGCGACGGCGGCGATTCCGGCGAAACTCCGGAGCAGCCCTCGACGCCCGATGAACCCACGCCGACTCCTGCGCCCGCAGAGCCTACTCCCACTCCGACGCCGGAACCCTCGTCTCCCGTCACCGGAAGCCTTATGTGGCCTGTGCCCAGCAGCAATCTTGTCACCAGCCGTTACGGATGGCGCGTTCATCCGATAACCGGCACTGAGCGCTTCCACGCCGGTATCGATATCAACGGCTACGGCAACGCAGGCGGCGTCATCTATGCCGCGGACGGCGGCACGGTCGTGCGCTCGCGTTACAGCGATTCCTACGGCAACTACGTTATGATAAACCATGACGGCAACATGCAGACCCTGTATGCCCACATGAGCGGCACCGCCGTGAGCGAGGGGCAGACGGTTAATAAAGGCGATGTCATCGGTTATCTCGGCGAGACAGGCTGGGCGACCGGTGTCCATTGCCACTTTGAAGTGTATGTCGGCGGCTCTACCGTGGATCCGGAGGGATATTTCCCCGGCCTCCCGCATTGGAACTGCTGACGCCTGAGAAGGAGACTATATGACCAAAGCAAAGAGAAATTCAGTCATCGCGGTACTGCTCAGCCTGACGATGGTGTTCACGCTCGTACTCGGCGTCCTGCCGAACGATGCGCACGCCGTAACGCAGGCCGAGATCGACGCGCTTCAGGCGCAGAAGGACGCGCTCACCGCGCAGCGTCAGGAGAAGCAGGATATCGTTGATGAGTTGGAGAGCCAGCACGCGACCGTGCTTGAGCAGAAGCTCGCCATGGATGCGCGCAATAAGTTCACCCAGCAGCAGATAGATCTGACCAACAATCAGATCGAGCTTTACAACCAGATGATAGAGGATAAGAAGCTCGAAGTCGAGGCTGCAAAGCAGCGCGAGAACGATCAGCTTAAGCGTTACCGCGAGCGCGTCTGCGCGATGGAAGAGGACGGCGGCATGAACTACCTCGCCATCATCCTCCGTGCAAACAGCTTCGGCCAGCTCCTCACGCTGATGGATGACATCGGTGAGATAATGGAGAGCGACCGCAACCTTGAGGACGCTTACATAGCCGCCCGCGAGGAGACGGAGCGCGTTCAGGCCGAGTATGAGCAGACAAAGTCTGAGCTTGAGGCCAAGGAAGAAGAACTTCGCGCCGAGCAGGAAGAGCTGCAGGCGCAGATCGACGAGGCCACAGCGCTCATCGCCGATCTTGAGAATGACATGGAGAATCGCCGCGCCGAGTATGAGCAGCTTCTCAACGCCGAAAACGAGACGAGCGCTGAGATCGAGCAGATGATCGCCGAGCTTGAGCGCCAGAAAGAAGAAGAGCGCCGCCGTCAGGAAGAGGTTAATAAGAATAACGGCGGTAGCACTGGCGGAAACACGGGCGGAAGTACCGGAGGCAGCGGATACGCTACCGGAACATGGGGCTGGCCGTGCCCGTCTTGCTATTACATAACCAGCCGCGTCGGCAACCGCTGGCATCCGATTTCCGGCGTGTGGAAGTACCACTCCGGCCTTGATATTGGTGCACAATATGGCGCCGCAATTGTTGCTTCTGACGGCGGCACCGTGTCTTGGTGCGGCGAAAAGGGCGGCTACGGCGAGTGCGTTATGATCGACCACGGCAACGGTTACTACACACTGTACGGCCATATGTCGGGCTATGCCGTGTCCTACGGACAGGTCGTCAGCAAGGGCGACACCATCGGCTATGTCGGCAGCACCGGCTATTCCACCGGCCCGCATCTGCATTTTGAGATACGTGAGGGCGGCGTCTGCATCGACCCGGAGCAGTTCTTCGGCGGTCTGACCTACGCGCCTGACGCGGGCGACTGATATAATTTACAACCAACCGCTGGCAGGGGAATCACCTGTCAGCGGTTGGCAATGCCTTTTTAAGGGGGAGCGTATATGAGCATATGGCAGCGGCTGCTCGCCGCGATAGGCAGAGTCCTGTCCGCATTTTTCAATATCCGCATCAAGCTCAAGTATGTCCTTGTGCTCGTCATTCTGCTCGTAGCGGGCTGCATCGGCGTCACCTATAACAAGATGATAAACGCTGTCGGCGGCAAGGCGGACTATGACGAGGCCATGCGCTATATTGAGATAAAGGATCTGGTGGACGAGTATTTCATCGACCCGGCTGACCGTACCGCCATGGGCAACAGTGCCGCGGCGGCCATGATAAGCGGCCTTGGCGACAAGTGGAGCTACTACATGTCCGCGGACGAATACCGTACGTATCAGCTATATTCGACAAATGAATATTCAAGCATAGGCATGTCAATAATGCAGGATGCAAACGGCGGGGGATATCAGGTCATTTCCGTCAATCCCGACACGCCTGCCGCCAAGGCCGGCATCACCTCCGGCATGATAATCACCGCCATCGACGGCGAGAGCGTCAAGGGGCAGGACATTGACAGCGTGCGTACTAAAATACGTTCCCGCATGAACACAAAGTTCGTCGTCGAGGTCGGCGGGCGGGACGAATATACCGTTGACTGCGAGAAAAATTACATCAGCCCCGTCACATACCGCATGGAAAAGACTGAGGCAGGCTATGTCAAGATAGATAACTTCGAGGCCGGCAGCGGTCAGGACGCGATAAACGCCGTGGAGACTCTGCTCAGCCAGGGCGCAACGGCGCTTGTCATCGACCTGCGCGGCAACGCGGGCGGCCTTGCTGCCGAAACGCGCACCTTCCTCGATTACCTTCTGCCGGGCGGGACGCTGTTCGAGTCCGTGGACAAGGCGGGCAATAAGGTTCGCTACGAGTCGGATAACGTCTGCATCCAGCTCCCGATGTGCGTGCTCATCAACGCCGAGACTCATGCCGAAGCCGAGGTGTTCGCCGCCGTTATGAAGGAATTTCAGGCGGCAAGCCTTGTCGGCGAAGCCACTACGGGCGACACCCGTACCCAGTCTACCATCGAGATATCCGACGGCAGCGCGATGCGCATTTCTACCGGCAGCTATCTGACCGCCGGAGGCACCGACATCTCCAAGGCCGGCGGCGTGATACCCGACCGCATCATCTATAACAGCGACAGCTCCGCAACCGGCACAACGAGCGGTACTGTCGGCGAGAGCGACGGTACGGCCGTCAGCTCCAACGACGAGCAGCTCGTCGCGGCGCTTACGATGCTGAGCATGACTAATTTGAGTTGACACCGCGCACGGACGATTGTATACTATCTAAATCGGAAAAGCATTTCAGCATTTTAGTTAAATTTTATTGAAGTAATTCGTGAAAAGGAGAACTGCTTTATGGCACAGCTTAGCAGATTCAAAATGAGTCAGGAGCGCCTTGACGCGCTTAAAGATGAGCTTTATTATCTGGAGACCGTCAGGGAAAAGGAAGTCGCGGAGCAGATCAAGGAAGCCCGCAGCTTCGGCGACCTCTCTGAAAACAGTGAGTACGACGAGGCAAAGACCGAGCAGGGAAAGCTGTATTCCAGGATCGCAGAGATCAAGGTTCTCATCGATAACGCGGAAATCGTCGATAATATCGACCATGACGCGCCGAAAGACACCGTCACCCTCGGCAGCATCGTCAAGGTGCGCGACATTGAGGACGACTATGAGGAGACCTACGAGATAGTAGGCTCGCAGGAGGCCAACCCCCGCGAGGGACGTATTTCCGACGACTCGCCGGTCGGCCGCGCGCTCAGAGGCCACCGTGCCGGAGAGCAGGTCACCGTTGAAGCACCTGCCGGAAATCTGAAGTTTGAGATAGTCAGCGTAGAGAATAAGTAATAGATAGAGGTAGAGTATGAGCGAAGTCAACAACAATCAGGCGCAGGATCTGTCCGAACTGCTGCAGATACGGCGCGATAAGCTGGATGATCTCCAGCGCCGCGGCAAGGATCCGTTCAAGATAACCAAGTATGACGTCTCGCATCACAGCGAGGAGGTCAAGAAAGCCGTCGCGGAGCTTGAGGGCAAGACCGTCAGCGTCGCGGGCAGAATGATGTCCAAGCGCGTCATGGGCAAGGCGTCCTTCTGCCATGTGCTGGATCTTCAGGGCAATATCCAGATATACGTCGCGCGCGACATGATCGGCGAAGAGGCTTATGCCGACTTCAAGAAGTTCGATATCGGCGATATCATCGGCGTCAAGGGCGAGGTTTTTGTCACGAAAACCGGCGAGACCTCCATCCGCGCGTCCGAGGTCGTGCTGCTGTCCAAGAGCCTTCAGATACTGCCGGAGAAATATCATGGCCTGACCAACGTTGACCTCCGCTACCGTCAGAGATATACCGACCTCATCATGAACCCCGACGTGAAAGACACTTTCATCAAGCGCTCCAAGATGATAAGCTGCATCCGCCGCTATCTTGACGCGCAGGGCTTCGTCGAGGTCGAGACCCCGATGCTCGTCGCCAATGCGGGCGGCGCCGCCGCGCGCCCGTTTGAGACGCATTATAACGCGCTGGACGAGGACGTGCGCCTGCGCATCTCGCTTGAGCTGTACCTCAAGCGCCTTATCGTCGGCGGCCTTGAGCGCGTGTACGAGATCGGCCGCGTGTTCCGCAACGAGGGCGTCGATACGCGCCACAATCCTGAATTCACGCTTATGGAGCTGTATCAGGCGTACACCGATTATCACGGCATGATGGATCTGACCGAGAATATGTTCAGATACCTTGCGCAGGAGGTCTGCGGCTCTACGGTCATTACCTACGGCGAGAACGAGATCGACCTTGGCAAGCCGTTTGAGCGCCTGACCATGATCGACGCTGTGAAGCGCTACGCCGGAGTTGATTTTGACGCTGTGCCCGACACCGAGGCGGCCAAGAAGCTCGCCGACGAGCGCGGCATCGCCTACGAGGCGCGCCACCAGAAGGGCGATATTCTCAATATGTTCTTTGAGGAATACTGCGAGGATAAGCTCATCCAGCCGACTTTTATCATGGATCATCCGGTCGATGTCTCTCCGCTTACCAAGCGCAAGCCCGACAAGCCCGATTACGTCGAGCGCTTTGAGCTGTTCGTCAATGGCTGGGAGATGTGCAACGCGTATTCCGAGCTGAACGACCCCATCGACCAGCGCGAGCGCTTCAAGGCGCAGGACGCCGCGGCCGCCGCGGGCGACGAGGAAGCCAACCACACCGATGAAGACTTCCTGAACGCGCTTGAGATCGGTATGCCCCCCACGGGCGGTATCGGCTACGGTATCGATCGCCTTGCCATGCTCCTTACGAACAGCCCCGCAATCCGCGACGTGCTGCTGTTCCCCACAATGAAACCTTTGGACTCCGACAAGAAGGTTTCCAAGGAAGTTTCAGCTCCTGCGGAGGCTGCTCAGGCGGCTCCGGTTGTGGAGGAAAAAATCGATTTTTCCAATGTGGAGATCGAGCCGCTGTTCAAGGATTTCGTGGATTTTGACACCTTCTCCAAGAGCGATTTCCGTGCCGTGAAGGTTAAGGAATGCGAAGCCGTGAAGAAGTCCAAAAAGCTCTTAAAGTTCGTTTTGGACGACGGAACCGGCACAGATAGGGTCATTTTGAGTGGTATTCACGAATATTATGAGCCGGAAGAACTGGTTGGTAAGACCTGCATTGCAATCACCAATCTGCCTCCGAGAGCGATGATGGGCATTGACTCTTGCGGTATGCTGATCTCCGCTGTGCATCACGAAAACGGCGAGGAAAAGCTCCATTTGCTGATGGTTGATCCCCACATCCCCGCCGGCGCAAAGCTCTATTGATTGCCCCCCTGATCGGGTTAAAAAAGCCTCTCGTACACCAATCCGTACACCAATTTACACCAAGGGTGCACCA
>ERZ1034952.3138-NODE-3138-length-11400-cov-9.207933_pt1 | contig 11400 bp, 5 predicted proteins | sample MGYA00520625_ERZ1034952 | MGnify/ENA primary metagenome ERZ1034952 (study PRJEB33766, sample SAMN09781773) | gut metagenome | biome: gut microbiome | host: Homo sapiens | place: Madagascar | study: EMG produced TPA metagenomics assembly of the PRJNA485056 data... | reverse complement strand
ATGGTCAGACTCCTGTGTCTGCGCCATGGTGGATAAGGACTTGAAAGGATAGAGTCCACTTGAAAAAGTATTCTCATTAAAAGTTTAACATACATTCGTTCTTCAAGCAACAGACGGGAATGACTGTCGGGGAATTCAAGGAAGAGGTCAAGAATACTGGGATTTCATAGCCGGATTATCAATATGGTAGTATTTGGTTCTGTTTTGTATTTGTATGGAAGGTTTCCTCCGGTTTGATACCATGACGGGCAATGATTGCAGAAAGCCCCATATCATTGCCCGCACTTTTCATAGTGATATAATATTATACTTTACCTAATTTAATGATGATGCTCTTCTCCGTAGCCACCGGTGTCGATGTGGTTGTGGCGATTATACTCACGACTGTCGGATTTGCCGAAGGTATAGGTGACTGCCAGACGTAATGTACGACCTTTGTTTTCAAGACATTTAGGTTTGGTGACCTTTATCTGATGCCCCCCACCAACTTTTCGATTCTACCAAGCATAAATAGTAACAAACGGTGAAGGCTACTGATAAGCCTCCACCGTTTGTTACTTTATTTCGTTGCTCTAACGAATATATAACATTACCTATTTTATATCACCCTAACTTCAGGCATCCTTATCTTAAACTCCGGATCAATATAATGACACTGTTCCTTGATAATACCACGACGATAGACTGCAGGTTGCAAACAATAAAGATCAAATGCTTCTTTATCTACATCCTCCACTTTCTGCCATTGAGGGAAAAGTAGCTTCATGTAAGCAGTAGCAATGCGCTTAATTGCCTTAGAATCACGAACATCAGACTTCGCCTCAAATTCCACTAATTCATCAAATAACAATCCGTACGAATTCTGAATACGCATGGTATGCATAATTTCAGAAAAATACTCCACGTTGATAGTCCATCCCTTGAATATCATACTGTCATTGACACGAGGAAGCTTCCAACCCTCTATGAAACTATGAAAGCGATCAAGCAAAGCAGATTCCTTAAAGTTATTTGGCAACGTATCAAAATAATTAGGCGAAATAGGCAAACGATTGGCTGACAATGGTATATTACCCATCAACATCAATCCACATTCTGATGTAAACTCATTGTTGTCTATTGTTGTCTTTCCACTTTCCAAGTATGATTTCAATGCTGCTTGAATCTCTGCAGGTTCCTGAAAGATGATGGTTTGAATTTCATCAAAAACGGTGAAGTCATGATTTTTAATAATGCCATTTTGCTGCTTTTGCTTATCATAGAACAACTTGGCACGAGTAACTTTACCACCACTCACAAGCCAACCATATTTCGACAAGTTACCAAATACATATGATTTTCCTGTTCCCTTGGGAGCCAATTCTATTACATTCAGACGAGGCTCTATAAAGATCAACAGACGAGATAGAAACTCCATTTTCTGAGTCATAGAGGTAAACCCTTCTGGATCATATTCCATCGCCGACAATAAAACATCAATCCACTCATTTATGTCAAAATACTGACGAGCTTCACGAAGATAATCTATATCAACAGAACTATAAGGTTTGAATGGCTTAAAGTCAACCATACGAACATGGTTTTTATCACCTTTACTATTATCGTCTGGCAACAAGCAGAGTTTTACAATACCCCATTTCTCGCCATCAACCAATTCACCCGGATGTTTAGCATACACATAATCGGGAATAATTCCCTCTTTTTGCTTAATACCATAATCAGGAATTGCAAACTGCTTTACTCCTTTTATCAAATCAATATAGATAGAAAAACGAGCCAGCAAAGTTACCTCCTTACCTGCTAGAATATCATCCTTAACAGTACCACCATTAGCAGGTATCACCTTATCTAAAAAAGCATTAAGACCTAATGTATCTATCTCACCGGTATTGATATTCAAATATCTTTTCAAAAGATAATCCTTTACAAATGAAGGTAAATTGCGACCTGCAAAGATACTATTAGTTGCCTTAGGATCCTTATATATCGACATCGCAGAGAAATACTGTCTTACTTTCTGCTGTAATTCTTCTTTCATACTTTTCTGTTTTAGAAATCAAACAAATCTTCTTCTTGAGCAGCTTTTTTCCAGAGAATAGAACATCTATCTATCACCTTATCTCCCACAAGCACACTCAATTCATTATCATTTTCATTTGCTTCAAGTGGAGCTGTCATAAACTCATCCATACCCAACTTTGTCAATGGATATGATTTGTTGTTATAAACAACATAAGGAACATCAGAAGCAGACAATCCTTTGATTCTGAGTCTGACTTGAGGATTGACAGTTGTCAATTCTTGAGAAAGAACTACCACACTCCAATGATTGTTATTTGGATTATTCGATATCACAAATATTGGTACCATTATTTCTTCTGGTGTACAGCCTCCATGAATACCTTGGTCTCTCGGAACCTTATTGCATAAAGACTTATGATTCAATGCACAAACAGTTTTTCCATCTTCTAAGATAAAATAGTTTTTGTCATTGGTAGCCTTTCCTATTTTACATACTGCCAATCTACCATGATGATCAGAATCAAAACCAGCCAAGTTCAAGCCACCTTGCAACTGTGAGAGATAAGTCAATCCATGATCACTGACTATAGCAATTTTCTTACCAGCATACTTATTTATGATGCCGTCAACCGCATCTTCCACAATCCTCATTTCTGATATGATGGTGTTAGGATAGCGATTACTAGACTGATGTGCCATAGAATCTAAATCACCCACTTTCATTGTTTGGATATCAACGTCAGATAAATGTTGTAATTCTACCTTGTTCACCTCTGTTGTAGTTGGCAACAAAGCTCTTGCTACCATTACTTCATTGAGATAGATATTGTCTTGCTGATGCTTTGCTAAGATAGCTTGAATAAATGGAATCCATTCCACGCCCAAACCATCTATCCAATAATACACATCTATATCATTACGACCAGCCAACAAAAAACGAGTAGTCTTTAGCGATTGATACCAAGTATCGAAAGCCACACTATCTGCATTATGCTCCGAAATTGCAGTTTTGATTTCGTCAGTATAAATGTTACCCAATTTTGCCTTCTTATACTCATCTATATATGAAGAAAGCCACATACAGTTAGGTGTCAGCATAGGTTGAACTTGCATATAGTCAAACAATTCCGGAAAGAAATCTTTGACTTCATTTACAGAAATGCATTTCTTACCTAACCAAACTATGGCCAGTTCTTTCTCCTTAATAGTTATACCAGAAAAATATTTAATGGCTTCATGAGCTCCACTCTGCTTGGCAATATTTTCTAATCGATTACCAATAATAACCTCTATACTTTCTGATAGTTGTACATGGTGCTTTGCCGCCTCATTCAAACAGAATCTACGTTCTTCCATCTCTGTCTTAACAGAAGTAATATGCATAGCTATCTCTGTAAACAAATCAGCATTAGTATAATTCGTCAGCTTTGACAAGCAAGCAGTTAAGTACCCGTCAGTTTGATTCATCAATTTATAGCAAGAGCATAGCAACCACCTATCAAAATTACTGCTATGAGCAAACCATATCTTCAAAAAGGATTTATAAGACGTAATCTCATTTACATCAAAATAATGTTGGACGAAAGGACATAAATCGAAATTCTTTGTCAAATCAATCTGTTCTGCCAAAAGTTTCCAATTTTCCTCGTCACTCTCCTGATACAACATATCCCCAAATTCCAAATGCAGTCCCAGTTTCAAGAACTCAAACGCATTCTTTGGACATACATAGCTGAAAGCATTGTCTGGCTGAGCAAATTTGGCATTGGCAAAAATTGAATCAGACGTACTAATGATGGTCTTACGCTTATGTACTTCTGTATTCTTCCAAATACTCAGCCATTCACTTACAGAATGTACCACATTGGCTTGCTCTTCAACATGCTTTACTCCATAACAAGAATCATCATCAACAAGAACCATCGTATAGTTCTCCCCTATCGCATTCTCATCATGCAAATGCCAAACATTTATCTGAGTATCATTTTCAAAAGTACTCATTTTACCCTCCAAACCGATAATAGGGATGTAGATTCTCTGTTGGTTCTCCACTCCTTCTACAGATGCTTCAATCGACTTCATGGTCTTGATTAAAGCATCAAAGGTATGGTTTGACTGATTATCATAAAATCTAGCTAATTCAGAAAAAGGAGTAATGACGCTATCACGACCACGAAGAGAAATAATATAATCTGCAATATGCTCACTTAATTCTTGATAAGTTATCATCAAGTCTGGATAATCATGATCTATCCATTTATCCACACTCTGAACCGCAACTCCACATTCTTCAAGCATATACATCACAAACTCAAAGCTATCATGGAAGTTATCAAACAGCACAAAACGGATTGGGTAGCGGTTTGCCGTAGCCGCTCCCAGTCCATTTATATTCTTGTCTTCCTCTACAAGAGCCTTCAGTTCTTCAAAGGAAGCTAACGTTTTAAATCTATCGTCATCCAACATGCTTTATTATGATATTAAGGGTTTGTTCATCAGCATTTTCGCACAAGTCTTTCAATAATTCACGCATCATCTGACTAGAAGCCAACGGCATCACTTTTTTAGCAACATCGCTTCGCTTCATCTTCAACTCTTGCGTTTCTCCTTGCGGATCTGCTGCCAGTTTAGGATTCTCTTGTCCATTGCCATCGGTATTCATCCAAGCAGGGGTTGCACCAGATGTTTCACCTTGTTGCGCAGCCGCACGCTTGAACTTTTCTCGCTCTTCCTGATAACGCTTTCCGTTTTCCTCACGAAGACGTTGTTGCTGCTGTGCCAAACGCCAATTCTTGAGAGTATCCTCCACTCCACGTTCCGTCCAAAGTCCAATAGTTCCTTCCAAATGCCCTTCCAGAAATTGCTTAGCCTCAACAAACTCCGGCTCTGTCATATTGATATATTCCAGAGTCATAACATAATTTTTGAAACCAGTCTCAAAGTTATTGGCAGATTCGAGCAAGAGGTTCCCCAAGTCTATATTGTTCTTCAATCCTTCTGCAACTCTACTCATAAGCTGAGGATTCTTTACACTTTCCGAATCGGTAATTACCTTGATGATTCCATCAATCAATTCTCTGTTCTCGTCAGAACACTCTGGCACATATTTCAAAGACCAAAGAGGATAACCTACACTAGCAGAATACTCATGAGTCATAGCCCAACGTGCATCTGTCAAACTACTGACATCAGAATACCCAGGAAGTCTATCTAACTTAAATCTCTTTATTAGATTTTTTGTTATGCTACCAGCTTCCTTACTCTCAAACATAAAGTTGAGTTTGGTAGAAGTCTTACCACTTTCCCAAACCTTGAACATCTCTACAATATCATCAACTAAATGTTTAGCTGTTCTCGGCTTACCATTAGTATCAAATATTTTTCCTACATATTTACGCATGGCAAATGCAACCATCGCCATTGGACCATAAGACTGGAATAATCCATAAGGTGGTTTTGTCAAATCTAATAGTTTTTCACCCAAATTAAAGACTTGATTATTTGTCCTATATCTCTTCAATACAGAATCTATATAATTCGATACTTTTTTCAAAGGATGTTCCTCGCCTACATCTTGCTTCCATTCAAGGTTATCATCTAAGCTATCCTGGAAAAGATATTCAACATGCTTGGCTTGTGGCACCAACTTGTCATACACTTCTTGCTTCGTATTATAAGACAATACAGAATCCACAGTTGCCTTTACGGATGCTTTTTTCCAGTAAGTATTTGAACTACGCATTTGAATCAGCATCAAAGACTCCAAACCTGCCGTAAATATCTTTGGCGCAATATTCGTATTTAAAGCAGATGCAATTTTACTGCCTGAGATAACTCCCTGTTCTGAATGTAAATACCAAGTTATACTTCCACTCCGTATTTCACTCATCCAATTAGAAATCATCTCTTCCGAATTCTTGGAATATGTTTCCTTTTGATCTGCAAGTCCATGCTTTTGGGCACAAGTTGCATTTGCTTGATATTCGATGAAACGCTCATATTTCTTCTCGTCCATTGGTGTTTCCACGACAAAGAAACAAATTTTCTGAAAACGCTCATCTTTTACAGCTTTTTCTACTATAGCTTGGAGTTCTAGAAGTTCCTGCTTTGTTCGTCCTACAAATATTGCTAAAACCACAGAATAAGATAGAGCTGTTCGAGCAAAATTCTCTAACTTATTCAGCAGCACATATTCATTACTTGACAAAGAGAAAAACTTAAAACTCACCTGACGTGTAGCCTTCAAAAGCCATCTATCTATCATTGCATTAGCAACACCTCCATAGGCAATAACCTCATCAGTATAGAGGTATGTTGTCTTTCGCAAATCGTCCTTTATGCCTTGAATTTCATTGGATGGAAGAGCAGTGTACAAGATAGAGTAATTGCCATCAGGTTGTCTTTGAATAATGCCCTTTTCATTAAAGTAAGCTAATATGGCAGGAACATTATCATACAACATTGTACCCTCAAACAACTTGAGGATATTTTCTTCACTTGGAGTTACACTTGACTCATTGGCTATATTATTCAAAGCATTCAACAGCAAAACACCTTTGAATACAGCTAAATACTCATTACCCTGTGCTTCTACTGTAACATGATTCGAATTAAACCTTTCCGTAACGGCACCAAAACGCACAGAATCACTTTCAAAATACTCTTGAACATAATCCCATAGATAATCCGAAGTTATAGTTTCCTTATTTGCATAGGCCTCTTCATCATCAAAGAATGCCTTTACTTCATTGCAAGCCAAGAACTCAAATACACTTCTACTTGAAGAACCTGCTTCACGAGCAAAATAGGTTGCCAAGTTTGCTGTCGCAGGGTGCAATGGGAACAAATTAGACAAATCAGCTTTTGTCTGCGATGGATCTGTTGACGAACTAGAAAACTCTGTTAACAATTCATCCAAGATAGAACAAAAGTACTGGCGATGCAGTTCGTATTTCTCCCTGTCTTCCACTTTAAATTTCTTGGACATAATTCTAAAAGCTGAAACTGTTTCCATATTGTATGTAACATAATGGTAACGTCCCATAGTTTGGGTTCTTTCAGCCTCCTTCAGTGAGTTCAATGCAGAAGGATGAGACAAAAACAAGAAATACGAGTCATTCTCAGGGCTCATCATTGCTTCTGCTATATTCTGCAAGATTTTAAGCAACTGAACGCCTATATCAGAGCGCACAATATCAGTAAACTCATCCCATATAATTAACAATCCTTTATACGTTCCTTGCTTACGCAATTCCCCCTGCACTTCAAAAAGCCAGTTTTGCAAGTTTGCAGTTTGAAGAGGAATACTATAACCTCCATTCCGTAATGCCATACGCATCCTATCCAGCACCTCAGTATCACAACTACGGAGTCTCGACTTCAACTTATCCGTACTTGGAGCTACGCTTCTCAATTCATCATTATTCTGAATCAGCATTTCCCAAAATGCTGGTTCATTTTCAATATGTTGAATATAATTATCAAAGTCTGTTTGTACGGTAATAGAGATACCTTCCTTTTTCAAGGCATTCTTTACCTCTTTTTGTAATTGCAGGGACAAGTCTGCCTCATGGGCAATATCTTGTTGTCCATATAAGTTAACAGGAAAAAGACGAGTATCATGGCGCAAGTTCATCAAGGAATTTCTTAACAAGTCGTATTTCGAGTCATGATATTCCTCATCTACGTATTCTGTTATCTTATCAATTGAATCACACAATAAATGCTTCAAGACAGCACCTGCATGACTTTTACCAGAGCCATAAGTACCTGCAATCCAAATAGGCTTATGATTATCAGCATCATTGTTACGAACAGCACTTATCGTCTTTCGTAACAAATCATTAAATTGGTCATTCGCTATAAAGGATTTCCAATCATCAGGTCCTTCATACTTAATATTGTAAGCTGGTTTCATTGAACGCAGCGTTACGATGTCATTATATTTAGTCGCCATAAGTTTTATTTTACATTAAATGTTTCAAAACATCAAAGCAATCAATATCATCACGCAGAGTGATGCTATCTAGTCCCATATTAAGTTCTGCTATCAAGAGACGATCTTTAGCCGAGTTTAAATTTCTCAGTTTTTTAAAGAACACCTCCTTACCAATACCAAACTCTTTAAAAGGTCCCTTACGACAAGTTTCATTATAGAAGTCTGACACACGTAACGTCTTCACTCCATTAGCTTTAGAATACTTGTATAAAGAATATGCAATTGCCACATCTGACACACTATCATGCGCCATTCTAAGATAATTATTCTTTCCTTGTACAACACCTTGTCCCATATCCTCACCTATTGGAGAATACTTGAAAACCTGCAACAATGCCCCCATAGAATATACTACAGAAGAACGAGAAAAACTTGCCCCAAATGCTTCCATTGCCAACTCATCCAATAAAGGCTTCGCAAATGTTTGATTTACCTTAATTCCATTTACGTACCAATCAATAAGTGCATTATTATGAACAAGATTAACCCAAATAATCTCCCATATTAAATCACTCTGGTCTATGTAATTTTCCGAACAAAAAGTTCCCAACTCTGTTAGCTTACATTTAGAGTCAATAAACTCTGCATCTTTAAGCCAAGCCTTAAAGCTGTCAACCTGTTTATTACCCAAAGAATTACATGTCCAAAAAGACTCTGGATCACTCAAAAATTCCTCCACCCATTCTTCATGGATTCCAAACGTTCCATATTTGGAAATGCTTCCAATCTTGCCTTTATCTTCCATATTAGTTATTAATGAATTTGCTACAATACAGCCATTATCATGAAACATTAAGCATTTATGACAATGTACACATTTATCTTTATTAATGTTCACCGAAGGATATACTGACAATGCACCTGTTGGGCACTCAACCTCACAACCTTCACAGTTAATGCAATACGCACTCTTATAGACAACTCGTTTTAACAAAGGTATCAACTGAGGGTCCGTAACATTTGGTACCGTAAAAGTATAATTTTCCTTATCAGTATATTCTATATCAAACTTATAAACTTTATCTTTAACCTTTAATTCTCCATTTATTTTTTTGCCTTTTTCCTTTGTATTAAATACACCAAGAACAGGCAACCAGTCTATAATCTGCTTATGCCCTCCAATAACTTTTGCTGAAAATTTTGGAGTAAGCGATTTAAACAAAACCTTTGTACGAGTTGTTTCCAAATTTCTACCACTCGCACGCAATTTCCATTTTCTTTCTTTGATATATTCGTCTAAGTTGGGAATCCGCCTTTGCTTAGCCATATCAATAATTCTATCCAAAAATGGAGACAATTTGGAATGATATGTTCTATTTACAATCATATCATCCCAAGGAGAAGAGAATGGACAAATTACGCATCCAACCCTTGGTTTACCTAATCGATAGGCCTCATTAATATAATGCCCATACTTGAAAAGGTATAAAAATATCTCTGTCGTATTCCAACGTAGAATAGGACGAGCATTTATTACAGTGGAATGTTTTACTCCCCTACCAATTCTTTCATAGTTAGAACGCATCTGACTTTCTTCTGCACGAACACCTTCAAAGGCCAACACCTTTAATTGCTTATTATCTTGTCCTTTCATGGTTCTATACAAAGGAGCAGTCTTCATGATAGCGCAGCACCAACGATGCTTATCACTAGGCGTACCTATCTTATCCCAATAGTTCAAAACACTATCGTGATTACGAGCTAATGAAAATTTCAAGTCAGGAAACTTCTCCTTATATTGCTTTTGAATCTTATCGTATAATTCCAAGGAAGGTGGCAACTCATAGCCTGTATCACTATAAATCACCTCAAAATCGGTACTTGGAATTGCACGGGTACACAAGTCAAGTACAACTTGCGAATCCTTACCTCCAGAAAAAGAAGCAATAAACTTGTCTATTTTTGTAGTTTGATAAACTCGTTTTCCTGCATTGTTAGCTTCCTCCAATGGCATAATATCAAATGAGTCACAATCCTCTTTAACAATCGCCATTTTTTTCTTGGCTTTTTTCTCTGCTTTTTGGGCCAAAGCCTCAAAGTCTAATGTGTTTGCAGATGCAGCCTGTATGGTTTTACGAGCACGGGCATATTGTTCGTATGTCTCGTGAATAAACTCAATCGCCTCACTTTCCAAGAGAAACATCTTATCCTTGTTGCGTTCCAACATGGTATCAACATCGATAGGTTCCAGCACCAATTGCTCACCAGCTGGTTGCAAAATGATGGTAGCCGCATCATAGATGTTAGCTCCCTTGGCTTCGAAAACCAACTCACCCTTACAATAATACTGCTTATTGATAGCCCAAAGGAGAGGCTCCTCGCAATGAGGATACTTCCAACCAAGTTTGTCTAATCCTAAGAGATCAAGTTCTTCATAGAACACGGGTCTTGGAGATGTACCCAATACACCTTCTACAATACGTGAGTGCAACCTCACTCCATTCACATCCTTGTCCCATGTTACTTTATACACTTAAGTTTTCCCTTTCTTTTGTTTTTAATCCGTAGAATCCCCAAGTGCGGAAATGCCTGTTTAAGTTTAATTAGTTCACCTTAAGAAAAAAGCGTGGGATTCGCCTGTTGCCCATCCCACGTGCCGAGGCCTTCGCATTGCCCATACAGTAAGAACGGACAACCGCAGAAAGCCCACGCATGACATATATCATCCCATGCGTGGGCAGCCGCAAACAATACATGTATACGACAACACACGGCAGGGTATAATATACCTACCGTGAACATCTACCGTTGCCTTGTTCTTTGACTGTATTTGTAAGTTGCGAAGTTACGGCACGTCAAAGACAAGCGTCAGATAAACGCTCTATTTCATAAAAGTAGCACCCACCCACTCAGCCCTTCGGGCTTTCTGCAAGAGAATGCAACTGCAAAGGTAATGATTATTTTTGAAACTAAAGCATCTTTATTCAACAAAATACAGATGAATTTGTTTTGGATGCTCTACAACATAAAAATGCTTCATTTCCGAAGCGAAAATGAAGCATAACACCCAACCTGAAGCATATATAAAACCAAAAGCAGCTACAACAAGACATTAAATTTCACAGGCTCCTCGCCTGTACGTAATTTGCAGTCTTCATAAAGCATCTTCTACATCATATCAGCCATGGCTTTCTTTGTGACCTTAGCAGATTTCCAACGTCTAAGTGCCTCTTTTCTTGTTAATTTATTCATATCCAATCCTCCATTATTAAATTATGAGCATCCAAACGACTACAAAGATACGGATTATTTTTGAAACTAAAGTAACCCTATAATAAGTTTTTTCTGCGAAAAAAGTCTCATAGTCTCACTTTTGCCTTCAAAATACCAGTTATCTTTCTGATAATTAACAACTTAACATCAATGACACTTCTTAAAAA
>ERZ1034952.3137-NODE-3137-length-11402-cov-5.764431_pt1 | contig 11402 bp, 9 predicted proteins | sample MGYA00520625_ERZ1034952 | MGnify/ENA primary metagenome ERZ1034952 (study PRJEB33766, sample SAMN09781773) | gut metagenome | biome: gut microbiome | host: Homo sapiens | place: Madagascar | study: EMG produced TPA metagenomics assembly of the PRJNA485056 data... | reverse complement strand
AATATGGACAAAGCTCTCAATTTAGAACCAAAAAACAAAAATCACATAAATATTACATTTTTTTAAAATACATCCAAATTTTATAAAATTTTTGGGTTATAAAGCAAATCACAACTTGACAAACTTAATAAGAAAGCTTAAAATAGAAAGTGATGGTTATGTTCGAATTTTATTTTTCATTTTTAAGCGAACGTATTTTACATAAAAAACATAAAGGAGGAATTATATGAAAAACAAAAACATAAACGAACCAACACATAAAAGAAAAAGAACTCCCAATGGTTCTAAAAACAAAACTTTAGTAGATGCGCTATCACCCGAACTCGTAAATAAAAAAAACTATTCTGAACCAAAAAAAACAAGCACTCATAGAAAAACACAAACGCATAGCCTTAAACAAAATGATGTAAAGGTATATTTCCTAGGAGGTCTCAATGAAATCGGAAAAAACATCACACTTTTTGAATGTGAAAATGATATGATAATTTTAGACTGCGGTATGGCTTTTCCAAGCGTAGATATGCCAGGTGTAGATTTAGTTATTCCTGACTTTTCATTCATACTGAAAAACAAAAGCAAAATCCGTGGACTTGTACTAACACACGGTCACGAAGACCATATCGGATCAATCCCTTATCTGTTACGTGAAATAAATATCCCAATATACGGAACTGCTCTCACAATAGGTTTACTTAGCGCTAAATTAAAAGAGCACGGTCTCTACAACACCGCAAACCTAAACGTAATAAAACCCGGACAGAAATTAAAGTTCGGATGCATTTCAGTGGAACCAATTCACGTAAATCACTCCATTCCCGATGCTGTTGGTGTCGCAATTTACACTCCAGCAGGCACATTAGTTCATACAGGAGATTTCAAGATAGACTGTACACCAGCTAAAGACACTATGATAGATCTCGGAAAATTTGCAGAACTCGGTAAAAAAGGTGTCCTTGCACTTTTCGCAGATTCAACTAACGCCGAAAGACACGGATATACAATGACTGAACGTAAAGTAAGTGATTCTTTTGATAGATTGTTTTTACAGGGAGAAAAAAAACGTATCATTATCGCGTCATTTGCATCAAATGTAAGCCGCGTTCAACAAATTATAAACTGTGCAAAAAAATATGATAGGAAAGTTGCTTTTTCCGGAAGAAGTATGCTTAACTACATGACAATAGCCCAAGAACTCGGGTACTTAAACATCCCGGAAAACACCTTAATCGATATCGATCTACTAAATAAGTACCCAAACGAAAAAATTGTTTTAATAACAACCGGAAGTCAAGGTGAACCTATGTCCGCTTTGGCACGAATGGCTACGCTTGAACACAAAAAAGTTGAGGTTGGGCCAAATGACATGATTATCATATCTGCTAATCCTATCCCTGGAAATGAAAAAATGGTAGGATCAGTTGTAAATGACCTCATGAAACGCGGTTGCCAAGTCGTGTATGAATCAATGTACGAAGTGCATGTGTCTGGTCACGCGTGCCAAGAAGAACTAAAAATAATTCAAGGCTTAGTTCATCCAAAGTACTTCATCCCTGTACACGGTGAACAAAAACACCTTCGTCGACATGCTGAGCTTGCTATGAGCATGGGTGTGAAAAGCTCTAACGTATACATCGGAGATATTGGGGATGGAATCAGCATTAGCAATAAAGAAATAAAGAAACTTGCCACAGTCCCTGCAGGATACGTCCTTGTAGATGGGCTTGGTGTCGGAGACGTTGGCAATGTGGTCCTACGTGATAGAAAACATCTTGCTGAAGATGGAATCATAGTTGTAGTTGCTACGCTCGATTCTGACGGTAATGTAGTTTCCGGCCCAGACATCGTTTCTAGAGGATTTGTTTATGTACGCGAATCAGAGGAACTTATTAATGCTGCACGTAAAAAAGTAACTAAACTGCTTTTCCAACTACAACACAAAAAAGTATATGAATGGGGTAACATTAAAACTGCTATACGCGATGATTTATCTAAATTGTTTTACAGCAAAACTAAACGAAATCCAATGATTCTACCAATTTTAATGGAAGTTTAAAATCCGCAAAAATTTTTCAACAACAAGATCTTCCTCTCGAAAAACTATCACCTGATAAAAAAAAAATAATACTCATGCCTATACACAAAATGCATTTAACTCGTCACTCTTACCAAAGTGGCGAGTAATTATCATCATGCGACCAAGGGGGCGCTTATCATGAAAACAAAAGTTTGGGTCTTCCCACCTAGCTGCATTATAGTTCCAATCCTCATGATTGTGATGGCTTTAGTTAGCTTAAACTGGAATTTTATATTGTTTTTAATACAACTTTCACTTGCTATCATTGCACTAGCAATCGCCATTATTGAGATGTATCGATTTAAAACTTACGTTAAAACAACTTCAGGCGATGTAGAAAAACACTTTCAATTAGTAAATATAGATCATTTGGAACGTGTTCCTTTTCCAGCAGCAATTGTTGGTCAATATGACGATATCATATCTGTAAACAAGCACTTCAATGCAACTATTGGTGAAAACAAAAATTTCGAAGGGCAAGCAATTTCCACCTTATTATCAGGACACAAAATGTCCGATGTACTTCGCAAAAAAAGCATTGACATCATGTACGCTGGTAAACAATACACTGTATTTGGTGTTCCTTTCGAAAAGTCTAGTATCGTGTATTTTATGGACGATACATACTATAAGGAAACAACCCACGAATACATAGAAAGTCGTCCTGCTGTATGTATTGCCGTATTCGATAACCGTGAAGAAATTTTACCTAACAATAAAGGAGGTTACGACACACAAATCGTCGCTCGTGTAGAACAAGAACTTCAAAACTTTACTAATGAAACATCTGGATTCATGAAAAAACTCGATAACAAACGGTATATGATAATAATGGAGGACCGACATGTAAAATCTTTTATGGAATCGAAATTTTCCGTACTGGAAAAAATTCGTGAAATAAAAATAGACGACAGACAATATGCAACTATTTCTATGGGGGTCAGCCGAATGGCACCCACTCTAAATGAAAGTGAAAAATGGGCACAAAATGCACTTAATATGGCTCTTGGCCGTGGTGGTGATCAAGTTGCAATCCGTCAAAATGACTCATACAAGTTCTTTGGTGGAAAATCAAAAGGTGTTGAAAAAAGAGATAAAGTGCGCACACGCGTAATTGCAGCGACACTTTCGGGATACATCAAGTCAAGTGATATCGTTTTGATTATGGGACATAAATTTTCCGATTTAGACAGCGTAGGTGCTGCTATCGGAATGTGTGGAACTATAAACAAAGCTTTAAACGTTCGATCACATGTAGTAATCGACCCTGAAACAAGTTTAGCAACCCCAATCATAAATATGATCAAAAATAGTGGCAACAAAAACTTCTTTATTACACCGAGCGTTGCTAGAGGTATGGTAACTGAAAAGACTTTATTGATTGTTGTTGACACACATTCTGAAAATTTCCTAGAAGACAAAAAGTTATATGAAAAATGCAAAAACGTAGTTGTGATAGACCACCATCGCATGATGGTAGAACATATAAAAAATGCCGTTGTATTCTATCACGAACCGTACGCATCATCCGCATCTGAAATGGTCACAGAACTCATACAGTACCTCAGTGAAAACTCAATCGGAAATGTAGAAGCCGAAGCCTTACTGGCAGGAATTATGCTTGACACTAAAAATTTCGTATTAAAAACTGGAGTACGCACATTTGAAGCCGCCGCATTTTTGAAACGAAAAGGTGCTGATACCGTAGAAGTTAAGAAACTTTTCTCAAATTCGTTTGATACGTACAAAGAAAAGGCCTCACTAGTTTCCACTGCGAAAATCGTTGATAAGTGTGCAATTACTTTTACAAAAGAAGATTCTCCAATCATCCGAGTAGCATGCGCTCAAGCTGCAGATGAACTTCTCACCATAAAAGGAATAAGTGCTTCATACGTAATATATCCGTCAAAATCAGCTGTAAATATCTCCGCAAGATCTTTGGGAGATGTTAACGTCCAGCTTGTTATGGAAAAACTAGGTGGGGGTGGCCATCAAAATATGGCTGGTGCCCAAATTAACAATACTACTGTTGAAAATGTAAAAAATAAATTAATCGATATTATACACTCTTCCTTGACAGAATAAGATAGTTATTTAAAAATAAGGAGTGACTAAAAATGAAACTTATACTGGCCTCAGGCTCTAAATCCAGAAAGGCTATATTTGATATGCTTGGGTTTAAGTATGAAGTGCTTGTAAGCAACGTAGAAGAAAATTGCAAAAACGATGATTTTAATGAATATGTTATGGAATTATCAAAACTTAAAGCCCACGCTGTAAAAAATAAAGTTTTACCAAAAAAAGCAATCATAATTTCAGCAGATTCTATAATATGTCTTGGCAATAAAAAGTTTGAAAAGCCAAAAAATAAACAAGAAGCATACCTAAACATAAAGGCACTAAGCGGAAAAGTAAATTGTGCACTAACCGGAGTTACCATATGCGACTTATATCAAAACAAGGAGTTAACCTTTTTTGATAAAACAGATGTTTACTTCAAAAAAATCGAAGATTCTGATATTGAATGGTACGTAAACCATGAAGAACATTTACTTGAAAGAGCTGGATATTCCATTGCAGATGGAAATGGAGCAATTTTTGTGGATAAAATAGACGGTGACTTTTATACCGTAGTCGGAATGCCCGTCGGTAAACTTTACGATAACCTCAAAAACTTAGGTTACAGTGCAAATGACTTTTGTAAACCCAATTAAAAAGAAAATTCTGAGTTACTCTCTAATTAAAAGTCAGCTCAGAATTTTTTTATTTTTTCCCCTCTAATTCAGTTTTATATAAAATATTAAAATAACTAAATAGACCTGCACACATCGACCCACGCAATATAATTTGAATATTTTTCGAGTTCGCCTATCGAAAGTTCAATCGCACTATTCGCACTCCCGCAAGCCGGATAAACTATTTCAAATCTTTTTAAAGATTCATCAAGGTAAACCGTCACACCATCGTTAACTGCAAATGGGCAAACTCCTCCTACTTCATGTCCGATTACACTCAAAACCTCCGTTGGTCTTATCATCTTTGCTTTAACTCCAAAGCACGCCTTATATTTTGAATTGTCTATTTTCATATCTCCAGCCACAACAATTAATATCGGACCCTCTGAAGAAATAAAAGATAATGTCTTTGCAATACGACACGGTTCACATTTTAGCGCTTTTGCGGCCAACTGTACCGTTGCACTTGAAACATCAAATTCTTGCACTTTATCTTCTACACCATAACACTTAAAATATTCCTTCACTTTTTCAATTGACATACTATATCACTCAAAATCCCTTTTTTATCAAATATACAAATTAATCATTATATGTCAAACCTGCATTCTGCATAAGTTGCCACACTGGATAAGCTATAATTGCACCAATTACTGACGTAACTAGCTGATTGATCGAAAACGTAACTCTAATTGCTTCAATCATAGGAGCCCTCAGTGCATCTCCAAACAGAGGAATTATCACAAATGACGACAATAACCACATCACTAAAGATTTCGATATAGCTGCAATCGATAGCCCTAAAATAATTTTTCTCTTCAACAGACATGTCACCACAACAATAACTGAATTTCCCAACATTATAACCGAAATCATTTGTGGTAGCGCCTGCATCACCGGAGCAGGAGCAAATATATACGCCATAACAGGAGACAAAACTGCAACAATAACCCCCGGTATCATCCCCACATACAATCCCGTAATTATTAACACTGTATTAACTAAAGGACCCGTTACAAATTGAATGCCTTTAAAAGCTTGTGCAAGCAAACACAATGCTAAAGCAATTCCGACAGTTGCGATAATATAAACATTGCTCTTGCGTTTTAAATCGTCTTTAATCATTATATTCCCTCACTTCCACAAATCCTTCTTTCACATCAAAACTTTCAACTACCTTAACCCCGTATCCCAATTTACTAAGTTCGTTTATATTACACCTCTTGTGACCAATTACTTTAGACACATCCCTTTTGTTCACGTGCACTATAATGTTGTTACTTTGTAAATTTTTAAATTCTTCCTTCAGTTTGTGTAAAAATATTCGGTTTTCACAAATTTCCCGAAACGCTGGTGAAAATATTCCCCCAACCATATTCTCTCTCAGACTGTCGCTGTCATGCAATCCACATCTTATCACATTTATGCCACATTTCTCAAAAAACATCATCAAATTAACACTCAGGTCAATAGCTTGATCAAAATCCATTGGCACATATTCTCCAGCATCCATTAACCTTTGCAATTTTGTCCCCCTCAAAACCACGGTAGGATAAATTCTAACCGTATCAGGTTTCAGCTTCGCAAACATACGCGCCGTATACATGTCAAGTTCTGCACTACTCCCATACAATCCTTCCATCATCTGCAACCCAAGAGAAAATCCATACTTTTTTATCAAATCTGAAGCAACACATACATCTCTCGCATCATGCCCTCTGTCGTTCAAACAAAGCACTTTATCATCCATACTCTGTGCTCCAAGTTCTATTGATTTCACTTTAAACTTATGCAAAATTTCAAGAATATGATCATCTATAGCATCAGGTCTTGTGGAAACACGTATCCCGGAAAAACATCCCGATTCCACATATGGATACGCTGCACTAAGAAGTCGTATCATGTAGTCCTCATCAATCGCCGTAAAACTTCCACCAAAAAATGCAATTTCAGACTCGCTTGCCAAAGTTTTCTTAGTTTTTATCGCTTGTTCAATTACCTGCACAACTGATTCTGGAGTAGGTGCAGAAGTTTTCCCTGTTATATTTCTCTGATCGCAAAAACTACACATATGTGGGCACCCCAGATGTGGAACAAATATTGCAACATTCGAATGTTTCATACTAATATCCCATCAACTCCAATGCCTCACGTGCAGCTTGTTGTTCTGACTCCTTTTTGCTCGAACCTCCGCCTTTACCTATGACATTATGGTTCAAGTGTACCTCCGTTACAAAGTGTTTATCATGATCCGGTCCGGTTTCACTGACTAAAATGTAACTTAACTGTTCTTGAGGATTTTTCTGTACAACCTCCTGCAATTCTGTCTTATAATCCCTAAATGGTTTGGGTTTTGAACTTGTAAGCTCCTTCTTTACAAACCTCAATACAAATTTTTCTGCTTCATCCATCCCCGCATCCAAATAAATCGCCGCTATCAAAGACTCAAATGCATCTGCCAAAATTGATGGCCTTGTATTGCCACCACAAACTTTCTCACCTTTGCTAAGCATCAAAAAATCTCCCAAATTAATACTCTTTGCAAATTTACTAAGTGTTTTCTCACATACAAGTGAAGACCTAAGTTTAGTAAGATCACCTTCCGGATACATCGGGCAATTGACAAAAATATATGTCGATACTATTATCCCCAAAACCGAGTCCCCTAAAAATTCTAACCGTTCATTGCTCCCAAGTTTTCCTCGAGAATCATTAGCATAAGATGAATGCGTCATCGCATGTGCTAAAATATTGAGATTTTTAAATTTATACCCAAGTTTCTTCTCGAGTGCACTCAAATATGCAATACTTTGGCTCGGATAGACATTTAGTCTTGCTGTCTTATTCATCTACATCACTTCCCTTTTCTTCCTCATGTAAATTACTCCTCTTCACTACACTATAAATTTCCTCTATCACATTTCCCTCAACATACTTTTTCACAAGACCAATCGCACTTTTCACTGCTTTGGCCTTTGCATTTCCATGCACCTTAAAAACAGGTTTAGATATACCAAGTATCGGTGCTCCACCAAATTCATTATAATCAGCACTTTTCTTTAATTCCATCAAATCAGATTGTATCATAAGTGCAGCTAGTTTTGTTTTCAGATTTTTAAAAAGTATTCCCTTTATCTTTCTAAACAGCTCCATGGCAACACCCTCATAAGTTTTTAAAATAATGTTCCCAGTAAAGCCATCTGCTACTACCACATCCGCTCCATCTGCTGGAATATCTCTTGCTTCCACATTACCAACGAAATTCAACGAACTTTTTTCTAAAAGGTTATATGCCTCACGATAAAGTTCTGTGCCTTTATGTTTTTCCGCACCGATATTGGCAAGTCCTACCCGAGGCGAAGGTACACCCAAAACATTTTTCATATACGCATGCCCCATAATTCCAAATTGTTTAAGCATTTCAGGTCTGCACTCCACATTTGCTCCAGAGTCAATCAACATGAAGTGCCCGCTACTATTTGGCAATATCGGTGCAAATGCTGCTCTTTTAATCCCGCGAATTCTTTTTGCAATAAGTGTAGCACCAACCGCCAAAGCACCACTATTACCAGCAGATACAAAAGCATCCCCTTCACCTGCAACTAACGCCTTTAACCCTTCAGCCATTGAACTTTGAGATTTTTCATTTAAAATCGAAGTAGGCTCGTCCTCCATAGATATCACATCATGCACATCTTTTATTTCAATTCGACGTAAAAGAATCCTATTATCATTAGCTACCTTTTCAATCTTTTTTTTGTCCCCCACTAATAATATGTCCACATCATGCTCCACAACAGCAAAAGCACACCCTTTTAAAATTTCCAGTGGTGCATTATCTCCACCGAAAGCATCTACAATAATTTTCATTTAAAAGCACCCCACTACTAAAATTATGTCAAGCTATACTGCAGTTTAAACTCCTGCAATCTATCAAGTGATCTTATAGAGAAAGCCATATATCGTTCTCTCTTATCTTTGATATGCGGATTAAGTACAGGAATTATCCCAAAATTGGCACCCATTGGTTGGAAATCATCGCTCACTGACGCACACACATGTTCACTTAAAGCTCCTATCATCGTTTCAGCCGGAAATTTAATTGTTTCCTCTCCATTATAAACCCGAGCAGCATTTATTCCCGCTACCAAACCAGATGACACTGATTCCATATACCCTTCTACTCCAGTTATTTGTCCTGCAAAAAACAAATTTTTATTTAATCGCATACGGTAACTTCCATCGAGTAACTTTGGTGAATTCAAAAACGTATTACGATGCATCACACCATACCGAATAAAATCTGCATTTTTTAAAGCAGGTATAATCCCAAACACTCTTTTCTGTTCTGCAAACGTAAGATTGGTCTGACACCCAACTAAATTATACATGGAACCCTCGGTGTTTTCTTTTCTAAGTTGCAAAACAGCCCAAGGACGTTCACCTGTTCTGGGGTCTCTAAGCCCAACTGGTTTCATCGGGCCAAAACGCATCGTATCCTTCCCACGCATAGCCATTACCTCAATCGGCATACAACCCTCATACACCTCATCAAAATCATGAAGTTTTGCGCGTTTTGCATTTTTCAGTTCACTATAAAAAAGTTCATATTCTTCTTTATTTAAAGGGCAATTCAAATAATCTGAACCATCACCTTTTCCATACCTAGACGCCGCAAAAGCGTTTTCCATGTCAATACTTTCCACAGTAACTATTGGCGCCGCTGCATCATAAAAACTAAGCATATTCCCACACAAATTTTTCACACAAATGGCAAACGTTTCAGATGTAAGTGGGCCTGTCGCCACCACAGTAACCCTATCTTCAGGAACACTCACAATTTCTTTTTCATGCACAGAAATCAAATTATTCTCACAAATTCTCTGAGTCACCAACTGAGAAAATTTTTCACGATCAACTGCTAATGCTCCTCCCGCTGGAACCGTGCATTTATCTGCACATTCCATCAAACACGATCCCATTCTTCTGAGTTCCTCTTTTAGTAAACCCGCTGCACTATCCAACCTAGACGCTTTAAATGAGTTTGAACAAACAAGTTCAGCGAAATTTTTACTTTTGTGTGCTGGCGAAAACTTACTCGGTTTCATGTCATATAAATCAACATGTACACCTTGACGTGAAATTTGCCATGCAGCCTCACAACCTGCAAGTCCTGCCCCTATTACATTTACACTCATTTTTTAGACTCCTTTGGCGTATAATCGCAGCCCTCTGTATTGCAATATATCGTGCCTTTTTTGCCCTTTTTCTTAAACAAACTTTTCCCGCACTTTGGACACGTCTGACTTAGCGGTTCATCCCACGACACAAAATCACAATCCGGATAATTACTACACCCATAAAATACTCTTCCACGTTTACTTTTCTTTACTATAACCTTTCCACCGCACTTCGGACAACTCGCACCTGTTTCCTTAACAATCTTTTTTATGTTCTTACACTCCGGAAACCCTGGACACGCAATAAACTTTCCAAATCTACCTGTTTTTACAACCATCCGTCGTCCGCATTTTTCACATATAAAATCCGTCTCCTCTTCTTTAAGTTTAATTTTTACATCTTTCATATCCGCTTTAGCCTTTTTCAAAGTTTCGTAAAAATCACCATAAAAATCCTCAAGTAACTTTACCCACTCACACTTACCCTCTTCAACCGTATCAAGATTATTTTCCATCTGAGCTGTAAACTTTAAATCAACGATTTTTTTAAATTTGTCCTTCAATAAGTTCGTTATCACCTCACCAAGCTCAGTTGGGACCAAACTTTTTTGTTCTTTTTCGACATAACCCCTACTGAGAATTGTTGTAATAGTTGCTGCATAAGTAGATGGACGCCCCACACCATTTTCTTCAAGTGCCTTGATCAAAGATGCTTCTGTAAATCTAGCAGGCGGTTGCGTAAAATGCTGATTTGGGAGAAGTTCTTTCAGATTCAACACCATCCCAACCTCAAGAGGAGGAAGTAACGATTCTTTTTCCGACGATTTCGTATCCTCATAAAGCACCGTATACCCATCAAACGAAACAATATACCCTGACGCCTTAAAAATATAGCCATTAGCCTCAATGTCCACACGTGTAGTCTTTTGTAGACAATTTGCCATTTGACATGCTATAAACCTTGACCAAATAAGTTTATATAATTTATACTGATCCTGAGTAAGTGAATCTTTAACATTTTCCGGTACAAGTTCTGGCATTGAAGGTCTAATTGCCTCATGGGCATCCTGAGCTCCAGATTTAGTTTTAAACACACGGGGTTTATCCGGTAAATATTTATCTCCCCACGTCTTTTTTATATACTGAGTTGCTGCACTTATGGCATCTTCAGATATTCTCAAAGAATCTGTTCTCATATAAGTAATAAGACCAACTGCACCCATTCCCTTTACATCTACCCCTTCGTAAAGTTCCTGTGCAACTTTCATTGTACGCTTTGGTTGAAAACCAAGCTTAGCCGACGCATCCTGTTGCAATGTAGAAGTTATAAATGGCGGCAACGGAGATTTCCGTCTAGTTCCTTTTTTCACATCTGAAACAGTATACACTGCATTTTTCAACTCAGATAAGATT
>ERZ1034952.3127-NODE-3127-length-11425-cov-3.802463_pt1 | contig 11425 bp, 10 predicted proteins | sample MGYA00520625_ERZ1034952 | MGnify/ENA primary metagenome ERZ1034952 (study PRJEB33766, sample SAMN09781773) | gut metagenome | biome: gut microbiome | host: Homo sapiens | place: Madagascar | study: EMG produced TPA metagenomics assembly of the PRJNA485056 data... | reverse complement strand
ATGCTTGCCTGCTCGATGACAGCCAAATTTTCAATATAAAGTTCTTTCAGCATATCGTTTCCCCTTCTTCCGTTTGCATCCAAACTGCATATTGTTTTGCGAAAAAGGCAGCCTGTTCTTCTGACCGCAGCAAAATAAAAATGGTATCATCTCCGGCAATCGTTCCCACAATGCGATGGTCTTGCTTGGCATCGACAGCCGCACAGATTGCCTGTGCGGTGCCAGAACGACAGTGTAAAACGGCAATTTGTCCGGCATAATCCGTTCGCAGAATGGCATCCCGCAAAAGATGGTCAGAAATGGGTGTCTGTTCCGGCAGACGGTAACAACAAACACCATTTTCCAAATGCTGTTTTACCAGCTGCAATTCCCGAATATCTCTGGAAATGGTTGCCTGTGTGACAGAAATTCCCTGCTCCAACAAAGCTTGTATCAAATCTTCCTGCGTTTCCAGCTCTTTTTGCTGAATCAATTCCATGATTGCGGCGTGTCGCTCTTTTTTTCCCATTTTGTCACCTTCTCTTTTTCAGATTCCCCTTTTAGTGACTGCATCATTTTTCGATTCAAGGAATCAAAAAATGTATTTCCACTCAAGTCAATCAGAGAAATTTCATGTGGGGAACGGTAAATTTCCATTCGATGATAAGCATCCAAACAGATTGGTGGTGCACCGTCTGCACTGATATATACATCCCGAACATCCTGCTCCTGCAACGATACACACAGCCGGCTTTCCGGTGAAAATAGAATTGGTCTTGCAGAAAGCGAATGCGGACAAATCAACGTCATTTCAATACAGGAAAATTCCGGTTCAATGATTGGCCCACCAGCAGATAAAGCATATGCGGTAGAACCAGTTGGTGTACTGAACAGAACACCATCTGCCCGATATTCGCCCAACAAAACATTATTCCGATATACTGAAAAATCTACAACGTGTGCATATTGCCGTGCAATTGTAATATCATTCAAAGCTGTGCAGTGCTGTACAACATGTCCATGCAAGTCCAGCAAATCCCCACAGAGCAGCATCCGACTGGACACCCGATAATCTCCCGTCCGAAGCCGTGCAATTTCTTGGATTTGGCTCGGCTCTAAGGCTGCCATAAAGCCCAATCTTCCTGTATTGATGCCCAGTAGCTTGGTGTTGGTATGAATCAAATGACTTGCACAACGAAGAATCGTTCCATCTCCGCCGATTGCAATGGCAAATTCCGCCTCCTGTACCGCCTCTAAAAGTGGCTGATACTGAACAAAAGACTTGTCAAAAAACAGTGCCCGTAATTCCGGATCTGCAATGGGCGTGATATTGCAAGCCTGCAAAACATCGCAAACTTCTCTTGCACAGGAAAGTGCAGGATCTTTTTTTAAGTTTGGAAACACCACTGCTTTCATGGCAGAACCTCCTCTTATTTTTGACTCCATGCCTGTTCTGCGACTGCTTCTGGTGCATACGGAATGGGAGAAACATTACCACGCTGTACCTGCACCAGATATTCGATATTACCAGAACCACCCCGAATCGGTGAAGGGCACAGATACTGGATATGTAATCCTTGCTGTTCCAGTGCCATGCAAACGGTACGCAACACTCGCACATGGACATTTTTAGAACGAACAATGCCATTCTTTCCAACATCGGAACGCCCTGCTTCAAACTGCGGTTTGATGAGCAGAACTGCCCTACCAGTATCCGATAAAAATCGACAAATATCCGGCAAAATTCGTTCCAGAGAGATAAACGAAACATCCACTGAAATAAAATCAATTGGTTCTGCAATGGCAGTTTGCGGCAGCGTCCGAATATCCGTCCCTTCCATACAGACAACCCGTTCATCCTGCCGCAGGGAATCTGCCAGCTGCCCATGTCCAACATCAACCGCATAGATTTTTTTTGCTCCATGCTGTAGCATACAGTCGGTAAAACCGCCAGTCGAAGCTCCAATATCCATACAGATTGCCTGTTCCAGAGAGAGATTTTGCTGTTCCAGAACCCATTCCAGTTTTAAACCGCCTCTGCCAACATATCGCAAATCTTCCCCTAACAAGGTGAGAGCAGCGGTTTCTTCGGTCAACTTTGCTGGTTTGGTACAGACAACGCCATCTACTTGAATTTGACCATTGGTAATCAGATTCTTTGCACGCTGCCGACTGCCGACCAGACCACGTTGCAGCAATAATACATCCAACCGTGTCATACAGACTGCTCCTTCTCTTTCTGTTCCACTGTTTGCCGGATTTTTTTCAGCATAGCAGCTTCTGACAAGCCGATTTCATCCAGCTGTGCGGCAATGGATGCCTGTGGAATGAACTGTTTTGGAGCAATCCGCTGATAACTGCCCGTATATCCCATTTCTAACAGTAAATCTCCCAGCAGCTGGGAAATGCCGCCATAATAGTAGGCCTCTTCAAAGAACAGAATTCGCTGATAAGAGCGACAAATAGAGGGTACTAATTCTGGCAATGGGAAAATCTGCGTCAGCTTCAGCAAATCACAAGAAAATCCCTCTTTTTCAGCTGCTTGCTTTGCACGATATAACAAATCATATGTTCTGCCGTAGCCAATCAGCAGCGTATCTGTTCGACATCCTGCGGTGTGGGTGTAAGCCGTATTCAACGCACTTTTATCAAATATGGTATTGTCTGCCCCTCGTGGATAGCGGACACAAGCCAAGCCGGTATCCTGATACATTGCCTGCCGTAAACAGAGTGTCAATTCATCATAACAGGCTGGTGCGTAAATGGTTGTGCCCGGAATGGAAGTTAGAAACGATACATCAAATAATCCATGATGCGTTTCCCCGTCTTCTCCGACTACGCCAGCTCGGTCAATGCCTAAGACAACGTGGAGCTTTCCAATCGCAACATCATGCAACAACTGGTCATAGGCACGCTGCAAGAAAGAAGAATACACTGCAAAAACAGGTAACTTTCCCTGCGATGCCAATGCAGCTGCAAACGTAACCGCATGCTGTTCTGCAATGCCAACATCATAATACCGCTGCGGATAGGCTCTGGAAAAATATTGCAGCCCGGTTCCGTGTTCCATGGCTGCGGTAATCGCACAAATTGAAGCATCTTTCTTTGCAAGGCGAACCAATTCTTTCCCGAAAATATCGGAATAGGTATCCTTTCCGGAAATTTCCGGATTGCCAGTTTCCACATTGAAGCGAGAAATTCCATGAAATTCGCCCGGGTTTTTTTCAGATGGCAAATAGCCTTTCCCTTTTTTCGTGTGAATATGCACGAAAACCGGACATTCGTATGCCTTTGCCGCCTGCAAAACTTCTTCCAAATCTTCTAAGTTATGCCCATCCACAGGTCCTAAATAGACAAACCCAAAGTCTTCAAAAATCGTTGCCGAACGGAAAACCGTATCCCGCAGGGCATCTTTGGAAGATTTAATCATTTTCGCAACCGGTGCACCAATGACAGGTGTTTTTTGCAGCTTGCGTTCTACCGCTTTCTTCGTCTTGACATAGTTTTCGGAATTGCGAATGTTGGCAAGATATTTTGCCACAGAGCCAACATTTTTAGAAATCGACATGGCATTGTCATTCAAGATAATAATCAGCCGATTTTTACTCTTTCCGGCATTGTTTAGCCCCTCAAATGCCAAACCGCCTGTCATTGCTCCATCACCCAACACAGCAATCACATGATGAGGGTCGCCATTTTGCCGCATGGCTTCTGCAACCCCGCTGGCAACGGAAATGGCAGTACTGCTATGTCCGCTGATAAATGTATCATGTGGCGATTCTTCCGGCTTTGGAAAACCAGAAATGCCGTTTTCTTTTCGGAGCGTGGAAAATTGTGCATACCGCCCCGTTAAAATCTTATGAGTATAACATTGGTGTCCAACGTCCCATACAAATTTATCCTGCGGAGAATCGAAAACACGATGCATAGCAACCGTCAATTCGACCACTCCGAGATTCGATGCCAGATGTCCGCCATTTTTAGAAACCGTCTGGATTAAAACAGACCGAATTTCCTTGCAGAGCTGCTGACATTGTTCTGTATTTAGTTTTTTTAGATCCTCCGGCAGCTGCATGGTCGCCAAAGAGAACCGCTTCTCTGCCGGTATATTGTTTTCATTCATAACATCCCTTCTTAACCATTCGTTTTCATCAGAATCCAATCTTGTTCCGACCTTTTAATGTTTTCGAGATAACAGCGATTGTGTCAACGCCATCAAAAATTCTGGATTTGGAAGTGTTTTTAACATCGCCATCGCTTTTTCCGTCAATGCAGCCGCTTCCTTCTGTGCTGCCTCTAAGCCCAACAATGTTACAAATGTAACTTTGTTTTCTTCGGCATCGCTGCCGACTGGCTTGCCCAACACATCCGTGGTGCTGGTAACATCCAGAATATCATCCACAATCTGAAATGCCAGCCCCAAATAGCTGCCATACGTATCAGCAGCTTTTATTTGTTTATCCGTTGCATTTGCTGCAATGCATCCCATCCGACAAGCAACCCGAATCAGTGCCCCCGTTTTAAACGCACACATGGTTTTCAGTTGGTCAACCGTTACATCTGCTCTGCCTTCCTGCTCCATATCTAGTACCTGTCCGGCAATCATACCATGGTGACCGCTTTCTTCTGCCAGTTCTGCAATTAACCGCACTTTCTGTGCATCGGATAAAGCGGTACTATTTGCCAGAACAGAAAAAGCATGGATGCTCATAGCATCCCCTGCTAAAATCGCAAGAGCTTCTGGGAACGCCTTGTGACAAGATGGTCTGCCACGCCGCATATCATCGTCATCCATTGCCGGCAAATCATCATGAATCAGGGAAAATGTATGAATCATTTCGATTGCAGCCGCAGCCGGCATTGCCTGTTCTTCTGTACCGCCGAACATCTTGCAAAATTCTAATACCAATACGGGACGAATCCGCTTTCCGCCAGCTTCCAGAGAATACCGCATGGCTTCTACAACAGAAGTCCGCTGCAATGCACTGATGGCATCATCCGGCAGCAATTCCTGCAACGCTGCTTCCACCTTTTTTCCATCCTGCTGCAACAACTGTTTCATTTCTGTCATCATGAGAAATCCTCCTCTTCTATGGTCAAGGAAAATTGTTTTTCTGCTTCCTGCAATGCCGTCTGGCAGGCATCTGACAATTGAACGCCTTTTTGATACAAAGCAAGTGCTTCTTCCAATGGCAGTGTGGATTGTTCTAACTGCTTTGTGACTTGCTGCAATTGTTTCAAGTTTTCTTCAAAAGTCATGTTTCTTCCTCCTGTGCAAGCACTTGCACTGAAATCGTTCCGTGTGCCAGCTGAATCGTTAAAACATCCCCAGCTTGTACCGCATCGGCATGGGAAAGAATCTGCTGCCCATGCCGAACAATTGCGTATCCTTTAGACAAAATTCGGTTTGGATGATTGCTCTCTAGTTTTGTCTGTTGCAATTGCAGCTGAAATTGTTTTTCCTGCAATAGTTTATGCATCTGTTGTTGTAACCGATGCCGATTTGCCTGTACTTCTTTTTTTAGTCCGACAATTCGCTTTTCTGGTACAGCAGCAGACAATAATTTTTGTTGTTCGCTCCATTGCTGTTGTTTCTGCTGTAATATCGCAGCCATTCGCGTTTTCAGCTGTTTTCGATTTGCCTGTATCTGATATTGCAACTCCAACATAGACGGAACTGCCAATTCTGCCGCTGCCGATGGTGTTGGTGCTCGTAAATCCGCAGCGTAATCCGTTAGTGTCTGGTCAATCTCATGTCCAACAGCAGAAATCACCGGAATGGAACAATGAAACACTGCCATGACTACTTCTTCCGTCTGAAATGCCTGCAAATCTTCGGCAGAGCCACCACCTCGTCCAACAATTAAAATATCACAATCGGATTGTGATGCCCGCCGAATCGCATGTGAAATAGATTCCGGTGCAGAATCGCCTTGTACCTGTGCTGGAAATAACATCACCTGTACCAATGGAAACCGCCGCCGAATCACCTGTTCAATATCATGGATGGCAGCACCGGAAGCAGAGGTTACCACACCAATTTTTTTCGGAAAAGCTGGCAAGGGACGTTTTCTGGCAGCATCAAATACACCAAGTGCAGCGAGTCGTCTCTTTCGCTGTTCTAATGCTGACTGCTGTGCACCCACTCCATCCATCTGTAAATCTGTAACACAAAGCTGAAATGTACCCTCTCGTTCATAGAGCGTTGCCGTTGCAGCTGCAATAACAGAGATTCCATTTGCAAGCGGAATGGAAATCCGACTCGCTTGATTGCGAAACAAAACTGCTCGAACACTGCTCTCCGCATCTTTCAGAATAAAATAGCAATGCCCCGACCGCTGATTTCGGGTAAATCCGGAAATCTCTCCCCGAATCAATAGGTGCTGTAAATGGCGGTCTTCTTTCAACTGAAAAGCAGCATAGCGATTCAATTGTGTTACCGTTAGAACTGCCATGTTTCGCTCCCCTCTGCCTGTAATGCTGCATAAATTGCCGCTCCAACTGCATTATCACAAGAAAAAGCTGGCTCTGCAAAATAAACATCTCCAGCAGACAACAATTTCTCTCGCATCCACTGGTTTGACATGACACCGCCTGCATAGAGCACCGGTAACTGTCCATATTGTTTTCTTGCAAAGGCTGTCATTTCAAAAACAGTATCTCGAACGCTGGTCAAGCAGAAACGAGCCACATCTTCTGGCTGTTCACCCTGCTTTAACATTGCCTGACAGCGGTTTTCCAGCCCGGAAAGGCAGCAATTTCCCTCTCGAATAACAGGCTTTGTGCGATATTGTTTCGTACTGACAGCAGCAAGCTGTTCCAATGCAGCCCCACAAGGAAATTGCAATTGCAGCATCAAGCCGACACGGTCAATTGCCTGCCCAGCTTTCAAGTCTAATGACGTTCCAACTTGTGTAATATTCAAGCACAAATCTGTATCCGGTTCGCAAAGCAAACAATCTGTTGTTCCACCGCTCACATGGAAGGCAAGAAATGGAGCTTTTAAGAAAGAAAGTTTCTTTGCAGAATACAGTGCTGCTAGAATATGCCCGATTTGATGAGAAGTTTCATAAACTGGGACTCCCGTCACGGCCGCCATTCCATACGCCATTGTTTTTCCACACAAAAAGCAAGGCATATATGATCCTTCGATATTGCGTGGTCGAGTGGTAACACCAATTCCAGTTAGATTCTGTGGTGGATTCGGCAATAATGTCTGTATTACTTCCGGCAGTTGTCGGGTATGGTGGAAAACAGCATCACTCTGCCGCAGTCCTGCCATACCAGATTTTACGGGCAAAAGTTTTTTCGCCTGCCGAACTGTTCCGCTCTCTGCATCGAAAATGGCACAGGATGTTGTGTAATTACTGGTATCCAGTCCTAAAAATTCACGCATGCTGTTCTGTTCCAGTATCCTTTGCATGGTCACGAGCATAATTACCCAAAACGCCATTGATAAAGGAAATATCTTCCTGATAGCCGTATGCTTTTGCCAGAGAAATGGCTTCTGCAATCGCTGCATTCATCGGCATCTGTGCGTCATAGCGAATTTCATACAATGCCAGTCGTAAAATGCTGAGGTTGACTTTTGGAATCCGGTTGATGACTCTCTTGGTACTATAAGCAGAGATAATTTCATCCAATTCTGCTTCATGGGCAACCACGCCATTTACCATTTCTTTTACGGCATCGGTAATCGGTAACAGGTCTGCTTCTTCTGCAACTTGAAACAGTTCTTCCGCTGTATCGTTTTGAAACTGCATTTCAAATAAAATATAAAATGCACATTCTCTCGTTTCGTGTCTTGTCATTTCGTGCTGTGCCATAGTGTCCTCCCTTATGTAAGGTGTATTTTCACGGATACAGCTTTTCTGTTCCGTTTTGACTTTCTCTTATTATATCGTATTTTTCTCTTTCCGTCAAGTGTTTCAAAAAACAAAGCCGCCACATAGGTTCTTCTATGCGGCAGCCCATTTCAACTATAAAGTTATGCAAATATCTGTAAGAATTTCAAGAATGCTGTTTTTCCGGCTTCATCCCGTTTGAATACGCCAGCATCACAGAGCACTTGTTCAAAAACTTTCCCAACTTCTGCCTGCAAAATTGCTTCTGCATTTTCTTCGCAGAATTCCGGATGTTGTTTCTGCACTTCTGCTGCCCAGACAGCATGCGAAGCCGTCTGCGGATTGGCTGTCAAATCTTCGTGCTGTAACATCGCTTTCTTCAGCACGTCCAATTCTACTGCCAGTCTTGCCGGAAGAACCGCCAGACCCATGACTTCAATCAAGCCGATATTCTCTTTCTTGATGTGGTGCAAGGATGGATTTGGATGGAAAATCCCGAGCGGACGGTCTTCCGACGTCCGATTGTTCCGCAAAACCAAATCGCATTCATAGGCATCGCCTTTTTTCCGAGCAATCGGTGTAATGGTGTTGTGTGGCGTTCCATCGGTTTCCGCATAGATTCCAACAGTTGCATCGTTGTAACTTCTCCACTGTTCAAGAATCGTATTGCAGGCATCTGACAATTCTTTCCGATTGATGGAACTCAGCCGAACAACTGACATCGGCCACTTTAAAATACCAGCCTGTACATTCGGATAAGCTGCCAGAGAAACTGGAATTTCAATCGGTGCAACTGCCATCGGGAACGTATAATGACCGCCCTGAAAATGTTCATGGCTTAAAATAGAACCACCAACAATCGGTAAATCTGCATTCGAGCCGATGAAATAATGTGGCAGGAAATCCAACACATCAAACAGCTTTTCAAAAATCGCATGATCCACTTTCATTGGAATGTGTGCATCGTTGAATACAATGCAGTGTTCATGATAGTAGCCATATGGCGAATACTGCAATTCCCAATTCTGTCCATCAATCCGCATCGGAATCGGACGCAAATTTTGCCGTGCCGGATGATTGGGATTCCCGGCAAACCCTGCGTTTTCTGGGCAGAGCTGGCATTTCGGATATGCAGCAGCCTTCTGATTGCGAGCGGCTGCAATATCCCGAGGGTCTTTCTCCGGTTTGGAACGATTGATGGTAATATCCAGCATGCCATATTCTGAGGCATACTTCCACTTTTTATCTTTTGCGATTCTGCCAGCCCGTACATAATTCAGCTTCTGGCTGATGTCAAAATACCAGTCTGTGGCAGCTTCCGGGCTTTCCTGATACCGTTCCTGAAACTTTGCAATCATTTCATGCGGCATCGGCGTTAAAATTCCCATCAATTTTGTATCAAACAAATCACGGGAAGCTGCGGTATCGGCGATAATACCGTTGGAACAAGCATATTCGATCAGCGGCTGTAAGATTGCATCAATGGATGCATCCGGTTCAGTTCCAGCACCAGAAAGCTGCCAATCGGTTAACTGCAAGGCTTCCATCAATTGATTTTGTACAACAAATTGATCAGCCTTTGTTATTAAATTCTGCGTAATCCCATAGTTGATGAGACACTGTATTGCATCACAAATCATCGAACAACAATCCTTTCTATTATTGATTAAGCCTGAAATGAAAATCCGCCAACCGGACGAATCCGTAAAACATAGCAGCTGCCTGCTCCATACAGGGCTTCCATTTCCTTTACATAGTCTTCCGTTACCTTGGTCGGTACAAATGCCTGAATTGTTCCGGCAAATCCGCCACCGTGTACCCGAACAGCACCGCTCTTGCCCAAGAACCGTTTGCTCATCATGATGCCGAACGGAATGCCCTGTTCAGTCGGTTTCCGGCAGGAATAGAGATTTTGCAGCAGATTTGCGGAGGAATCTCCAGACTGCCGAACCAAGTCAAAGAAGAAGTCCAAGTTGTCCGCTGCCAGAGCATTATTTTCCAACAGTGCCCGACGATTTTCATCAAAGAAATGAACAGCACGCATAATTGCCCGGTCACTGCAAACGCCATGCAATTTCGGGATGGCATCGAAAAATTCTGCCGGTTCTACTTCCCGCAGATACTGCTTTCCGAACTGTTCTGCAACCTGTTTCATCTCCTGCGGAATGCTGACATAGTCTTCCGTCAGGTCGGCATGACTGCCCTTGGTATCCGTAATGCAGATATGATAGCCGGCATGTTCAAAGTCCAGATTGTGCTGCTGAATCTTCGGGTTTTCAACATCGGCAAAGTCAATATAAACAAATCCGCCGACAGAGCTGACCATCTGATCCATCAGACCGCTGCCCTTTCCGAAATATCGATTTTCTGCATACTGTCCGATTTTTGCAATCTCAACAGCACCTGCTTTTCCTTCGTTGTAATACTGGTCGATAATTGTTCCAACCAGTACTTCAAATGCTGCAGAAGAAGAAAGTCCGCTGCCGCTAAGGACGCTGGATGTCGTGTATGCATCAAAACCAGATACGGAAACGCCCATCTCTGCAAATCGGGCAGCAATGCCTCGAATCAATGCAGCAGACTTTCCCATCTCTGCCAAATGTACACTCAGATCGGTCAGATCGACAACATCCTGCGGATAATTTGCAGACTTCAAACGAATTACTTGATCTTCATGAAACGATACAATTGCAATGGCATCCAGATTGACTGCTGCAGCCAACACACATCCGTGCTGGTGGTCGGTGTGGTTGCCGCCGACTTCGGTTCTGCCCGGTGCAGAATAAATGTACAGGTCTTCCCGTTCCGGATACAGTTCTGTAAATGCCTGAATCGCATCTACGTACCGCTGCCGCTGCTGTTCCAATGTTGTTTTTGCATTGCCATACAGCAAAGACAGCTTGTCATCCATTTTTCCACTTGCAAATGCTTCTGTCCATTCGGTTGCTTTCATAAAGAGCCTCCTTTGAAATGTTTCTGTTTGACGTTTGATTGATTCAGAGCGTCCCCCTCTAAATTGCTTTGATTTCAGCAGGTTCTTTGCTGAATCTCAACAACGCTACACTCTGCCAATGACTTTTCCAAAGCAGCGTGCCTGATTGGTTAAGGCAATATCTGCATAGGCATCATTCAAGGAAATCAGGCGATCTCCACCAAATTTCTTGATGTAGCCGTTTCCATTTACAAAAAAAATACCGATTTCTCCAACTTGCAAGATATCTGTTTTTTCTACCAGAACAATATCTCCATCATGATAAATCGGCTCCATGCTGTCACCAGCAATGCGAAGTGCAAAATCTGCTTTCTGTGCCTCTTCAGTATCCGGAACTTGAATTTCCTCCCACGCATCATCGTCCAAAAGCACGCCTGTTCCAGCAGAAACCCGATAAAGGCTGCTGTGAATGGTACGCATAGGCTGCTGTTCCTGTTTTTGGGATTGGCAGCGGATATATTCTTCTTCCAGCACCATAGAAACCAATCGCTTTCCATGGCTGTCCAATGCTTGCAGCTTGGTATAAACTGCCTGCTCCTCCGGTGAAACAGTTTGATTAGAATGCGTGCTGGTTGCCCCTAACAAATAATCCAGACTTACCGAAAAAAAA